>Ga0265292_1002739_pt1 | contig 11772 bp, 10 predicted proteins | sample Munlanlewell296A_FD_189080 | JGI IMG/M metagenome (GOLD analysis project Ga0265292, IMG submission 189080) | Leachate microbial communities from a municipal landfill in Southern Ontario, Canada - Leachate well 296A | ecosystem: Engineered > Solid waste > Landfill > Unclassified | place: Canada...
CTGATTGTTCAGTTACTACTCTTCCACCTTCCGGTTCGTTAATCTTAAGATTAACGCGAGCATTATTCTTCATACCAATAACTCGCAAAAGAGTTCTGATCGCCTTTGCAGTATTTCCCTGACGACCAATAATCTTACCCATATCTGCACTGTTAACTGTCATTGTAATAAGAACACCCATTTCATCTACTGTACGGTCGATTTTCACATCATCTGGATAATCAACTAAAGCTTTCACAACATATTCTAAAAACGCTTTATCGTCTGCCATATATCTTTTATAGTATTATTCTTAAATCTGTGCAGTGTACCGACTACAAACTGCTTCCTTATAATATACCACATAGGGCTTTTGCTTTGCAATATTTATTTTTTCTTTAGTTCTTTGCGAGGTTTTGTTGGGGACTTCTTGGATAGAACATTCTTCTTTTTTGCCGTAATTAACTTTTGATGAACCAAGAAATTATGAACTGTATCTGAAGCTTGTGCTCCTTTACTCATCCAATAAGCTATACGATCTGCTTTAAACAATACTTTCCCTTTTTTTAAATTATACGAGCCTAATATTTCTTTAAATTTACCACTCTTGGTAGAATTTTTAGAATCTGTCAAAAGGACCCGAAAAGCTGGATCATTTTTACGCCCTATTCTTTGTAATCTTATTTTTAACATAACTGAAAACATCCTATCATAAAAGGATATATAAATCAAATTGTTGAAAGTTGAATAATTTTTAAAAGTTCAGATGGAAGTTCAAAACCTCTTTTATAAAGTTCATTTAGGTAAGGTATTGCTTCTTTGTAATCTTTCTGCTCATAATAATATATTGCTAAAGCTTTTATTGCATCAACATAATTTGGATTAATTTCTAATGTTTTTTTCCAATTACTAAGAGCTTCATCGTATCTTTTTTGTCCAAAATACAATAATCCTAAATTAAAATATACATTATCATAATTAGGATTAATTTCTATTTCTTTTTTATACTCAATTTCAGCCTCCACTAATTTATTTTGATTAGTGTACACAAGACCTAAATTATTATGAACCATTGGTTCATTTGGATTAAGTTTTAGTGTTATTTTATATTCCTTTTCGGCTTTCTCCATATCCCCATCTAAATACTCCATAGCTCCTAAATTATTATGATTAAAAGCAAAACTTGGTGAGGTCTCCGTAGCATTTTCCCAAAAACTAAGCCTATTTTTATAATATTGATTACGATAAATTGTTACGGAAGAAAAAATTAAAATTATCAATAAACTAGTAAATAAAATAATTTTCTTCCAATTAATTTCATAATTTATTTTTTCTTTAATAAAAATTGGAAGTTTAATCCTGCCTAATCCTAGAATCACAAAAATAAATCCAAACATCGGTAGATAAATTCTATTTTCAGAAAATTCAGGAATTGTACCAAAAGGTTTTATTAGTGTTAGTAAGATAAAAATAAAAAACCACAAAAAGCCAAAAATAATTAATTTTAAATTCTTTTTTTCACTTAAAATAAACCAAAATCCCAATAAAATTAAAGAAATTATGCCATAAAATAGAGACATATCATTCATAACTGGAAAGACTGATAAATTAAAAGGCAGAAACACCTTACCGATAGCTGGTATTAATGATAGTAAATTTTTATAAATGGAAAGGAAGACATTATAATCAGCATTACCTATAAAATTATGCAAAACCGACATACGTATTAAAAAATAAAAAACTCCTATACCTATAGAACCAATCCCAAGTTTAAGATAAATTTTATAATTTTCAACTATTTTTCTCCAACCAACAAAAATTAAAAGGTAAATGGCACAAATAACTGGTAATACTACTGCCGTTTCTTTGGTAAAGAGAGCCAATACAAAGAAAATTAAATACCATATAAAATATTTATTCTTTTCTGTTTGTAAAAAATCTAAAAAGAAAATAAGTGATAAAAAAATAGGAATAGCCAAAAGAGAATCATTACGGCCAGAAATAAAAGCTACAGTTTGTGCCGTTAAAGGATGAATACTAAAAATTAATGCAAACAAAAATGCTATCCCTTTATTTATATTTAATTTAAGTAGAAAATAAAAAAGTAGGCAAATAGATAAAATATGTAATAATAAATTACTCAAATGTGACATGAAAATAATGGCTCTTTCTCCAAACTGTGCATCTAGCATGAATGTAAGCCGTTCAATAGGGCGATAAAAAGTTCCCCCATTATATGGTGTTCTGAAAATATCTTCATTAAAAGCTTGAGGAATATTCAATAAATTTTTATTAAACTGGTATTGCCCCGTTACTAAAACATTGTCATCTAAGTAAACAATATTAAAGAAAAGTGTAGCCCCATAAACTAAGAAAATTGCTAAAGCAATCCAAAAAAATGGATGCCAAGATTCTAAAAATATTTTGGATAATTTGTTTTCTTTATTATCAATCATTTTCATTTTTTTGCGCGATAATTGTTATAACTTCCCCACTTCTAGAAAAATAAAGACATAAATTAATTAAAAGGCATGGTAAAAATAAAATAATAAAAAGAAAAACATGCCAAATTATTTTTGGATTAGAATCTCTATTTTGAAGCCACTCAAAAAAATATGAATCTGAATTAGTTATTAGATTCACAATGCTTTGTGTGGAAGTAAAAGTTGAATATTCCAAAGAAAAGGTCCTAATTTTTTTAATTTTAAAATTATACTTTTTAAGTAGAGAAACTATAGATGAAGGCATAAAAAAAATTAAATGGTGTTTTAAATCCAAAGCTAACCAACGTTCTTGAGTTAATTTTCTTGTCCATGAATTATAATTAGGAACTTCGATGAATAATAAACCTTTTGTGTTAAGTAATTCGCAGATCCTTTCTACATATTCTTCAGGATTTTCTACATGTTCTAATACGTGCAAAATACTAATAATATCAAACTTTTTTTCAAAAGATATTTCGAGAAGGTCTTTATTGTAAATTTCTAATTTTAGTTTTTCTTTTGAAAATTTATAAGCATTTTCGGCAATTTGAGTCCCTACCACTCTATCATATTTAAAATATTTTTTCAGAAAATAAAGTATCCATCCCCGGCCGCTTCCTATATCTAAAATACTTTTAGCTTTTGTGTTTAAAGAGTAAATCTTATAAGCACGCATAAAACGAAATATTTTCACTATAAACTCAATAATAATATTAAATCTACTCCCAGTTTCCTTTTTATAATAATTACTATAAGCTTCTACCAAATTTAAAATTTTTTGCTCATCCTTACAAGCAAAAATTAATTCACATGACAAACATTTACAAAGTTTATAGCCCTTTGTTTCTAAAATAATTTCGGAATTTTCATTTTGGCAAATCATATATAAATACTTTTACTTTTTATAAATTTTTCTTATTTGAGTTTTAAAAAAGAATTTAAATGCCGTAAAAAGTGTAAGAATGCCATACTCTAAACTATGAACAAAATTAATTGAAGAAGATTCTGTGGTATATCTTACAGGAATTGGTATATCACCTATGCGATACCCTTTTTCTATAATCTGAAACAGAACTTGAGTATCAAAAACAAAGTCATCTGAATTATTCATAAAATCAATTTTTTCTAATACTTCTCTCTTATATGCTCGGAGTCCAGTGTGCCATTCAGATAAATTATATCCACTTAATACATTTTCCCAAAAAGTAAGGAAGCGATTAGCAAAATATTTATAAGTAGGCATTCCTCCTTTTAATGCTTCCTTTCGAGATCTTATTCGAGAACCTAGCATTACATCACAATATCCCTCTTCAATAAAACTTACTAAATATTTTATTATCTTAGCGTCATATTGATAATCAGGATGAATCATAACAATAATATCCGCGCCTTTCTCTAGCGCAATACGGTAACATGTTTTTTGATTGGCTCCGTAACCTCTATTTTTATCGTGACAATATACAGTCAGATTAAGTTTCCGCGCCAAAGTGACTGTCTCGTCATTACTACCGTCATCAACTAATATAATTTCACTGACAATATCTTTCGGTATATCTTCCACTGTTCTTTCTAGGGTTGTTTCAGCATTAAAAGCAGGAAGGATAACGATGACTTTTGGTTTTTTATTCATAATTTTAAACTTTTTTAAACACAATTTTATTAAAATAAATATAATTCATACAAGCAATAACAATGGCCGAAACAGCTTGGGCTAAAAGATACCAGATATTGATTATATCAACAAAGAAATACATTAACAAAGTATTAAACCCAAGCATAACTAAATTATAAATAAAAAAATTTAAAAACTGCGTATGCATGTTTTGCATTGAGTAATTTTTAAATACAAAAAATTTTTGAAGTAAATAACTTATAATAACAGCGGAACAAAAAGAAATAACAGCCGAAGTCAAATACCACAATTTAAAATAGTGAACACATACAAAAAGGATTGCTATATTGGAAGCTGTCGCAATCCCTCCAACAAAAATGTACCTTATTATTTGATTGTATTTTTGTATAAGATTTCTAATCATTTATTTTGAATTTTTTCTAAACTGGCTGATTTTCCCCATCATTTCTCCTTTGGAATCAAAATACTTAGTGAATAATGCTAAAACCTTTTCTCTTAATTGAAATTTCTTCCATTCAGAAGAATTACGCAACTTCTCAAAAAATGAAAGATAATGTTTATTGTTTGCCATTTCTTTGACTACTTCTTCTATGGATAAAATATCAATTTCTTTTTCCATTCCAAAACCTTTCCTAAGAGCTCCTATATGCTCCGCCTGTGCAGAGTCAGTAATGAAACCTAAATTTCCATCTTGTTTATCTAGATTCTTTTTCATCCAATCAATCTGGGAAGCTGTATCAAAGGTGTATTCCTCAGTTTCAATAACATTTTCTGGAATCCCTCTCTTTATCAATTCTTTTTTCATTAGTTCAGCAAAAGATTCTTTCATCTCACGAAGTCTTCCACCTCCAACAATAATTTTCTCTGCTCTACCACTTTCAAAAAGAGCAGAGGCAGACAAAAGACGAAATCTGGTATTCCAATCTAATCCTGAATAATGTTCATTCTTCTCAAAACACGGAGCAACTACCAAGTTCTTATACTTTTTAGGGGCTTCTTCTTTATTTTCTATTAAGCTTACTTCTTTATTTTGTGGTATAAAGTTAGATTCTTGCTTCATAATTAAATTTTTTATTATTTCTAATAACTTAAATATTGTAACATAATCCCTATTATTTTTATATCTATTATTTTTAGCTCCTCCTAATCCCAATAAATCTCTCTTCCCCAGAACTTACGCTATAGCGTAACATCTGGGGAAAGTAAAAATACCATTTATTAAAGTTTTTTGTCTAAATTAAATATTTTTAATAAAGATTTCTCATATTCAATTTTATCTGCTATCACATATAAAACATCAAGTCCAATTTTATAATCAATTTTTAATAAATTAATCAGATTTTCACAATCATAAGGATATACCCAAACACTATCTTGTAAACGGACAAAACCTATCTGTATCAAAGTTCGACGAATTTTATCTCTTGTATTTTTTCTTTCTTCTCTTATATCAAAAATAAGCATTCGCCATTTACCGTCCCAATGTACAGGTTTCTTTAATTTATAATCCTGAAGTTGTATTTGTCTTAATTTAGCCTCACCTTTTGGAGTTAGTCTGGCAAAGTTTCCCCTATCTGTCTTTTCATATACTATAAATCCATTTATTCTTAGATTAAAAAGTGAACGATTAAAAGAATACTTACTATTTTTCTTTTTTAAAAATTCTGGTTCAAATTTAGAAATAATTTTAATCATCTTTGGAGCTATCAAAGCAGTACTAATAAGTCCTACACCATAAATAGTTCCCAAAATAACTTTTTGAATTTTATCTTTTTGAAATTTTTTATTAACTTCTTTCTCTAAAATACCCATAGTGTTATTATATCACAAATATAATCAATTCCCCACAACTTACGCTATAGCGTATAATGTGGGGAAAATTTAATAAAAAATATATTTTATATGCTATACTCTAATTATGGAATCAGCAAAAAATAAGGATTTAAGCCGACGTATTGAAGGAATAATAAATATTTCTCATAAAGGTACTGGAACCGTTCGTTTAAATAAAGAGAATAAAATCATAGAAATAGACCATAGTTTTCTAAGGACAGCTTGTAATGGTGACACTGTCACAATATTATTGCACCCTAAAAAGAAAGATGGGGCTTTAAGTGGTGAAGTTATAAAAATACTTAATCGTTCAAAAAAGGGATATGCTGGAGTTTTAGAAAAAGAAAACGATACATATTTTCTTATACCTAGTGATATGAAAATGTATTCTGATATCATAATCCCCTCTCACAAATTAAATGGAGCAAAAATAGGACAAAAAGTTTTTGTCATTATTACTGACTGGACAGATGCCAAAAAAGCTCCAATTGGAAAAATTGAAAAAATACTGGGTATGCCGATGGAGAATAATGCCGAAATGGAAGCTATCGCCCTTGAGAAAGGATTTAACTCTAGTTTTCCTCACCATATTTTAAAAGAAGCTCAAAAAATTTCTTATCTCAGCATTGCAACAAATGATATAAATAATCGCCGTGATATGCGAGATACAATAACTTTCACAATTGACCCAGAAGATGCAAAAGATTTTGATGATGCGCTTTCTTTCAAAAAATTTCTAAATGGACACATCGAAGTTGGTATTCATATCGCCGATGTTTCTCATTATGTAAAATTAAATACAGACCTGGATAAAGAAGCTCGCAAGCGTGGGACCTCTGTTTATCTCGTTGACCGTACTATTCCTATGCTTCCAGAAGAACTTTCAAATGGACTTTGTAGTCTAAATCCCGAAGTTGATAGATTAACATTTTCAGCAATTTTTGAATTAGACAAAATGGGGGTTATCCACAAAGAATGGTTTGGTAGAACAATAATCCACTCTGACAAAAGATTTACTTATGAAGAAGCTCAAAAAATTTTGGACAATAAGCACGGAGTATTTTTTGAAGGACTTTCCATTTTAAATCATATTGCTAAAAATTTATTAAAAAAACGTTTTGATGAAGGGGCTATTTCGCTTGAACAAGATGAGGTTAAATTTAAACTAGACAAAGATAGTGTTCCCCTCTCTGTCTATGTTAAAGAGCGTGGAGATACGAATAAACTTATTGAAGAATTTATGCTTTTAGCTAATCGTCGCGTCGCTGAACATATGTCTAAAAGAAAAGATGGCACGCAAGGAGTTTTTTTATATAGAGTGCACGACTTTCCTAATAAAGAAAAAATAAAAGACCTAGTTGCTTTTCTTAAAAGAATTGGACATAAAGTTAGATTAGTAAATGGAATAATCCCATCAGAAGAAATAAATAGTCTAATTATTAAACTAGAACATAGTCCTATCCGAGATACAATTAATAGCGCCATTATCCGTACAATGGCAAAAGCTATTTATTCAACAAAAAATATCGGTCACTACGGACTTGGTTTTAAATATTATACTCATTTCACTTCTCCAATTCGTAGATATCCCGATGTTATAGTTCACCGATTACTCTCTGATTTTTTAGAAAATAAAGTTATCCCCAAAGAGAGATGGTTTGAATATGAAAAAATGAGCCAAGAGGCTTCAAACAGAGAAAAGGAGGCAGCTGAAGCGGAACGTGCGTCTATTAAATATAAGCAGGTTGAATATATGTCTTCGCGTATTGGTGAAAAATATGAAGGGATAATTACGGGAGTTACTGAATGGGGTTTATATATAGAAGATAAGAAAACTAAATGTGAAGGGATGGTCCGGATGAGAGATTTGAAAGATGATTATTATTTGTTTGATAAAGAAGGAATGAGTATTCGTGGTAAAAAAAGTCATAAAAAATATACCTTTGGAGATACTGTTAAGTTCATTGTCAAAAATGCTGATATGAATAAGAAAACTATTGATTATGAATTAAAATAGTTCAGTAGTTCTCAGATGTTCCGCAGGATTATTAAAATTACTCGCGCTTTACCCCATGCTTGGGGCACTACGCGACTCATAATTTCAACAATCCTGCTTCACTCTTTAATTTAAAAAAATATTATGAAAAAGAAAAATAAAATTATAATAATATCATTAATTCTTTTAATAATAATTCTCGCTGTTGGAATTTTTTATAATCAAAATTTTCAAATTAAAGGGGCTACAGAAAATAACAAAAATATAATTCCACAAATAGTAGAAAACAAAAATACTACCCTATTTTTCGTTGGAGATATGATGTTTACACGTGGGGTTAAAAGTTCAGTTGAGAAAAATTTTGGAAGTGATTATAATAAATTATTTGAAAATCTTCCTGAATTAAAAAATGCTGACATATTATTTGGAAATCTTGAAGGAGGTGTATCTGATATTGGAAATAATGTCGGCGGTAAATATTCCTTCCGAGTGGACCCAAATATACTACCTGTATTAAAAACAGCTGGTTTTGATATACTTTCTTTTGCCAATAATCATGTTGGCGACTGGAATATAAGTGCTTTTAAGGATACATTAACTAGATTAAAAGAAATTGGAATTTTAAAAACTGGAGCTGGAATGAATAAAATAGATGCAGAGACGCCAATTATTATAGAAAAAAATGGAACTAAATTTGGATTTTTAGGTTTTTCAGACGTCGGGCCAGATTGGATGAAAGCAAAAGTTGATACAGCCGGAATACTTTTAGCCAGTGACCCAAATCTAGGAGAAATTATCCAAAATGCTAAAACAAAATGTGATGTACTCATTGTTTCATTCCATTGGGGAGAAGAATATAAACTTATTCACAATAAACGCCAAGAGAACCTAGCCCACACCGCAATAGATAATGGAGCAGACCTTATAATTGGACACCATCCACATGTGATGGAAGACATAGGAGAATATAAAGGAAAAACAATAGTATATTCTTTGGGTAATTTTATTTTTGACCAACATTTTTCAAAAGACACTATGCGGGGAATGCTTTTTTCAGCAACTTTTGATGGTAAAAATTTAGTAAAAACTGAACAAAAAATAATTACACTCAATAAAAATTACCAACCAGAAGGAATTTTTACACCCTCATCCATTTGTCCAAAACCAACAAAAGAATATGGCGATATGATGTTGCTAAATATTAGACAAGAAATTGGATTACCAGACGCGACATATATTCCTAAAGATTTGAGAGAACTCAATACAGAATCAAGTACAAAAAAAGGTATTTGTTTAACAAAAGAAACGAGGGATGCTTTTGAATTGATGGTAAAAGATGCAAAAGAAGATGGATATCTTATAAAAGCAAGTTCTGGATTTAGAAGTTACGAATATCAAAAAAATTTACTTGCTAATGCTATTAAAAGCGGAAAGAAAGACATAAGTATTTCAATTGCAAAAGCTGGTTATTCTGAACATCAATTAGGAATGGCAATGGATATTACAGGGGCATCTATAAATTATGATTCTGCTGTGGGTAGTTTTGGTGGGACACCTGAAGATGTTTGGCTTAAAGAAAATGCGTATCTATATGGTTTTATTCAAAGTTATCCAGAAGATAAAGAAGATATCACCGGCTATAAATATGAACCATGGCACTACCGCTATGTCGGCATCGAAAATGCAAAAATAATAAAAGATTCTAATTTAACTATCACCGAATTTTTAAAATAAAACCTGTGCGAGGCCTTGCCTCACACAAAATGCCTCACACAAAAAGCTTAATCCAAAGCCTTGTCTCACCCAAAATAGATATAAAAAAGACCGTCGCGAAACTCGCAACGGTCTTTCGGTGATCCTTTAGTCACCAATTTATGTTTTTTGCCGTTTTTTTAACATTTTCTCAATCCATCCGAAAACAAAGTAAACAGCTAGGGGAATGAAAATGACCAACAATATATCCCCATAGGTAGGTTCAGTTGGCATCATGTTGGTCTGGCCAAAAGCCAATGTGGTGCATACCAACAACAGCACCATTAAAAGAAAAAAAACTTTTTTCATGACAAAAATAATTTTTAATTAATATATTGACAAAAAATGATTTACCCTTACTTAAGTATTATTATATCATATAAAAATAGTAAAGTCAATCAAAATAAAACCCTTATAATAAAGGTTCTTACAGATAGGGACTAAGGCCCTATCTGATTATTTGGCGTATGAAGTGGCATCTTCGAGATGAATGGAGAGGAGTTTGGAAATACCTTCGGAGCTCATTGTGACTCCATATAAAACAGTTGCTCGAGACATTGTCTCGCGATTATGAGTGACAACTATAAGTTGTGAATATTTTGAAAGATTTTCTAACATATCTCCATATTTTCTGGAGTTCGCTTCATCAAGCGCTGCGTCTGTTTCATCAAGAACTAAAAATGGTGGCGGATTAACTTGTGTAATTGCAAATAATAAAGCGATGGAAGTAAGAGACCTTTCTCCGCCGGAAAGCATATGTAAATCCTTTACTTTTTTGTGCGGAAGGTTTACATTTATCTCTATCCCTCTTTCAAAGTCTAAATCATTCTCATCTTCTACTTCTTCATCCATCCCGCTTCCTCGGCGGGTCGCCGATAAGGCGACTTCTATATCTTCTATAGATTCATCGTCTTTCTTTGGTTTTTTATATTCCATTGTAATAGAAAGAGACGCTCCTCCTCCACCAAACATAAGCGCAAAAAAGTTTTGAAACTGTTTATTTATTTTGTTTATCCCTTCTTTAAATTCTGTATCTAATTTTTCTCTCAATTCTTGAATAAGAATATTACAATCCTTAATACTTTTATTTAAATCCTCAACTTCTTTACCTAAAAACACATCCCGTTCTGTTGTCTCTTGATATTCTTTCATCACATCATTACCACCACCACTTCCAGCATCTTCAATTTTAATTTTTATACGCTCTATTTTACGATGAAGTTCTTCTTGAGAAGAACGATTAATTTCCCCTTCCACTTGTATTTGTGCAAAAGATACAATTTCTCTTCCAATTAAAACTCCGGCTTCAGTTAGTTCCATCCCAAATGCATTTTTTATTAGAGAAAGTTTTTCCTCTTCAAAACCAAGCGAATAGGAATTTGAGGTAATTTCATTTTTCTCACGAATAAGTTCATATAATACATGTTCACTATCACGATATGATACTTGGTTTTCCCTTTCTTTCTGTTTAAATCCTAAAATGATATTTAATATTTCCTTTTCTTCTTTTTGTATTTTTTCTATCTCATCTGCAATATTATTTTTTGTTTTTTGCATTTCTTTATATTCAACACTGTCATCTAAAGAAATACTTTGATTTTCATTTATATTTTTATTTTCATATAATTCTTCTAAGCGTATTTTAATATTTTTTAAGGCAATAATTATATTTGGCAAATCTTCTATTTTAATTATTTCATCAATACGGATAGATATATCTTCTATGAAAGCTCTCCACTCTGATTCTTCTATTACCTTATTTTTTACTTCTTTAAATCGAGAAAATTGTCGTTCTATACCTTCTATAATTCCCTCTATACGTCCCAGCTTACGGACTAATTCATCCTTTGTATCCCGAATAGTAGAAACTTTATTTTCAGCTTCTTCCATCTCCTTAGAATAAACATCATCTTGCTTATTTTTATTATTCTGTTTTTGTAATTCTTCTATCCGAACATCTAAAGATGACCCTTTCTCATTTAACAAATGACGCAAATCCACCAAACGCTTGGTCTCATTTTTTATATAACTTCCTTCTTTTGAAAGATAACTCTTGTAAAGATTCTGCAATTCTTCTCGCATCTCTCTGGCTTTTT
>Ga0265292_1002740_pt1 | contig 11771 bp, 11 predicted proteins | sample Munlanlewell296A_FD_189080 | JGI IMG/M metagenome (GOLD analysis project Ga0265292, IMG submission 189080) | Leachate microbial communities from a municipal landfill in Southern Ontario, Canada - Leachate well 296A | ecosystem: Engineered > Solid waste > Landfill > Unclassified | place: Canada...
GTGGTCTTCTTTGCGCGGAATTTCCAATTGGATTAAGAATCCACCATATTACCTTCATAAAATAAATGCAATAATATTTTTAAATTATAAACCAATAAATTCTACAAGTGCAATTAATTTAAAATACAGTAATACTCTGAATGTTTTTTTCGATTTATTATCATTAAAAAAAACTCCATTTAAAATTGGTTTTGATAGTTGTTCTATTTCAGGGATAGTAAAATTCTTGGATGTTAATCCTATATCTATCGAATATTGCGAAGCTGCAAGATTTTCTGCTTTTTTATCAGAAGACTTGAAAATGTACCCATGTTCATTTATGGTTAAAACTGATCGATATGGCGACCTAAGAAAAAATAATATATTGGACATATGGCATAAAAATGTACATTTTAAAAATAATCGGAAAGCTATTTTGAATAATAGTTGTACAAGTTGCAAACACTATTCTATATGCATGGGTGGATGCCCATTTATAGATAATATTTCATTATGTGGGATGAAAAGTGAACAAATAACTTCAATGGACCAATGAATTTTACAGATTTTTTAGAAAAGTATTATTTACCATACCAACAATCAGAAATTGTTATTCTACTTAACAATATTTCTGCGTACCAAACTATAGAATATACAATCAATGAATATTATAAGTCTATAGAAGGTCATAATAAACATGAAATTATTTCACAACTTGTTTTGACCATTAGAGATTATATTACTGCAATTAATAAAGGATTACAAACTATAGAACAAGACTGCGCAAAGGCAACAGCTGAAATGCAGATTATTGAATTAAGCATTTATCTTATTAAAGAAACTTATAATTTGTCTTCACTAGATCGAACTGATTATTTTGATATTCTTAAACAAACAATTAAAAAGATTTACAAGAAGTATTCTTGGGATTTTTCCGTACTTGATTCACTTCTTAATCTTGAAAACCTGAAGAATTATTCAAAAGAATATAATAAACAAGAAAGTATAAGCGAATTAAAACTTTCTAAGCCAATACAAATTGATTGGAAAGGTTCTTTGCCTCTTGATTATTTTATTGATGATTTAGTCAAAGTTTTCAAATGTATCAAAAGTAAATCATCAGTATATAAGTTGTTTGATAAGATTGATGATGATTTTGAAATTTACTTATCCTCAAAATATCTTCTAGCTTTTTTGTCTTTATTTTACGAATTACATCAATGCCATACAATTTTGGTAGTTGGCAATCGTGGTTTGTTTGTTTACTTTCAGCGGCATTTAAAACCGCCAAAGTATGATAAGTATCAGAATAGAGAATTTAGGAAATTAAGACACGAAGCTTTTCAAAATGAAAAAACAAAAAATGAAATTAGTAAAATCATAAAACCATTATTAGATAAGTATTGCAATCAAGGACGATAGGACGTTAGATGGACAATAGCATATAGTCCGTTGTTTTGAGACATTTTACGATAGTATCTTTGAAGAAAAAAATATGCCACATATTCAACTATTCGAAAATAAAATTGACCTGTTTGTAAAACAAAACAACCTTAAACCTGCAGATGCAATTATGGTAAAAAAAATGCCCTTGAAACTCTTTAGGCATTACATTTTGTATTTAGGATTTTATCAACACCACCACATTTTCATGGCAAATACCTTGTCTGGTATTAAAGTTTACAGTTATTCAGAACTGATGAAAGATTTGCAGACATTTATTCCTGAGAAAATTGAAAGATTTATTGGTACAATAGAAAAGCGGCGTGAAGCAATAACTAGAGCATTAATGAGGAAAGATGAAAATAGCTACAATCTTATATTAAATAATTGTGAACATTTTAAGAATTGGGTACAAAAAGGGGAACATATAAGTATCCAAGTTGAAAATATTGGAAAAGCTACAGTAGGTATTGGCGCTGCAGTTGCTATTGGTTCTTTAGCTATGAAAAGTAAGGGAGGCGCAATTGCCGGGTTTAGTTTGATGTTATTAGGAGGTCTTGCATGGGCATTAAATGATGATGAAAATAATATACCTGCACTACAATATTACCCGGTTAGAAAAGCAATAAAATAGCCAACACATTTGTAAGCACATTTAAAAGCCACACCAGCTAAACCAAAGCTTTTAAAAAAACTTGCAAACCCAACCCAATGAGAAAGAAATTTTTAAAAATGTCCCACCGCACGGGTGAAAAAAATGAAAGACAGAAAAACTGAAATACAGTCAGACAGGAAAACAATGCACGAAACGCTGACTTCAGAGTAATCCTTTAAAATGTCAACTGACTTCAAATATTGCAACAGTCTTACAACATATTCCCGTTTCAGGACGAGGGTTGTTCAGATTGGAAATGTGCCTTTGGGAGGATATTTCCCGATACGCATCCAGTCAATGACCAATACAAATACGCTGGATACAATCAGCACAGTTGAACAATCCATCCGCCTTATCGAAGCCGGATGCGAATATATAAGGATCGCGGCTCCCGGTATAAAAGAAGCAAAAAACCTTGCACGGATCAAAAAAGAATTACACCATCGGGGATACGAAACACCTTTGATTGCCGACATTCATTTTAATCCTGCCATAGCTGAAATTGCGGCAAGGATCGTAGAAAAAATCCGCATCAATCCCGGCAATTACGCCGATAAAAAAAAGTTTAAGAAGATTGAATATTCTGATGCTGAATATGCTGAGGAAATTGAAAGAATCAGAGAACGCATCAGCCCTCTGATCAGGATATGTAAAGAATATGGAACAGCCATTCGTATTGGTACCAATCATGGCTCTTTGTCCGGCAGGATTGTGAACCGGTATGGCGACACGCCCCCCGGAATGGTTGAATCGGCATTTGAGTTCATCAGAATATGCGAAGATCTTGATTTCAGAAACCTTGTGCTGTCAATGAAAGCCAGCAATAGTAAAGTGATGGTTGCAGCATACCGTCTTCTGGTTCACAGGATGATGAAAGAAAACATGGATTATCCTTTACACATAGGCGTTACAGAAGCCGGGTCGGGAGAAGAAGGCAGAATCAAATCGGCAGCGGGAATTGGCGTTTTGCTTGAAGACGGTATTGGCGATACCATTCGTGTATCACTTACTGAAGAACCCGAAGCCGAAATTCCTGTGGCAAAAATTTTAATTAACAGGTATGCCGGCAAAAGTTCTCTTACGTCAATAAATATAATTGAAGAATCTCCTGTTAATCCGTTTAAATATTACAGGCGCTATACAAATGAAGTATTAAATATAGGGAAAGATAATAGCCCTGTAGTTATTGTTTCAACGGAACAAACGAATATAAAATCTGATGCCGATTATGTTTCCAATACTATTGAAATCTTTCCGAAAGCTTTACCAAACAAAGCATTTAAAACAAAAAGTTATCATCTGTTCAGTGCAAAAGATTATTTTAAATCGAAGAAAAAATCAGCCGCGGCAAATTTCATCCTTATTACCAATACAGATACTTCAATTGATTTTATTGAGAAAATTAAAGATGATCCCACTGTAGTTATAGTTCTGGAATCCGACAATCTTCATGCTGCGGCGGACATGAGAAGACAGATTTTCTGTTTGATTGCCTCACACTGCAAAGCCCCTGTGATCATCAAAAGAAATTATTCCGGTATTTCTGTTGAAGAATTCAGGCTATATGCTTCCTCCGATGCAGCTTTGCTGATAACTGACGGGCTGGGTGATGGACTCTGGCTCGAGGCGGAAGGAATACAATCAGAGGTTATCGAAAAGACAGCTTATGATATTCTTCAGGCAACGGGTGCTCGCATTTATAAAACCGAATACATCTCTTGTCCTACTTGCGGGCGGACATCGTATAACATATTGGACACAGTTGAACGTGTAAAGCAATTCACCGGCCATCTCAAAGGATTGAAGATAGCCATCATGGGTTGCGTAGTGAATGGACCTGGCGAGATGACCGATGCGGATTATGGCTATGTGGGCAGTAGCCCGGGAAAGATAAATCTTTATAAAGGCAAAGAACTCGTAAGGCGCAATATTGACGAAAAAGATGCGCTGGATGCTTTGATAAACCTGGTAAAAGAAAATGGGGATTGGGTGGAGAAACTGTAAACTGTGAAGATTTTTTAATCACAATTACAAGCCTTCGAAAAAAATATCTTCGTATTTGGTAGTTGTTTTTCAATTTCTTCCTGCATGGCTTCTTTAATGGAGATTACCCGCATATCAAGTACTTTCAATGTGTTTTGCAGCTTTGCGATCTCTTCCGGCAGTTCCTGAATATTGTTGCCCCACATATCAAGAAAAGTCATTTTGGTAAGGTTGCCGATATCCGGCGGAAGCGAAGAAATGATATTCTGATTAAGGATCAATTTTTTTATGTTGATAAGATTTCCTATTTCTTTAGGAACGCTATCAATATTATTTGCCGAAACATCCAATACCTGGAGCTTAGTTAATTTTCCAATATCGCCGGGAATTTCCGTGAGTTTATTTTTGCTCAGGTTAAGCGCCTGCAGGTTTGTAAAAGTAAAAACTTCCTCCGGAATTTTTTTTAGTTTCTTTTTATGCAGATTAAGTTTATAAACTTTTTCAGGGTTTTTAATGGCTTCAATAAGATCGGAATATTCATGTTCTTTTGATAGTGCAACGGAATCGAGCAACTGCGCCTGACTTTCAAAACCTGCGAACAGAAGGAAAAAGAAGAATATTCTGATTAGCGTTAAGTTAATAAACAGATGACGCAAAGATTGCTTCGTCGTACCTCCTCGCAATGACGTCATTGCGAAGCCGACGCAGGAGGCTGAAGCAATCTCAATGCGAGAATTTAGGTTTAACATAACATTAGCTTTAAGTCTATCTGTTATAATGATTCTTTCTCATCAAGTATTTTAATGGCATTTTCTCTATCCTTAAACAACTGTTCTTTTAAATGTTCAAGCCCATTAAACTTAATTTCATCCCTGAGTTTTTCTATAAAGGAAACGTTCAAAAAGGCAGAATAGATATTTTTGTTAAAATTAAAAATATTTACTTCGATTACCCGCTTGCTGCCGTTTATTGTTGGACGCATTCCAATGTTCAACATCCCCCAAAATTTTTCTTTTTTAATTTCCACCTCCACGGCATAAGCTCCGTTGGCAGGAATTAATTTATATGGGGCTTTCACATCAATGTTTGCTGTTGGAAACTCCATGCTTTGCCCAAGGTTGTTGCCCTCCACAACCTTTCCGCTCAAAAAATACGGATAACCTAAAAAATGATTGGCAGCTCTGATATCTCCGCCCATCAATGCTTTGCGAATTTTCGTAGAACTTACTGCAACGTCATCAACCTTTTGTGCTTTAATTTCGTCTACTTCAAAATGGTATTGTTTTCCATAATTAACAAGATGCCGCAGATCGCCCTCCCTGTTTTTTCCGAAATGATGATCGTATCCGATTACAAGTTTTCGTACGTGTAACTTGCCAATCAAAACCTCTTTAATAAAGTCAAGGTAAGAAACCGAAGCAAATTCGCCGGTGAAAGGAATAATAATCAAATGGTCTATTCCGATCCCTTTCAGCAAGTTTATTTTTTCCTCATCGGTATTAAGGACAAAAATATTTTCACCAGGGTGCAATACTATTTGCGGATGAGGGTGAAACGTGATAATAACCGATTCGCCACTAGTTTCACGGGCTATTTGTTTTACCCGCGTAATAATCGCTTTGTGCCCTGTGTGCACACCGTCGAATGTACCAATGGTAACAACCGCATTTTGAACAGGCGCGTAATCTTCGATATTTCTATAAACTTTCACAACAGAATTACTGGATGCATTGATTATCAGAAAAACAAACAGGTATAGATTTCAAAATTAGCAAAAATATTGTTAGGCAAAGCTTGTTCGATATAAATAAATATCCTAATTTCGTTTGCCGGAATTTCACTTTTTAATACGACTAAAATCTTAACAGGAATGTCAATAGTTGAAGGGTTGGGCAAAGGTTTGGTTTCCAGCCGCTCAACCTTTCGACCTAAAACCAGATTCGATTTGGTATAAAATGGAATATCAGAAATTCTTAAACAACCAGAACAATAAACAATTTAAGTATAATTAATTAATAGTATATGTCAGCAAATACAGGGAAAATCGCACAGATTATCGGTGCCGTAGTCGATGTTGTTTTCGAGCAGGAAGAAAAACTTCCGGGCATTTATGATGCCATGGAAGTAACGAGGCCCGACGGACAGAAAGTAGTTTTGGAATGTCAGCAACATATTGGTGAGGATACTGTACGCACCATTGCCATGGATTCTACCGATGGTTTGTCAAGGGGAATGGAAGTGGTGCATCTTGGAGCTCCAATAGCCATGCCTGTTGGCGAATTTATCAGGGGGCGCTTGTTCAATGTAATCGGCGATACTATTGATGGCATAGGCCCTGTATCAAAGGAAAAACTGTATAGCATCCACAGAGATCCTCCGAAATTTGAAGATCTTTCCACTCAGAAAGAAGTCCTTTATACCGGAATAAAAGTTATCGACCTTATTGAACCTTATGCAAAAGGCGGTAAAATTGGGCTGTTCGGTGGTGCCGGAGTGGGCAAGACTGTTATCATTATGGAGCTTATTAATAATATTGCCAAAGGATACGAAGGGATGTCCGTTTTCGCAGGAGTTGGTGAAAGGACAAGGGAAGGAAACGACCTTTTACGTGAAATGATAGAATCAAAAGTTATCAGATATGGCGAAGCTTTTACCGAGTCGATGGAAAAAGGCGGATGGGATCTGAGCAAAGTGGATATGGAAGAATTGAAAAAATCGCAGGCAACACTTGTATTCGGACAAATGAACGAACCTCCCGGTGCACGTGCACGCGTGGCGTTATCAGGCTTGTCTCTTGCTGAATATTTCCGCGATGGAGATGAAAAAACCGGAGGCCGCGATATTTTATTCTTTATGGATAATATTTTCCGTTTTGTACAGGCCGGTTCAGAGGTGTCGGCATTGCTTGGACGTATGCCTTCGGCTGTAGGTTATCAGCCTACACTTGCCACCGAAATGGGTATCATGCAGGAACGCATCACTTCCACTAAAAGAGGTTCTATCACTTCTGTTCAGGCCGTTTATGTGCCGGCAGATGACCTGACTGACCCCGCGCCTGCAACAACATTTGCTCACCTTGATGCCACCACAGTTCTTAGCCGTAAGATATTCGAAATAGGCATTTACCCCGCTGTAGACCCGCTTGATTCCACATCCCGAATCCTATCGCCCGACATCGTGGGTAATGAACATTACACCACGGCTCAAAAAGTGAAAGAAATTTTACAGCGGTATAAAGAACTTCAGGATATCATTGCCATTCTTGGTATGGATGAGCTTTCCGAAGATGATAAATTGATCGTTCACCGGGCGCGAAGAGTGCAGCGTTTCCTTTCTCAACCGTTCTTTGTTGCTACACAGTTCACCGGAACTCCCGGAGTTTTTGTAAGTATTGAAGATACTATAAAAGGTTTTAAAATGATCATGAACGGTGAAGTTGACGAATATCCAGAAATGGCATTTAGCATGGTGGGAACTATAGAAGAAGCCATTGAAAAGGGAAAGAAAATGATTGAAGAAGCGAAGTAAGTCATTTTTAAATTATAATGTCAGAAAGAATGTAGAATTGAGAATGCAGAATGATGAATGCAAGTTTGTTATAGCATAAGTGAAAGGAAAATAAAAAATGTATCTTGAGATCATAACCCCCGATGAAAAGATTTTTTCATAAATAATTATGAGCAATATAAAACTTTTTGAAAGCAAACAAATAAGGACAGTTTGGAACGAAACAGACCAAAAATGGTATTTTTCCGTTCAAGACGTAGTTGAAGTTCTAACAGATAGCTCCGATGTTAAGCAATATATAAAAAGAATATTGAGCAGGAACGAGATGCTTAAAAGCAACTGGGGTACAATTTGTACCCTGGTTGAAATGGAGGCAGCAGACGGAAAAAGAACTAAGCAAAGCGTTCTCACGAACACAGTATTAAAAAACAACATGGATAAAATTAATTTGGAACAATGTATATAGAGATCATAACCCCCGATAAAAAGATTTTTTCAGGTGAAGTAAGTTTGGTGCAATTACCCGGAACCAATGGCTCGTTCGAAATACTGAATGATCATGCACCTATTATTTCCACCCTTGTCAAAGGAAAAATAAAGATCGTTGATGCAGAGAAAAAAAATCAGTTTTTCGAGATCAAAAGCGGCGTTGTGGAAGTGCTGAAAAATAAAATTATTGTACTGGCGGAATAATTCTTTAAAGTTGGTTCCCCAACAGTTCGGTAAATTTTTTGAATACAGCGATTATCAAAAGATTGCTTCGCTTTGCTCGCAATGACGGAAAGAGCTGTCGTCATTGCGAATTCAGCATGTGCGGAATGAAGCAATCTAAAAAAGTTACCGAAGTATTATTGCCTATATTACCTTGATTTTCCGAACCATTTCTTTTTATTGTTGTTTCCGGCAGAATGGAAGTTCGTTGTAGCTGGGCGTGGACGATTGGAATTATTTCGTTGCTGTTTCGTTGCTTTCACCGGATTATGATCTATCAAGGGAAAAGGATGATCATCAATCACCGTAATTTTTTTTCCGATTAGTTTTTCAATATCGTGCAAATAGGCTTTTTCTTCTGCATCGCAAAATGAATACGCGGTACCTTTTGCTCCTGCCCTGCCGGTACGGCCAATACGGTGGACATAGGTTTCGGCAATGTTTGAAAGTTCGAAATTGATGACAAATTCCATGTCTTCCACGTCAAGTCCGCGTGCTGCAATATCTGTTGCCACCAACACCCTTGTGGTTTGCGCTTTAAAATTTGCCAAAGCGCGCTGACGGGCACTCTGGGCTTTATTGCCATGTATTGCTTCGGTACTGATTTTGTTTTTCGCCAGTATTTTTACCACTTTGTCGGCGCCGTGTTTGGTCCGTGTGAATACCAATACGGTTTTAATATTTGTATCTTTCAAGACATCAATCAGCAAGGCAGTTTTATTTCCTTTGTCCACAAAAAACACAAATTGTTTGACGATATCGACAGTAGAAGCGGAAGGAGTAACTTCGACTTTGGAAGGTTGATGTAAAATAGTGCCTGACAGCTTTATAATTTCGGGAGGCATAGTTGCCGAGAAAAAAAGCGATTGACGTTTGCGTGGCAGCGTTGCTATTATTCTTTTTACATCATGTATAAAACCCATATCGAGCATACGATCGGCTTCATCCAATACAAAGATTTCGATATTACGCAATGAAATAAATCCCTGATTCATCAAATCGAGCAGTCTGCCGGGAGTTGCCACCAGAATATCCACACCTTGCTGCAATGATGACGTTTGCGGGTTTTGATTGACGCCTCCAAAAACTACTGTACTGGTTAATCCGGTAAACCGGCCATACGCCTTAAAACTCTCGTTGATCTGAATAGCAAGTTCGCGGGTTGGTGTAACGATCAAACTTCTGATTTTTCTTTTCTTGTCGTAGGTTTTTGAAGCATGCAGTAACTGCAGGATAGGAATTGCAAACGCAGCAGTTTTTCCCGTACCCGTCTGGGCGCAGCCCAACAAATCTGTTCCACGCAACACAATAGGAATGGCTTCTTTTTGAATGGGAGTAGGTATTTTGTAACCTTCTTGTTGTAATGACTTAAGAATAGGCTCAATGATGTTTAATGACTGAAATGGCATAGTTTAAAGTGGATTTTTTTTAGTGAACCAAAACCTGACTATTGTAGGGAGGGAAGTGTTCGTAAGTGAATTTTTTGCTGTATGCGTTTTTTTACAAAGATATGGTTTATATACCGAATAGCAATATAATAGTTCAATAATAGAATGTAAAATAAGATGCCGGAGGTATCATAGGTTTAAAAAAAGCAAGTACAAAAAATAATCTGCGACCTCTGCGAGGTCGAACAAAATAAGCGGAATGAGTTTTTATAAACGTACGAACCCTCCAGGTTCAATGATAGAAGTAAAAAAATGCCTTTACAATAAAACCTATTTTTCATAAAAAGTAAATTATTTTATCTGTTTTTCAAATTACAAACCTATTTTTCGCAAAACAAAAAAAGACAGTTTTCGCTGTCTTCCCTCTCTGTGTTGTGGAGAATAACGGAATCGAACCGTCGACCTTTTGACTGCCAGTCAAACGCTCTAGCCAACTGAGCTAATTCCCCATTTGTGCTGCAAAAATACATTTTTTTTGGAATAAAAAACCACATGCGTGGGTTTTAAGTTGAAGGTTGTTGGCGACAGGTTTGCCTGCCTTGCCGGTAGGCAGGGTTTTTGGTTTGGGGTAAATAGTTAGAAACCCAATGACCATTAACTTATTACCAAACCAACTGCCCTAAACCATTAACCTTTGACACTTTTCAATGGTAGGCGTACGCCAGAGAAGCCACGCTTATTTTTATTCCCGGCGCTTTCATTAAATTAAGGATACAGCTTTCTAATGTGGAACCTGTGGTAATTACATCATCCACAAGTAAAACATGCTTGTTTGCAAAATGATCATAATCCTTCACCTCGAACACTTCCTTAACGTTTTCCCAGCGGTTGAAACGCGATTTTCTTGTTTGCGTTTCTGTTTTTGTTGTCTTTATCAGTGTTTTTGTGTCAACCGGTATTTTCATCGACTGTGAGAGGCCGCAAGCAAATATTTCACTCTGGTTATATCCCCTGATCTTTTCTTTTTTAGGATGCATAGGCACGGGAACAATATATTCCACTGTATTAAAAAGTGGCGATTTTAGAAGTTCTTTGCCGTAAAGCTTACCTAAAAAAATACCGATATCTTTTTGTCCTTTGTATTTCAACTGATGCATGAGCTGCTGAACATGACCCCTTTTGTAAAAAAAGAAAAAAGAAGCAGCAGAATGAACAGGCGCTTTTCCCCAGAACAAACGGCTTACAGCATTATCTTCTTCCGTATGAAAATTTGTCCTGGGTAAGTGATACATGCAAAAGGTACATATACAATGTTCATATTTGAAAAGGCTTTTCCCGCACGACATGCAGATACGCGGATAAATAAGCGAAAGAAAATCATCAAACAACGACAACTTAAACACCATTACACAAGAATAAACAAATCTTTTAAAATTAATTCAAAAATAAACTATTTTTGCACAAACAAGAATTTGTAATTTTATGGAAAAAGATGATCAGTTATTTATTCAGTTGCTTTATATTTTTCATTCTTCTGCTATGCAGGCATTGGGAAAATTGAAAAACCCCCTCACAGGAAAAATTGAGAAAAACTTAGATCAGGCAAAGCAGTCGATTGATATGCTGAAAATGCTGAAAGAAAAAACCGCCAATAACCTTACGCCCGAACTTACCAGGGCGCTGGATTCATTCCTTACGGAGGTAAAGCTGAATTATGTTGACGAAGTGAATAAAAATTAATATCTGAAAATCGAATAATATTTTTAAGTCAAAAATAAAGAGTTTATGGAAACTACCGAAAAAAAATCAACCGACAAGACGTATAAAATTATCATTGCTGTTTTAGGGCTCGTCATTGCTGTTCTTGTATGGCAACTGATTGTTACTAGATATAAAGTACACTATTTTACCATCGAAAAAGATAAAACTCAAAGTATAAACATGGGATTGCAGCATCAACTTGATTCTTTACTTGTTGAGCACGACAAGATAAAAAAAGAGTATGGGAATTTATCTAATCAGCTTACAAAAAAAGATAGTATCATCCTTGCAAACGCTGATGAAATTCAAAAGCTGATAGAAACCCAGTCTGATTATTACAGGAT
>Ga0265292_1002741_pt1 | contig 11763 bp, 15 predicted proteins | sample Munlanlewell296A_FD_189080 | JGI IMG/M metagenome (GOLD analysis project Ga0265292, IMG submission 189080) | Leachate microbial communities from a municipal landfill in Southern Ontario, Canada - Leachate well 296A | ecosystem: Engineered > Solid waste > Landfill > Unclassified | place: Canada...
TCGTCGTCGCGGGGGACGTCCTTCTCTGGCTCCTGACCGCCATGCCCGACCGGTGGTGGATCGCGGCCTGGGCCCTCGGGGTTCTGGTCTCCCTCGCCCTCGGGATCGTGGGGCCCGTCCTCCTGGCGCCCCTGTTCTTCCGCTTCCGACCGCTCCAGGATGCCGCCTTGCGGACGCGGTTCCAAGAGCTCTCGGCCCGGGCGCAGGTGCCCGTCGTCGGCGTGTATGAGATGGGAGCGTCTGCGAAGACGCGTCGATCGAATGCCGCCGTGATGGGCTTCGGAAGGACACGTCGTGTCGTCATCACTGACACGATGCTCGCGGACTATTCTCCCGAGGAAATCGAGACGGTCCTCGCCCATGAGCTCGCCCATGAGAAGTTCCTCGATCCCCTGAAAGGGCTCGTCGTCGGCGCAGGTGTATCCCTCGTCGTGCTGTCCCTTGCCGCCCTCGCCTACGCGGCCACGTATTCGGCCTTGGGCTTCGCCTCGCTCCACGACATGGCGGCTCTGCCTCTCCTCGTCCTGTACAGCGCGATCGTCTCCGAGGCTCTTGGTCCCGCCGAACTTGCGTGGTCCCGCCTTCGGGAAGCCCGCGCGGACCGGTTCTCCCTGGACACCACCCGGAACCCCTCTGCGTTCTCGGCCGCCATGGTCAAGCTCCAGGACCGCAACCTGGGCGTGGCGAATCCGCGGCCCTGGGAGAAATGGCTATTCTATAGCCATATGCCCGGACGCGAGCGGGTCGAGCTCGCGCGGTCCTTCGTGTCGTCCGCGCCAACCGCGGGCTGAGAACCTTTATTACGACGGAGCCAATCGTGCGGGCGCTGAGTGCCGAGGTCGCCTAGTCCGGTAGATTCCACCCAACTCTCCTTCCCAATGGTCCTTTAGAACGGAATGCTAGCAAAACATGCCGCGGTCGCCTAGCTCGGTAGGGCGCGGCGCTGGAGTCGGCGGCAACTCGCTGCCAGCCACGCCGTGGCCGCAAGGCCTCGGGAGTTCAAATCTCCCCCGCGGCGTTCAGCTTTTTCGCGCGGCGGATTTCCGCAGTCGCTCCTTGAGCTCCGCGATGGGGGGAGTCGGGATGGGGTCCACCTTCCGGAGGGCCGCCAGGTACAGGCTCACGTAGTCGCCCAGGTAGAGCGCGCCGAGCATCCGGCCGAGCAATTGGTCATCCTCGTCGCGGATCTGTTCGACCTCGGCCTTCCGCGCGATCATCGCCGCCGTCGCGTCCAGGCGTCGGTGCATCTCCGGCGTCTCGTCGGGATCCCGGAGCATCAACAGCACGAACCGCCTCGCCCGGTCGTCCAGGCACCAGCCGACGAGCTCGTTGTGGTCCGCCTCCGGGAAGGCGGACGAGAAAGCGAGGACCTTCGCGTTCTCGTTGAGCTGGGTCTGCCAGCGCTTGGCCACGGCCCCGTAGGGCGCGGCTCCGTAGACGACGGGTACGCGACCTCGGAGGCGCACGGCGAGCTGCTTCGCACGGTTTTTCGAGAGCGGGACCTCGGGGTTCAAGTGGTCCCTCAGGTCTCGCAGGTGGACGATCGCTCGGGAGAGCTCCCCGCCCAGGTCCCCATAGACCCAGTCCGCGCCCAAGGAGGCCAGGATGCCAAAGAGATGTCCGAAGGCCCCGCGCGGCGGGAGGCCCGCAGGGACCTCGAGGACCGTCGCGTTCGCATCGCGGGCGAGTGTCGAGAGAACCCCGCCCGAGGTGACGGCCACGAGCCGGCAGCCCAGCTTGATCCCCTGCGTGGCCGCCGCGACGGTCTCCTCCGTGTTTCCGGAATAGGACACGGCCAGGAGGACGTCTCCCGGCGTTGCGTAGGCGGGGAGGCGGTAGTCATGGGCCACCTGGATCGGCACCTTCGAGCGGTCCGCGACCCACGCGGAGAAGATCTCCCCCACGATGCCCGATCCGCCCATGCCCAGGATGAAGACTCGCTGGGCGCCGCGGAGGTCCGTCCCGTGCCCGAGCCCACGGCGCAGCCCCGCCTCGAGCTGCTCGGGCAGCGAGCCGATGATGTCCCGCATCCCGCCGCGGTCCACCTTCGCGACCGCGTCCGCCTCGAGCATCGGAGGCATGCATCGTTCCCCCGGAAATAAGGCCTCCGCCCGAGGCGTGCCCTACTACAAAATTGGTTCTTACAACAAGATTGATATACGCCAGGACCGTAGACGGAACTCGTGGACGACCTCCTCCAGGCCCTGGACGCCCTGAAGCAGGGACGCTTCGTCCTCGTGTACGACGGCGACGGGCGGGAGGAGGAGACAGACCTGACGATCGCGAGCGAGTTCGTCACGCCCGCGGCGATCGCAACCCTGCGCAAGGAGGCGGGCGGACTCATCTGCATGACCTTGTCCGGGGACGTCCGGCACAAGATTGGCCTGCCGTTCATGGCCGACGTCCTCAAGCAGGCCGGTCACGCGTATCCCATCCTCGAAGCGGTCTCCAACGAGGACATGAAGTACGACCGCCACAGCGCTTTCTCCATCTCCGTGAACCACAAGGACACCTACACCGGCGTGACGGACCGGGACCGCTCGATGACGATCTCCCGCCTCGCGATCCTCGCGGGGGAAACCCTCAAGCGGGAGAACGGATGGGCGGCCCATACCTTCGCCCAGGAGTTCCGGTCGCCCGGCCACGTGCCGCTGCTCAACGCCGCGGAGCCGCTCCTCACGGAGCGCAAGGGTCACACGGAACTCACCACGGCCCTGACGATCATGGCGGGACTCGTGCCCAGCGCCACCATCTGTGAGATGATGGGGGACGACGGCCGCGCCCGTTCCAAGGAAGATGCAAAGGCATATGCGCGAGAGCACGATCTCGTCTTCCTGGAAGGGCAGGACGTCGTCCGAGCGTGGCGCGCATGGTCCGCGTAATGGCAACGGGGGTCTTCGATCTCCTCCATCCCGGTCACATCTACTTCCTCGCCGAAGCCCGTAAACTCGGGGACGAACTCTGGGTCGTCGTGGCCCGGGATAGCACGGCGCGGAAGTTCAAGCACGAGCCCATCACGTCGGAAGCGTCCCGCGTCCAGCTGGTCGCGGCCCTCAAGCCCGTGGACCGCGCGCTGCTCGGCCACGAGGGGAGCATCTACGACATCCTGGAGGAGGTCCGTCCGGACATCATCGCGCTGGGGTACGACCAGATCCACAACGAGGACAAGGTCCTGGAGGAGTGCCGGAAGCGGCGCCTCCCGACCAAGGTCGTCCGCCTCCCACGCTTCGAGGGAGATCTGGACGGGACGCGCAAGATTGTGAGGAAGGTGGTCGAATGGCTCGCGTTGCAGGAACGTCTCAAACAGGTCGAAGGGGTCAAGCCCGCGGAGCCCGAGCCCACGCACCGAAGCTGAAGAAGATCGGGATCGTGGACACGTCCTTCTCCCGATACGATATGGCGACCGCTGCGATCGACGAGCTGGGGAAGCAGGGCGGCGGGTTCGAGGTCGTTCGGTACACCGTGCCGGGGATCAAGGACATGGCCGCGGGCGCGAGGATCCTGTTCGACCGCGGTTGTGACCTCGTGATGACCCTGGGCATGGTGGGCCGCCAGACCGTGGACAAGGACTGCGCCCTCGCCGCGGACTTCGGTCTTCAGGCGGTGCAGGCCCAAGCGGGCCGACACATCATCGGCGTCATGGTGCACGAGGAGGAGGCCGCCGACGAGGAGAAGCTCGCGTGGCTCTTCGACCGGCGCACCCGCGAGCATGCGGTCAACGCCTACGACCTCCTGTTCCGCCCCGAGGCGATCCGCGCCCGCGCGGGAACCGGACAGCGCGAGGGGTATGCGGACGCGGGGCCGCTGCCGAAGGGTTCCCGATGAGGCTCGCGGTGGTCGCTTCCCTGTTCAACCGGGAGGTCGTGGACCGGATGGTCGAGCGGGCGCTCGCCCGTGCGAAGGAGCTCGACCTCCAGGTGACCTCCGTGGTCCGCGTCCCGGGCACCTTCGAGATCCCTCCCGCGGTCCAGCAGCTGCTCCGGCGCAGCGACGTGGACGGTGCGGTCGCCCTGGGTGCGGTGATCAAGGGCGAGACGAAGCACGACGAGGTCATCATGGCCGCCGCGGCGCAGGCCCTCATGGACGTCGGGTTGCAGACGGGGAAACCCGTGGGCCTCGGCATCACGGGGCCGGGGATGACCGACGAGCAGGCGATGGCCCGCATCGAAGCGGCCGCGCGCGCGGTCGACGCGGCGAAGACGATGCACGACCTCCTTCGCGGCCTGCGATGACTCACCTGTTCGAAACTTACGACGCGGTTCTGTCAGCTCGCTCTTGACATGGCCGACTCCACTCCGCTCGGCTCCTCCCGTGCGCCTGCCAGCAACGCCGGCAGGTCGCAGAGGGGAATCACGACATCATCGCGGAGGGCACCGGGCTGGAACCGTACAGCCCTTGCCAGGGCCTCGTTCGAGGCCAAGGCGGATTTGAGGATGTTCAAGCCTGCGTTGTGCTGGCGGTCCATCTCCCAGTCGCACATCTCGCAGACGAAACCTCGAAGGCCGAAGAAATGTACTGCTTATGAATGACGTGGGCTCGGCTGAGGTCTTTGTAAGCGACTTGGGCAAGGCGAGTCCTGGAACGTAAATCGCCCTGCAGAGCGACTCGAATGGACTCGTTCACGATGAGACGGAACTCATGCAAGAGCCAGTCCAATCGCGAGTCCCTCCAATCGACGGGAAAAACGAGGGTTCGATGAGTCTCCACATGTCATGAAAGCACTCCACCCTCGTTATCCTTACAGTGGGGGTACCGTGAAAGTGAAAAAGCCCAGTTCGCCGAGGCGGTGTGATCAAGAGCGATTTGCGGGCGAATTAGACGCAAAGGTTTAATTGAACTGTGCCGCAATCACCGCCACTCCAGGGACGGGCTCCCGGGGGCCTCGACCATGGCCGATACCGCTGCGATTGAAACGATTCTGCACGAGATCGAGAAGGCCGAGGGCATCGAAGACGCCATGCTGGTCTCCCGGAACGGCACGTACATCGCCGGGACCGTCCCGAAGGGAGTCCATGTGGAAACCTTCGCCGCCATGTTCGCCATCCTCCTGGGCGCAGCGGAGAACTCGACCTCCGAGCTCAAGGAGGTCCTGGACAACGTCGTCATCAACCTCGATGCGACGAAGATCGTGATCGTCCACGGCGGACCGAAGGCGCTCCTCGTCCTGCGCATGCCCAAGGTGGTGGACTCCCACCAGATCAAGAAGATGGTGGAGAAGTACATCGTGCGGATCGGGGACCACCTGTAGGTCAGATCCGCTTCATCCCGCGCAGCATCCACTCGGATACCGCCTTCGTCACGTAGCGCGCGGTACCCGCGGCGCCGCGATCGAATCCCTGCGCCGACGTGTTCCCCCGGCCCAGGATCTGGAGCACCTCCTCCACGGTCGTGACGCCGGAGTTGATGGACGTGACCGCGCGGGCGACCTCGTCGAGGAGGTGGCTGTCGCTCCCGCCGGTCTCGCCCACGCGGATCGCCTTGGCCTTCACCTTGGCCCGGTCGTTCCCCCACTTCAGCGTGCGTCCGTTGCACGTCTCGAACGCGGAGAAGCGCGCCCGGCCCAGAGCCTCTTCCCCCAGGCCGGACCAGAAGCGGTAGGGATGGGCCGCAACCGCCACGCCGCCGAGGGCGGTGATCCGTTCCACCGTCTCCGGCGCGGACAGGTTGCGGGGGATCGCTTCGTGCACTCCGTAGGCCAGGATATGTCCGTCCTTCGTGGAGATCTCCGTGCCTGGGATGACGAGGAATCCTTCGCCGGCCGCCTCCCGGGCCTCCCGGATGCCGGCCACGGCATTGTGGTCCGTGATGGCGATCCCCTGGAGGCCGATCCGCATCGCCACGGCCACGAGCTCCGCCGGCGCCACGCGGGAGTCCGGTGAATACCTCGTATGGTTGTGGAGATCCAGGAGCATGGGCGGCGGCACAAAGGGTCGAGGTCTTAAAGCCTTACGGAAGTGGGCATTCCCGCCGACGCTTTATGTCGCCGGCGGACGCTCGGTTGCGCGTGGTCATTGAAGCGAAGGTCGGGCTACGGAAGGATTGCCTCTCCGTCGACGGTAAGGAGGTTCCACTTCACCGGGAACGGGGCGGCTGGACCTCGGTCCCCGGATCCCAGGACTCGGGAGGCGGCCGAGTCCGTTACGATGCAATCCGGGACCGAATCGTCCTGGAGGGCCCCCATGGGCGCGTCGACATCCAGTTCCGTTGGCGTCACACGACGTTCGTTTGGCGGGGTCGTAACTATCGACTGGGGCCGATGGTGTGGGGACACGTGATGGTCACGGAGGGGGAACGGCCGGTGGCGACCGGTCGTCTCACCCTCAGCGGCGTACGTCTCGGTTACGTCGCTCCCGAACTCGAGCCCATCGCGCGGGAGCTCGTGGTCGGATTGGCGTACCGGTGTATCGCCTTCGCGTCGAGGGGGCTATCAGCCCGTTGAATCTGCGCATCCTCCGGCGCTGCACCCGCGTCCAGCCTAGTGGACCCACGTGCCTTCCTTGAGTCCCTTGTCCACCCTGAGATCCTTCCCGTCCGCCTGGAGGCGGATGCGCACTTCGCCGGCGTGGCCGAGGAAGTAGACGCGGCTCTCCTCGCCCACCTGGAGCTTGTATTTCTGGAACTCGGAGAAGGGCAGCTCGGGCGAACCCGCCACGCCGAGGACCTGCGTACCGATCGCCGCGTCCTCCGGCGGGAACACGAGTGCGACCGTGTGCTCGTCCTCTGCCGCAAGGAGCATCCCGCGGCTCTCGACGCCGCGGAGCTTCGTGGGCTGGAGGTTCACGAGGAACGCGATCTTCCTCCCGCGTAACTGGTCCGGCGTGTAGTCGTTCCTAATCCCGCTCACGATGTCCCGCTTTTCCCCGCCGAAGTCCACGGTCAGGATGTACAACTTGTCCGCGTTCGGGTGGTCCTTCACGTCGAGGATCCTGGCCACGCGTACGTCGAAGCGTTCCGTCGGGTCTGCCGCGGCGGTCTCGAGTTCGATCTTCGAGAAGAGCGGCTTCCCCACCCGGAGCTTCTGCGCCGTCGGGGCGTCCTCCAGCGCCTCGTCCCATGTCTGCGCGTGCACGTCGGAATCGTAGCCTAGGGTGCTCCAGAGCCGCTGGGAGCTGAAGGGCAGGAACGGGGCCATGACCACGGCGAGGGAGCGGGAGACGCGCAGGGCCACGTGGATCGCGGTGCCGCACGCGGCCTTGTCCTTCCGGACGAGATCCCACGGGGCCTTCTGGTCGATGTACTGGTTCCCGAGGCGGGCGAGCTGGATGGCCTCCCTCATGGCGTCCTTGAAATGGACGTACTCCAGGTTCTGCCCGACTTTCTTCCACTGGTCCTCGATTGCGCGGACCATCGCCTTGTCCGTCGCGTCGAGGAAGCCTGCGGGCGGGACCTCGTGGTTGAAGTTCTTGTCGGCGAAGGTCAGGGCGCGATGCACGAAGTTCCCGTAGACCGCGAGGAGCTCGCTGTTGTTCCGCTGGGCGAAGTCCTCCCATTCGAAGTCCGTGTCCTTGGTCTCGGGCATCGTGACGAGACCGTAGTAGCGGATCTGGTCCGGGTCGAACCGCTCGAGGAGATCCGGGAGCCAGACGCCCTTCCCCCGGCCCGCGCTCATCTTCTCCCCGGAGATGTTCAGGTACTGTGTCGCCGGCACATCGTAGGGCAAATCGAGCTTCGGATCGAAGCCCAGGAGGATCGCGGGCCAGATGATTGCGTGGAAGACGATGTTGTCCTTCCCGATGAAGTAATAGTGCCGCGCCTCCGGATCGCACCAGAAGTCCTTCCAGCCATCGGGCTTGCCATGGAGCTTGAACCATTCCTTCGTCGCGGTCAGGTAGCCCATGACCGCTTCGAACCAGACGTAGATCCGCTTGGTCTCGTACCCGGGCAGGGGGATCTCGACGCCCCAGTCCAAGTCCCGCGTCACCGGACGATCCTTGAGGCCCTCCTGGAGCCAGCTCCGCGTGAACGTGGTCACGTGGTGTCGCCAGCGCTCCTTGTCCTGGGCCATCCACCTCTTGAGCGGCTCCTCGAAGGCGCTGAGCCTGAAGAAGAAGTGCTTGGTCTCCTTGGGGACCGGGGTCGTGCCGTGGATGCGGCAATGGGGGTTCTTCAGCTCGAAAGGATCCCACAGCTTCCCGCAGTGATCGCATTGGTCCCCCCGCGCCCGCTCGTACCCGCAGTTCGGGCATGTGCCCTCGACGTAGCGGTCCGGGAGGAAGCGGTTGTCCGTGGTGCAGAAGGGCGAGGTCATCGTGGCCTCGTACACGTGGCCCTTGTCCTTCAGGGCGAGGAAGATCTCCTGGACCCACCTCTTGTGGTCCGGGTCCGCGGTGTTCCAGTAGAGGTCGTACGTCACCCCGAGCTGCTCGATGTTCTTCGCGTGCAGCCTGTGGTAGCGCTCCGCGATCTCTCGCGCCGCCACCCTTTCCTCGTCCGCCTTGACCATCGTGGGCGTGCCGTGCATGTCCGTCCCGCCGACCATGAGGACCTGGTCGCCCTTCATGCGGTGGTAGCGCGCGAACACGTCCGCGGGGATGAACGTGGCCACCGCGTGGCCTAGGTGCCGCGGGCCGGCGGCGTAGGGCCATGCGACGCAGACCAGGATCTTCGCCATGACGCCCGCGCAAACAGCGGGCATGGGACTTAAAGGATTCGCGGGGACGTAGACCTGCGGGAGGGCGCGGCTGCGTACTCAATCCTGATTATCGTAACAGGCGAGTCTTGAGTGCCTAGATTATCGGTATGAACCGCGATACCCGCGCGCCCTTCAGCCGGGGGAGTGCTCCCATGGAGGTCGTGCGCATGGGTCATGAGGACGTGAGCGGGGTCCGCGAGGCGATCCGCTCGGACGGGCGGGAGCCACGCATCCTCTGTTGGAACTGCAAGAAGCTGACTCCCCTCTATGAGGACCGTTGCACGTTCTGCGGGGCCCGCTTCGCCGGGAGCACGGGCGGCGCCTACTCCTCCTCGTCCCCCCCGAAGGTGCGGGAGGAGGACCACGAACTGGCGGAGGCCCGACGCACCCTGCTCCAGCTCTTCGAAGACCTCCAGCGCGTCCACGACGTGTCCTCCCGGAGGCGCTACGATCCGGAGACCCACGAGGAGTCCGTCACCTTGTTCCAGTGTCCCTCCTGCGGACGCTTCGTCTCCGAGGATGCGGCCGCATGCACCTGCGGGGTGACGTTCGCCGCGGAGCCCGAGACCTCCGCCTGTCCCGAGTGCGGGTCGCGGGTGCCGAGCGCGGACGAGTCGTGTCCCGTCTGCCGCACCCGCTTGGACGGGATCCCCGCCGACGTGGCCTACGAGTGCCCGCGGTGCGGATCCGAGGTGGACGCGGACGCCGTCCGGTGTGCGTGCGGAGCGCGCTTCGAGGGCTGAGGCGCCGGTTCTCATCTTCGATAACCGTGGAATAACCCCTTTATCCATCGAGAGACAAGCGTGCTATTGCCTGACAGAGTCGGGCAGAGGCGCAACCGCTTCCATGAAATCCAAGCGCGCACGTCGGGTGGGCAAGAAGACGTACTACCTGGTCCTCTGGTGGATGTCCCAGACGCCCTACGCCGCGGTCTTCGAGAACGAGTTGTCCGCGGAGGCGGCGGCGAACGTCCGCAACGCACTCATGGTCACCGTGTCCGGTCGGGACGTGAGGATCGACCAAGTGCAGGACTGGTTCCGCAGGGACGACCAGGGGCAGCCCATGCCCGCCGAGTGGCGGGACCTCGTGGGCCAGATCCATGTCCCCTGGCTCTCCAAGCCCAAAGCCGCGATCTGAACCGTTTCCCCGTTCTTACGTTTCTCGGCGAACCGAAGGTTTCGTCCGGCCTAGTTTTATCTCCCGAATATACTATCCCTACCCAACCTAGATGGCCGAGGCGGCAACTCGGCCCGGGCAAGGGTGAAGCGGATGGAAGTTCCAGTGATCGGTCGGATCCGGCGGATGGAACCGTCGCTGGCCACCCTCTTGATCCTCTTGGTGGGGCCATCGCCGTCATCGGCCTGGTGACGGCGGCGACCGCCCCGGTGAGCGATCTCCTGGGTGACAGCGGCTGGTCCGTGATCAGCGTGTTCCATGGCCTCGGCGCGACGGCTTTCCTTTTGGGAGCGACGATCGCCGTGTACCTGGCCTGGCGCCTGTACATCGGCGAGATCAAGGCCTTCAAGGACCTGAAGTGGCTGGCGGCGTTCTCCACGTTGATGTCCGCCGTGACGATTGCCTTCGGCAACTGGATCTACATCGGGTACCGCGCCGCCGGCGGTCCCCGGGCCTACTTCCTGGCGAACATGCCCGCGATCCACCAGGTCTTCTTCGAGTTCAAGGAGTTCATTGCCCTGTTCACGCTGCCGATGATGTTCGTGGGCGCCTTCCTCCTGTGGAAGTACGGGGAGGAGATCGTCCACGACAAGGAACTGCGCGCGGCCGCGAGCCTGCCGATCCTCCTGGGCTGGGTCTACCTGGTCCTCGCCTACGTGCTCGGTGCCGCGATCACGAAGCTCGCGGGGGTGTGACCATGGCCACCGTCTCCAAGGTGTTCAAGGATGACACGACCGTCCGCAGGAAGCTCCCGACGGGCGCGGCCGTCGCGGCCCTTCTGGCAGCGCTCGTGGGACTGCTGACCCTCGCTGTGGTGAACATCTACAGCGACATGAGCGCCAGTTTCTCGAAAGCGATCACTCTCAATGCGGGGATCGGACCGTACAGCGGGAAGGAGGTCTTCTGGCTCTCGGCCTGGTTCGTGAGCTGGGTCGTGCTCCACTTCGCTCTGCGGAGGAAGGATCTGAATCTCCACAAATGGTTCGGCGCATGGCTCGTGGGAATGGCCGTTGCCACGCTGCTCATGTACCCCCCGGTCTTCGAGTTCATCGCGGACACCCTCAAGGGTGGCTGAACGACAATACCGGGCCTGGGGATCCCCGGACCCTCCTTCCCCTTTTGGTTTCTCTGGGCGGCCGGGGTATCCGTTCTTCTCAAACCGGATAGGGAGGAGGAAACCCATATACGCGCGAAGGTCCGAAGCGGGCTATCTCCATGTCGGCCCCCGTCGAGACCGTTGCGGAGTGCCCGAGCTGCCACGCGGAGGTGCCCCTTGAGGCCACGGAGTGCCAGCGCTGCGGCGAGCTCTTCGCGGACGAGGTCGTCGAAGCGGCCGGGTCCGCCGAAGGGGCGGAGCGCAAGGCCGGGTTCCGGGAGAAGCTCCTGTTCTACGCGGGCATCGCCCTCATCCTGCTCGGCGGACCGGGCATCGCCCTGGGCTCGTGGCTCCACGACGTCCTTCGCATCTCCTACGCGAACTACAACGCCTTCAGTGCGTTCGGCTCGGTGAACCGTCTCGTCGTGGCGATCGGCCTCGTGGTCATGATCGTGGGCGTCGTGCTCTTCATCCTCTCCCTGCGCCTCACGCGGCCCTCGGAGGACGAGCGGGAGATCCTTGAGGCCCGCAGCTCCTGAGCACCCTCCGGGTTTCCGCAGTCCACCATTCTTAAATATCGCACATGCCCATGCGAAGCAAGCCGGCGGTGTGCCGGTACAGGGAGTGTGGAGGATGTCCTTCACGGGATCTGGCTTCCGGTCTCCTTCCGTCCCCATCGAGGAGGGGAAGGTCTACGAAGCCAAGATCGAAGACATCGGACGGGAGGGCGACGGACTCGCACGGATCCAGAACTTCGTGGTCTTCGTCCCGGGGACCAAGATCGGGGACCAGGTGAAGGTCAAGATCACGAAGGTGCACCGCCGGATGGCCTTCGGAGAGGTCGTCAAGGAGTGACGGG
>Ga0265292_1002742_pt1 | contig 11760 bp, 9 predicted proteins | sample Munlanlewell296A_FD_189080 | JGI IMG/M metagenome (GOLD analysis project Ga0265292, IMG submission 189080) | Leachate microbial communities from a municipal landfill in Southern Ontario, Canada - Leachate well 296A | ecosystem: Engineered > Solid waste > Landfill > Unclassified | place: Canada...
TGCCAAATCTCTGGCAGTTGGTTCAGAATCTGGTGATATTCCTTGAGCTGCTACATAATCCAGCCCATATCTTTTTGCAAGATAGCCAAATGCATAATGTCCAGCGTATATGATTTTTTTTAATTTGCATGAAATTATGGTTGATTTATAATCCTTATCAAGATCTGCCAATAGCTGATTATAATCTATGGCATTTTTTTCATAGAACGCTTTATTTGAAGTATCTTTATCAATAAAGGCTTTGGCTATTGAATTGACCATCATCTTTGCATTATCAAAATCCAGCCAAATGTGAGGATCCATTGATCCAGCAGGTTCATCCGCATCATGAAAAACAGCAGGTATCAGTTTGATATCTTCACTAGTGTTTACAATAAGTAAATTTTTATTGGTGACCCCTTTAATTATGTCACTAATCCATGGCTCCATGAATTTATTTGTATATATTAAAATATCGGCTTGATTGATTTCAATAACATCACCCGGTGTAAGTTCAAAAGAGTGTGCTTCAACCCCTGGAGGCAGTAAAAGCATTACCTCAATTTTATCCTTCCCTATATTTTTTGCAAAATCATAAATAGGAAACAATGTAGTGACTACTTTTAATTTTTTAATATCAGAAATTGAATTTTGATTAGTTGTTGATTGTTTTTTTAATATATAGAATGCCAAATACCCTATGCCAATACATAATATTAATATCACAACAATTGTAAGCGTCAATTTTTTAGACATTTTTTAATATTCCTTCATTATTGCTGACATTTGGTACAAATTCCAAAAAATTCTAATGCATGGCTTTTTACTTTAAAATTTGTTTTCTTATTGATTTCATCTATCAGCAATTTATCATCAAGAGGTATATCTTCAACTGCACCACATTTGTCACATACAAGATGATGGTGATGGTTAGCTTCGGAGATAAGCTCATACCTGGAAAAATCATCTTTAAATTTCGTCTTTCCTGCAATTCCTATTTCTACAAAACAGTTCAATGTACGATAAATTGTTACTACATCAACAGGTGTGTCATGAGTTTTAAGAAAAGAAGAAATTTCAAAAACGCTTTGAGGAAAGAAGGTTAGTGAATCAAGTATGCATCTGCGCTGAATCGTCACGCGGAATCCTTTTTGCTTTAACTTATTGATATAACTTTCCATATAGTAATGAATTATTGCAAATGACTTGCAATAAGTCAATAAGGGAAAAATAAATATCAGCTCACTTATCTTTATGCCAGAATCTGACCTCGGCAATAGGCAATATCTATGATATTAAAAGTTATTCTTATCAGCAAATCTATTTACTTTAATGTGGTTCAGATAATAAAATAATAATTGTTTTATATAATTGGATAATTAATTTTTTGACCCTTAAGTTTAATGGATATAGAAAAAATAAATTTAAATTTTTTTAGTTTTAAGACAAAAATAGGTGAAATATATTATATCTGGCCCAGCTTTGTTCCTGATAATGATATCCAAAACAATAAAGGAGAAATTATTTTAATAAATTTTATTGGTTTAGGAGAAATTGCTTTTAATAATTATATGGATAAAATTGCAAAAAATCTTTATAAGGAAGAACTTGTGATTGGGGAAAGCCAAAATAAATATATTGAAAGCGAGATTTGTAATTATCTTGAAGGAAAATCAAAAAAAATAAACATCAATCCACATTTTTTAACAGGGAGCGATTTTGAAAAATCGGTATGGACAAAAATGATGGAAGTGCCATATGGAGAAACCAGAAGCTATAGAGAGATTGCATGTTTAGTTGGAAAACCAAAGGCATACAGAGCAACAGGAACTGCAATTGGAAAGAATCCGCTTTTACTCCTGGTTCCCTGTCATAGAGTCATTAAGAGCAGTGGAGAAGTTGGAAATTTTTCAAGCGGGATTGAAGTTAAAAAATTTCTTCTTGATCTGGAAGGCTGATTTTACTCCAGAATATTTTTTTTGCAGAAATAAGCGCATCAGGGTTTAATTGAAAAGATAAAGATATTTCACAATGAGCCAGAAACCCGCAGTTTTCACATGAGATATTTTTAACCTTGTTTTTTAAATAACATCCATAATTTATTTTTCCATCAGGATCCACGCTTGCCACAAGATAATCTTCGCACTTCCAGTTATTTTTTATCATTTTTCTTAAAGCAGTTTTTGAATCCAGTATATTAAAACCCCTGACTTTAAGCCTTACTATTTCATTTATTATTTTTTCTTTTTCCAATAGGCTCAAACTTAAGTTTTCAACGCCTTCATACGGATAAAAGAACTGTATTGTTATTCCATATACAAAGCCCTGAAGGAATTTTATTAAAGGGATAGCATCATCAACATTGATTTTACTTAGGGTGATATTAATTATTATTTTTTTTGATTTATTATTTTTTTTAATGTTTTCTATTATTAAATTAAATATATCCCCTCTTATTTTATTATGAGCATCTTCAAGCCCGTCAAGGCTTATGAAAATAATATCGCTGTCTATGCCTGATAAATCCAATGTTCCGTTTGTTGTGACTGATGTTGAAAAAAAATATGTTTTTGAAAGTTTTATTACATCATTTATATTTTTATTTTCTAAAGGGTCTTTCCACAGAAGCGGCTCTCCGCCTTCAAATATAGCTATTTTTATTCCATCATCATAAAGTTTCTTTAAAATTATTTTAACTTCTTCCCAGGAAAGGCTTTGTTTTTTTTCACTTCTCCAAAACGGGCAGTGCAGGCATTTTAAATTGCAAATGTTTGTCAGTTTTATTCCTGCAAGCAGCGGTTTTCTGAATTTTTTGCTTGTCATGCTTTTAATCCAAAATAAAAGAAAATAATAAAACTGAAAAAGTTTATTCTTTTTTAGGCTGTTTTCTTCTTTTTTCATATTTTTTTAAAATAATACGCAATTTTTTGTTTTTAATTTGGTATAATTTTTAATATTAAACTATTTAAAAACTTTTATTTTAATTTTATATTTAGTGACTATAAAATTACAGTTTTATTAATTTTCTATCATAAAAATTTAAATGACTATGCCGTTAGCTCAGTATAAGTTAGAAATAAGATTATCTATTATTAACAGCAATTAGCAGAAAGTTTCTTATTTATGTCAAATTTTTTAAAAAATTTTAAACAGTTTTTTTCTACTCCGGCTTCTTCGTCAAATGAAAGCTTTTTAAAGTTGAAAATCAAGTGTAAAAGATGTTCCGAAGAAATAAATCTTAACGTAAGGAAAACAAGTGATTTTTCAAGGGTATATGAGGAGGATAATCCACCCTCAGGTGCTGTTTTTTTTCTAAGAAAAGAAATTTTAGGAAATAAATGCAATAATATGATATATGTTACGGCATATTTTGATGGAAGCTTTAACCTGATTTCAAAAGAAATAGAAGGCGGACAATTTTTATAAAGTTTTAAAAAAATAAATGCTTTTTAGATTATTTGTTTTTTTTATGTTAGAATTCTTTGGTTTGTTTTTTTGTTTTGATGAAATCCATAGTTTATAAGGATCAGCATGAAGTATGTAAAAAATCTTAATGTTGTTATTCTTGCAGCCGGTAAAGGCAAAAGGATGATGTCATCCACACCCAAAGTCCTCCATAATATAATTGATAAGCCAATGATTTATTATGTATTAAAAGAAGCCGGCAAGTTAAATCCCGAAAATATATATGTTATTACAGGGCATGGACGTGACATACTTAAGGGCTATCTTGCTGATAATTTCCCCGATGTAATTCCTGTTTTTCAGGAACACCAATTGGGAACGGGTCACGCGGTAAGCCTTCTTAAGGAATATGTAAATGAAAATTGGGAAAGTGTTCTGGTTCTTACTGGTGATTGTCCTTTAATAAAAAGCGAAACTTTAAAAAAACTTGTTGCCAGCCGGCAAGCTGGAAATTATGCTGGCTTACTTGTTACTGCACTTTTAGAAAATCCATTTGGCTATGGCAGGATTATTAAAAATCAGCTTGGAGAAATCATTAGAATAGTTGAAGAAGCCGATGCCACGCTGAAAGAAAAATTAATCAGGGAAATAAATCCTTCGGTTTACTGTTTTGACGTACGTGCTTTGTTTGACAATATTTCTTCTCTGGATTCAAATAATTACCAAAAGGAATACTGCCTAACCGACATAATTGAAAAATTTACATATAAGAATCTTAAAACCTCAACTTTAATGATTGATGACAGCAGTGAAATTTTGGGCATAAATGACAGAATCGGGCTTTCGGTTGTAGAAAAATTAATGCGCAAAAGAATTAATGAGAAGTTTATGTCTGCAGGAGTAACAATTACTGATCCTGATTCTACTTTTATAGGAATTGACGTCGAAATTGAAAATGATGCAGCCATAGAGCCTTTTTCCTTTATCTGGGGAAAGACAATCATAAGAAAAGGATGTGTTATTGGTCCGTTTGCTCAAATATCTGATTGTGAAATTGGCAGCGGTACAATGATTAATTCAGCAGTCATAAAAAATGCAAAAATAGGGAAAAATAATAATATAGGACCTTATAGTTACATTAGGCCCGGCACAGTTACTAATGAAAATGTAAAGGTTGGCGGGTTTTGCGAGGTTAAGAAATCAATTGTAGGAAGAAACAGTAAAATTCCACACCTAAGTTATATAGGTGACAGCGAAATTGGAGAAAATGTAAATATTGGCGCATCTTCTGTAACATGCAATTATGACGGGTTCAGAAAAAACAGGACAGTTATAGGGGATAATGTATTTATCGGTTCAGACACCATGCTTGTTCCACCTGTTCGGATTGGCAAGGGAGCAATTGTTGCAGCAGGTTCCGTAATAACTGAAGATGTTCCGGACAATGCCATGGCAGTTGCAAGAGGCAAGCAGATTAATATGCCCGATGGGGCAACCAAATATAGAAAAAAGAAAGAAAGTTTAAAATAAAAGGGAGTTTAAAAATATGAGGGATTATCCTACCAATAAAAGAATGATGCTTTTTTCAGGCTCTTCAAATCCTTCTCTGGCCTTAAAAGTTGCTGAATATTTAAATATTGAACTGGGCCAGGTTGAGAGGAAAAGATTTAAAAATGGTGAAATATACATAAGGTTTAATGAAAGCGTCAGAGGAGCAGATGTTTTTATTATGCAAACATGTTCAGATCCCGTAAATGACAATATAATGGAGCTATTAATAATGCTTGATGCTATTAAAAGAGCATCTGCCGGAATGATAAATGTTGTTATGCCCCATTACGGGTATGCAAGACAGGATAAAAAATCAGAAGGAAGGGAGCCGATAACAGCAAAGCTTCTGGCAGATATTCTTCAGGTTGCCGGAATGGACAGGCTGATTGTAGCTGATTTGCATATAGCAACAATTCAGGGTTTTTTTGATGTTCCCGTAGACCATATCACTGCAATACCAATCATTGCAAAATATTTTAAGGAAAAAGATTTAACTAACTGTGTAGTTGTGAGTCCTGACGTAGGCGGTGTTAAAAGAGCAAGCATTTTTTCAAAACAGCTCGGGCTGCCTCTTGCGATACTTGATAAAAGAAGGCCTGCTCATAATGTGGCAGAAGTTGAACATATAGTCGGTGATATTGTAGATAAGGATGCAATAATTTTTGATGACCTTATTGATACCGGAGGCACTCTGGTTGAGGCTATAAACATCCTGCTTGATCATGGTGCTAAAAAAGTTTATGCAGCAGCAACCCATCCGATATTTTCAGGCCAGGCACTGGAACTTTTGGGGAATTCCAAAGCAGAAGAAATTGTTGTTGCTGATACTATTCCCATAAAGAGAGATTATAATAAGAATAAGATTAAACAGCTCTCAATAGGCAATCTTCTTGCAAAAACAATAAAAAAAGTTTATGATTGCAAGTCCGTAAGTGATTTATTCAAAGGTGAAGATTTAGTTTAAGCGTAAATATATTTTTAGTATTAGAAAGAGGAAATTTTAAAATGGAAAATTTGGTGCTTGAAATTGCTAAAAGAAACCCTGAAGAGCATAAAAATAATGCTTCAAGAAGGCTCAGAAAAACTGGTTTTATTCCGGGAGTTTTATATGGCTTAAAATCTGACCCGTTAAGTATAAAAGTGGAATTGAAAGATTTTAAGAATTTAATAAAAGGCAAAGGTGTATCAGGCCATATTTTTGATCTGAAATTAACTGATGGCGGAGAATCAAAAAAAGTTGCTGCCCTTATTAAGGAATTTCAGATTAACCCGCTTTCAAGAGAATATTCTCATATAGACTTTGTAAGAATTGAAATGAAAAGTGAAGTAACTATCCATGTTCCAATAGTTATCTTAAATGAAGAAAAAGCTTACGGAATTAAAGAAGAAGGCGGAGTTTTGCAGCATGGCGTAAGAGAAATAGAAATTGCATGCCTTCCCAAAGATATCCCGGAGCATATTTCTATAGATATGACTGAACTCAAAATTGGCGCAATAATAAAAATTTCAGATATTGAAGTTGCGGAAAATGTAAAAATTTTAAGTGACCCTAATGAAATGGTTTTAACAATCATCCATGCTTCTCATCTTAAAGAAGAAGAAGAAGTTGCTGTTGCTGAAACTACAGAAGCTGAACCTGTGGTAATAAAGAAAGAGAAAACTGAAGCAAAAGAAGAAGAAAAATAAATATGATTTTAATTGCTGGACTTGGAAATCCTGGCAAAGAATATTATTTAACGAGACATAATGCAGGCTTTATTTTACTTGATAAATTACTTGAAAATCTCGGGGTAAAGGATAGAAAAAGAAAATTTAAATCAAAAATAGCTTTCGCATCCTTTGCAGAAAAATCAATTTTGTTTATGCAGCCGCTTACTTTTATGAATGAAAGCGGCTCTGCTGTTTTACAGGCTAGAAAATTCTATAAAAATGAAATAGACAGGCTTCTTATTATCCATGATGATATTGATATAGAATTCGGAAAGATAAAGTTCAAGAAAAATGGCGGAAGCGCCGGCCATAAAGGGCTTCTTTCAATTGCACATTTAAACGCTGATGTTAAGTCTGACAGGTTAAGATTCGGGGTAGGAAGACCTCCCGGGATAAAAGCTGCAGCGAATTATGTCCTTAAAAACTTCAGCAAAGCAGAACAAAAAGAACTTGATTTATTACTGGCAGCTGCCATAGATGCCATAAAAGATTATATAAGTTTTGATATAGATTATTGCATGAATAAGTACAACTAAGATCATGAAAATGCAATTAAAATTAGAATAATTAAAATAATTTAGGGTTTTGTTTCTGTCAACGCTTATTATATTTAACTTGTCTTCATGTTTAAAAAATCCTTACAGCTTCGAGTGATTTTATGTTTTTAAATAATTTTTTAAAAGAAAAAAACTGGCAGAAGTTCTCCGAAAGCCCTAAAACAAACATCTATGCCTGTGAAAATATATGGCCTTTCATCATAGAAGGGGTATCTGATTTATATAAGATTCCTTTTATTGTAATTACCTCTACCTTTGATAAAGACTTTGAACTGATGGAAGATATTGGATGCATTGGAAATAAAAGAAATTATTTTAATTATCCATACCTGGGAGAAGGCATATTTTTCAGGAACAAACCAATAAACAGCCAGTATCTGGCAGACAGGCTGGACATACTGAAAAAAATCAATTTATATAATAAAAATGAAAAACCTTTTACAATTATTGCCAGCATTTCTTCACTTGTTAATTTAATGCCCCGGAATTTAACAAAGAGTCTTTCAGACTTTTCATTTTTTAAAGGGAAGCAATATAACAGGGATAAATTGACAGAAAGCCTTATAAGTCTTGGTTATGAAAGAGTCCACAGGGTTTACGATAAAGGAGAATTCAGTATTAGAGGAGATGTAATAGATTTTTTTGATATATCTGCATCAAATCCCATAAGGCTTGATTTTTTTGATGAAAGCCTGGAGCACATTAATTATTACGATATTTTAAGCCAGGAATCCATATCTGAAGTAAATGAAGTGGTTTTAACTCCAAACTTTAATCCCTGGAAAGTATCAGAGAAAAAAGAGATTTTAAAAAGTAAAACCGGTGAAAGCAGCAGAGAAGAATATATTTCACTTATAAGTTTATTAAAAGAAAAAATTGATAAGTTTGGAATCATCATTTGCGACCCACTGGAAGTTTATCTCAAATTGAAAAGTGACATAGATATCATTGAAAAGTCCATTGCGTTCGGAAAAGATAATTTAATTAGTGAGGACGAGGATTTTATAAAAAAATATATACCTGAAAGAGACTTTCTGGAAAATGAAATTGTTGATTTAAAGTTTAATTTATTTTCATCAAGGAAAGGATTAACTGATGAAAATGATTTTGAATTTAACGAAATAAAGATTCAAAAACAGAATTTCGGCAACCCGGGCGCTTTCACTCAAAACCTTAAAAGCGATATTAGCAAAAATAAAAAAATCTTAATTTCGCTTGATAATAATGAAAGGATTAAAAAAATTCAGGAGCTGTTAAGTGAAACAAGCCTTCCGTTTCATTTACTTAAAAATGATGCAGATAATGAGCTTTCAGAAATAAAGAGTAAGGTTGTAAGCCTTTTAAATTCAAAGCTGTATAGAGGCTATGAGACCGGAGATTTTTCAATTTATGGCGAGCTTGATATATACGAGCAGCTGGATGCCAGGAGTAAAACAAGCTTAAAATTATTTTCAAAGGGATTTTCCGAATTTAAACCTGGAGATTATGTTGTCCATAAGGCTCATGGAATCGGAAGATATATAGATGTTGTTTCAGAAAATATCGGGGGCATAAAAAAAGATTATTTTTTAATTGAATATGCAGGCAAAGATAAGTTGTATGTTCCGACATGGCAGGCTGAAAGAGTTCATAAATATATCGGGGACAGTGAGCCGGCAGTAACCTCACTTAATTCAAAACAGTGGGACAGCTTAAAAACCAAAGTCAGAAAATCAGTTAAAGTCCTGGCGGTTAATCTGGCAAAACTTTATGCCGAAAGAGAAAAAGCAGAAGGATATGCATTTCCACCGGACAGCCCATGGCAAAAAGAAATTGAAGATTTATTTCCATTTAACGAAACAGAGGACCAGCTGAAGGCAATAGAATATGTCAAGTCAAGAATGGAAGAGCCTAAACCGATGGACATACTTCTTTGCGGTGATGTCGGATTTGGCAAAACAGAAGTTGCAATCAGGGCGGCATTTAAGGCTATGGAAAGCGGGAAGCAGGTTCTTATGCTTGTTCCTACAACAATTCTGGCTGACCAGCATTACAACAACTTTAAAGAAAGATTTAATAATTATCCTGTAATGGTGGAAGTTTTAAGCAGATTTAAAACAAAATCAAAACAAAAAGAAATTGTAAAAAATTTCTGCGAAGGTAAAGTTGATATGCTTATCGGCACACATAGAATTCTTCAGGACGATATAAAACCAAAAGATATAGGGCTTCTGATAATAGATGAGGAGCAAAGATTTGGAGTAAACGCAAAAGAAAAATTGAAGCTTATAAGGAAAGAAGTTGATGTCTTAACTTTAACAGCAACACCTATTCCAAGAACTCTTTATATGTCCCTTACCGGCATAAGAGATATTGTTTTAATTGAAACCCATCCTGAAAACAGGCACCCGATTAAAACTTTTGTCGGCAGGAAAAACAGTATGATAATAAAAATGGCAATAGTAAGAGAAATAGAAAGAGGAGGCCAGGTTTATTATGTTTCAAACAGGATAATTGGCATTGAACATTTATGTTTTGAATTAAAGAAGCTCATTCCGCAGGCAAGCATAGCGATAACACATGGGCGGATGGAAGGTAAAGAAATAGAAAAAATAATGGAAGATTTTGTCAGTAAGAAGCATAACGTTTTACTTACAACAACAATAATAGAATCAGGGATGGATATTGCCAATGTAAACACATTAATTGTTGAAAATGCCCAAAGATTCGGGCTTTCACAATTATATCAGCTTAGAGGCAGAGTTGGCCGATCATCTGAAAGAGCTTATGCTTATTTTTTTTATACCGATAGGGATAATTTAACACTTAATGCTCTTGAAAGGCTGAAAGTTATTGACGAATATACCGAGCTGGGTTCAGGATATAATATTGCCATGAAGGATTTGGAAATCAGAGGCGCAGGCGAACTGCTTGGAGCAAACCAGCATGGTCATATGAACAGCATAGGTTTTGATTTGTATTGCGAGATAATCAGGGAAGAAATTGAAAGGTTAAAAGGAAATGAGCCGCAGGAAGATTTCAGTGTCCAGATTGAGCTTCCGGTTAGTGCTTATATTCCCAAAACTTTTATTAAAAATGAAAGTGAAAGGATAAATGTTTACAAGAACCTTGCAAATGCAGCAAATATTGAAAACATCAGAAAATTACAGGACAAAATCCTGGAAAAATTCGGCGATATTCCTGTAGTTCTTGAAAACCTTATAAATATTGCAAAAATAAAGCTTCTTTTAAAATCAAAAAATATAGAAAAAATAAATTACGTTAAAAACAAGGGGATTGCAATAAAGCCTGTTGTTATATCAAGGGAGAAAGCATTCAGGATTAACCAAAAAAATAAAAATATTGCTTATAATTTTAAGGATAAATCGATTATAATAAACACTTTAAGCGCTAACATAAAAATGGATATTATTTCAAGCATTATTAATGATGTAATTACCATAATTTAAAGCCGGATTCACTATATTAATTAGTTTATTTTTTATAAAATATCAGTAATTTTATTTTTAAGACAGGAGAAAAATTAAGTTGAAAAGGAAAGGTTTTTTATTATTTATTATTATTTTAATTTCGATATTGGCTATAACGCTTACTGCCTGCACAGCCTCTCTTGCAAGCATTAACGGATACAAGATTAATCAGGCGGAAATTGATAAATACTTAAGTTCAGCTAAAATACAGAATCCCGATCTTTTTAAGGCTGAAAACAAAAAAGATTTATTAAAGGCAGAAGCTCAGGTTATTGATTATATTATTGCAAATAAGCTGATTGAAAAATATGCAGGTGAAAATAAGATTTCGTATACAGAGAAAGAATTCACTGATGAATACAGCAAAATACAAACCACTTCTTTTAAAACAAAGGAAGAATTTGATAAATATCTTAAAGATAACGGTATAAGCGGAGATTTGTTAAAAACACAGCTTAAAAACCAGCTTCTGGCAAATAAGGTATATGATAAAATAACCGCCGGGATTGCTGCTGCAGACGCAGATGTTCAGAAATATTATGATGACAACAAAAGTACACTTTTTCTGGAGCCTGCACAGATAAAAATCAGCCATATATTAGTTCAATTTGGAGACCAGGATACAGCAAAGAAAACCAAAGAAGCAGCTCTTGAAAAGATAAAAATGGTACAGCAAAAAATTTCAGACGGGGAAACCTTTGATAACATGGCTAATAAATATTCTGAAGATCCCAATTCAAATACTCTTGGCGGAGATATAGGTTATTTTTCAAAAGGCCAGCTGGTGGCAGAGTTTGAAAATGTTGCCTTTACTTTAACTGCAGGGCAGATAAGCGATATCGTAGAAACACCATATGGATTTCATTTAATTAAGGTAACCGATAAAAAAGACGAAAGAATAAAAACATTTGATGAGGTAAGAGATTCTATTAAACAATTTCTTGAAAGCAATTTAAAGAATAATAAGTTTAATAAGTTTCTGTTATCCCTTAAAGATGCTGCAATAATTAAATACAGCAAAGTTATTGAAGAAGTAAATAAGGCTGCTGCAACAACAACTACCCAAAGCACCAGTCCAACAACAGGTT
>Ga0265292_1002743_pt1 | contig 11755 bp, 10 predicted proteins | sample Munlanlewell296A_FD_189080 | JGI IMG/M metagenome (GOLD analysis project Ga0265292, IMG submission 189080) | Leachate microbial communities from a municipal landfill in Southern Ontario, Canada - Leachate well 296A | ecosystem: Engineered > Solid waste > Landfill > Unclassified | place: Canada...
CTATCTGACCTACTATAACCAGCAGCGACTGCACATGGGACTCAACTACAAAACACCCCATGAGGTGCTAGGAAGGTCTTGAAAATTATGCGCCCTCTTTCTGCGCGAGCACGAGGCGCGGCGAACGGCGCGGTGTGAGTTCGGTCAGGTAGAGCGCTTCGGTTTGTTCGGCAATGGTGAGCCAGTTGAAGTGGAGTGCCATGCGGTCTTGTGCGCGGAGACCGCTGCGTTGCACCTGTCGCGGATGACGGATGAGTGATTGCAAATTGTGTTGCAGGTCAGTGAGGTTGTTGTTGCGGAAGAGAAAGCCAATTGCCGGTTTGGTGCTGGTGAGCACTTCTCGATGCGGTTGAATGTCGCTGGCGAGAATGCCCAAGCCATAACTGGCGGCTTCGAGGAGCGCGATGGGCATACCCTCTGAACGTGAAGGTGTCACAAACAACCGCGCGTGAGCAAAAAGATTGGCCACGTCGTTGCCGTTTTGAAAACCGGTAAAGACAATCCGCGGATCGCCCTCGGCCATCTCGTGCAGCTTCTGTACATAGGTGTCCGTGTGAAATCCGCTGCCGACAATCACAAGTTTGTTCTGTGTGGAGAGTTTGCGAAACGCCTTGATGAGCAGGTGAATGTTTTTGTGCTGGATCAAGCGTGATACAGTGAGTACGTAGTGGTTTGGTTTGAGGTCAAAGTGTCGCAAGACGCTCGGACGGAAGCTGTTGGTCGGGCGCGTTGAACGTACGCCGTTGGGAATGTACATTGTGTCGCGACCATAGAAACTGCGGCAGTACTGACGGATGGTTTGGGACACGGCGATGGTGCGGTGCGGAAACGTGAGTGCGGTCCATTCACCAATGCGGAGCATGGCGCGAGCAAACCCGCCCCATTTTTCGTGTTGGCGATCAAGGCTGTGAAATGTTACGACAATTTTTGCACGCGATCCAAGCACGCGCGGCAACCAGGCGACAAGTGACGGCCCAACGCCGTGATAGTGGATGATGTCGTACCCGCGCCAGGCAGCATGGAACGATGCGAGCACGGTGTGCGTGATCGCGTCCAAGTGTTTGGTGCGAATTGAGGGCAAGCTGACCAACCGAATTCCGCGCCAGGTTGTGGTGACGCGTGGCGTGTAATGCGGCCGGGTGTAGACGGTGACATTGTGGCCTAGGCGGATCAATTGGGCGGACAATTCTTCAACATGCCGCTCCACCCCGCCATAGGTAGCGGGGGCGCCTTTTTGGCCGATCATGGCGATTCGCAGAGACATAGTGGTGTTTTAATTGACCACCGACTCTATCTCAGCCCCGGCGATTTGTCAAGTGCCTGACGCTTCGCTAAACTCTGCCGAACAACCGATCGATACGGAAACTCGCGACGAGAATATCCCGCATTGGCCTGAGCAATGCGTGCGCCTTGTTCCACATCGTTACCCCGTGAGCTGAATCAAGCGACAGCGACGCAAGGAGGCGAAGCGTTGCCCACGCCAACTGAACTTTTGCCTGTGACCATGAGCCACGCCGGCGAACATGTTCCACCAGTGGCTCGGGGACAAAATCAAATTCACCGTGGCGGCTGAGACGGAGCCACAATTCGTAGTCTTGAATCCGATGGTGGCGCGGCTCAGTGCTCAACCCACCGGCGGCGCGGTAGGCGTCGGCGCGAACGACCACTGACGCGTTGGTAATGCAACTCCCAAACAGCAAGCGCGGCAAGGCGCGACCGCGGATTGGTGCGACACGACCAAATGCTGTGCGTCCTGTTCGTCCCTGACCTTCGTGCACAATGTGGGCGTCGGTGTACGTCAAGATAACATTGGGTTGGTCAAAGAGTGGAAGTTGTCGGGCGAGTTTCTCAGGCAACCAGCGATCGTCTTGATCGAGCAGGGCGAGCAGCGTGCCGTGAGCCTGTGCTGCACCAGCATTTGACGCTGCTGCCTGGCCCATATTTTTTTGGGTGATGACGCGGACCGTTGCGTTTTTTTCTTCCAACTCTCGCAACACGCCGGCCGAGGCGTCTGTTGATCCGTCATTCACCAAAATTATTTCTTCAGGCGGACGCGTTTGGCGCAGAACACTTTCCATTGCACCGCGAATATAATCAGCCCCGTTGTAAACCGGGATGATAACACTGACCGACTGTTGAGGGGATGACGACATCACCGCGGCAGACTACGGTTGAGCGCGCGCAGTGAACTGTGAGCCGTATACGAGACCGTATCAGACGACGGTGAGGCAACAATGTCCAGCCTCCCGTCGTGATTGACGTCGCTCACGCTCACCACAATGCCGGCGCGGTACGGGTCAGCAAAGGTGGTGAAGCCGGGGAGCACGCTTCGGCCGCGGGCATTGAGCAGGCGCACAAACGGTCGGCGGCCAGCTCCGGGTGCAGTCACAATTTCCGCCCGGCCATCACTGTTCACATCGCCTGCAGCAACGTTCACTCCGCCGCGAAACGATTTTTCATAGACAAAGAATGACGAGAGCGCACGACCGGTCGCCGTGAACGTTCTCACATGAGGTCCGCCGCCAGGCCCCGCTCCGGTGATAATTTCCGCGCGGCCATCGCCGTTCACGTCACCAACCGCCACGCTCACCCCGCCGCGGAACGAGTTTGCAAAGGCGAGAAAGCTCGGTCGCAACGCTTTGCCTATTGTGCGGAACACTTTGACCCGCGGCGTCATGCCTTGCCCTGAGCCAACAATAATTTCCGCCTTACCGTCGCCATCAACATCGCCGACTGCCAGGTGCAACTGTCCGCTCACCTTGGGGAACGGGTGGAAGACCGCCAAACTTTGACCGTAGTATGTTGTCACGTACACAGTGTCGCCACTGGCCACGATGCGGTCGGGCATGGAGTCGCCGTCAATGTCTTGGCGGATGATCGTGGCGTTGTTGACCACATGTTGGTTGTAGCTGAAGAAGCCGGGTGAAATGGCCACGCCTCGCGGGGTGAAGACGCGTTGCAAGGCGCCATTCACGTAGCTGCCGTTGTCGATTTCCACGACTTGCTTAAGGAGGATGCGGCCGTCGCGCGCCGGGATCGTGACTTTTGTCACGGGTTCTCCCGTGTTCACGCTCGGGTCTTGCGTGCCGACCATCGCGACGTAGCCGCCGCCGAGTGTAATGGTGCGCGGTCGGTCGCTGGCGTTGACGAGCACAATGCCGTTGGCAAAGTCGCGCCGCCACAAGCCCGTGGCCACGTTCGTGGCTGTTGGCTGGTCGAGGTTGCGGGCGCGGGTGAGTGGCAGGCCGAGGTAGGCTTGGTATTCGTCGTAGCGCCAGAGGGCTGAGTGGTCGAGGCTGCCTTGGTCAAAGCTGAAGAAGCCGTAGCTGAGCAGCGTGGAGGTCAGGGTGTAGCGCATCGTCTGGTAGTCACTGATTTGGCCGGTCGTTGTGATGCCATTCACTACGGTGACGGCTGGAAAAAATCCAGCATTGATGGCGTTGAAGTATGTTTGCACGCCGCCAGTCCAGTCACCGCCGCCTGGCGATGGAAAGTCTTCAATGAGTCGGCCGTTCATCGCGTTGAAGTATTGTCCTGGGCCGTTGCCGACGATGATGGCGTTGATGCCTTCCAGCGTGCGCGAGGTGGAAAGGAGCGTGGCCATGCCGCTGTGCCAAGCTGCATCGGCTGTGGCGGCCGTGTCAGCGATGCCGTCGCGGTCCAAGTCAATGTTGCCGCCGTTCAGCCAGCTGATGTCGTTCATGACGTTGTCGTAATACACGCCGTCCCACAAGCCCGTTGACATGATGTTTTCATGCACGAATTTTGGTAAATAGGTGTTCCAACGTTCGCCATTTACCATGGGCGCCAGGTCTGTGACATTGAGCATTTGCGTTCCAGGCCAGATACTTTCGCGCTGGCCAGCGGTGTCGGTGAACCACCAGCTGTCAGGAACGCCGCTCATAATTTTTGCGTTTGGGTGTGCCGGGTCAGTGATGGCACGGTAGGCGGTTGGAATTTCTTCGCTCGCAACGTACGCGAGAATGATGATGCCGGGGTTGTGTTGGCGCAGAATAGGAAAAATTTCCGGGTGCGTGTATTGCAGCTCAGAGCCGATGATCACAACGTCCCATTGCGAGAGCGCCACGGCTTGGCTGGTCGTGATGTCGGGGTTGAGGTAGTAATTGGCCAGGCGGGGGTATTTTGCAGGCAGCGTGATCGCACTTGCTGGTGTTGCCCAAAAGTCCGCGCTCCCAATGAGGAGAGCAGCAACCAGCAGCGCGGAGAATTTACGAACGATGGGCAAGCGATTCATACACGTTCATTATGGTACGGTAATAGTGCTCGGGTGACAGCGTTTGCGCAAACTCACGGGCGTGCTGGCCAAGGTTGAGGGCGAGGTCGGGCGAATCCCAAAGCGTGCGCATTTTTTCAGTCAGTGCATCAGCGTCGCCAGCCGCGAAGAGGAAACCCGTGTGATTGTCACGCACGAGTTCAGGCAGGCCGCCGATGTTTGAGGCAATCACCGGTACGCCTGCAGCCATAGCTTCGATCACAGCAACCGGACTGTTCTCGTAGCAGATCGAAGGTATGATGAGTGCTCGAGCTTGGGCGAGAAGTTCGCGCAGTTTTTCTTCGTCGCTGTATGGAATGAATGTGACGTTTGTGGCTCCCAGTTTTTCGGCAAGTTCGTGGAGTTTTTTTTCTTCCGGACCATTACCATAGATCACAACTGGTACGGATGAACCTGCCGCCGCCTTCACCAGTGTGTCCACGCCCTTTTCAACCGCGAGTCGACCGATGTAGAGCATGAAGTCGCCAGCTCCGGCGCGTGCTGGTAATGAGTCAGCGAAGTTGGGGATCACCTCCAGGCGTTTGGCTCGAAAGCCCCACGCACCGAGCATGGTGGCGAGAAATGTACTTGGTGCAATAAACACATCAACATTGTTTTCAAATATTTTCAGCGCTCGGTGGAAGGCCATGGCCGTCGCAGCGAGAAGTGATGCTGCCAACGAATGTTTCACACAACGATGTCGTACAACGCGCCAAATGTGATTTGGTTTTATACACTCGTCGACGTTGCCATTGGCAAACAAATTGTGGTTTGGTGAGAGCAAGTGAAAATCGTGCAGTGTGTAGACCACAGGCACGTGCGCCCGCTTCAGTTCCGTGAGAATTGACGGGGAAATTTGGTGATAGATGTTGTGGACATGCGCAACGTCTGGTTTGAATTCGCGGATCAACGCGCGGAGTTTGCGCCGCGCTTCAAAGGAGTAGAGTGTTCGCGCGGCCGTGCGCAAGCCCTGCCAGTCAAAGCGTACGTGTTCAAAGTCCACGTGCGACACGAGCGCTGTTGGATTTTTCACGGGCAGGTTTCGCTCATCAGCCATGCCAAACACCGCCACCTCGTGGCCATGCTCTTCTAACAGCTGTTTGAGCTGGAAGAAATGCTTTTCCGCACCCCCTTTAATAAAGAGGAATTTGTTGATGAGGAGAATTCTCATGACCGTTCATCCTAGTGATTTGTGTGGGATTTGTCAATGCGTGCTAGGGGACGCGTAAGGACGCGCGAAGCATGGGGTCCGTGTGTGACGCCCCAGTATTATTAACTACCAGTCTTTACTCAGCCAGAACCATGAGTGAATATCCGCCCAGTATCCGAACGGAAATATCTTTATTCAGGTGAAATAATATTTTTCGCGGCCATCTGGCTAAAAAGTTAGCAGCTGATTTAGAGGGTAAATCAACCAAACTTGATGTATAAAAATAGTCAATTATTTTATAGCCAGTATCACTCAATGCGGCCAGTGCTGTTTCCTTGGTAAAGTAATGAATATGGCCGACGTTGTTGCGCCTGCTCATTAATGGAGATCCCCGAAGAACTGATTGCGCCGAAAGATCCAGAGGAATGTGAAAAATTTTATATTTCCCCCTTCCCCGTATTTGTCTTAAAAAATCATAGTAGTTATCAACGTGTTCAATCACATCAATGGTTATTGCAATATCAAAGAGAGGCGTTTTTTCTCTAAAAAAATCTCCTTCAATAAATCGGAGTCGGGGGCTAGCCTTAAGTTTGGATAATTCTATTGCTTGTGGTGATATATCATATCCAACAAACGAAATGTCATTCTTCATGTTGAGAGAAAGCTGATACAATATTTCTCCCGCCCCACACCCGACTTCGCAAATTTGCTTGGGTTGAAGTGTATTTCTCTTTATGATCTTCAAAATCTGCTTAGCTTTCCAAGGTGAATCCTCAGAATGCCACGTCGGATTCTGTTTCAAATACTTGCCACCAATATAGAGTTCTTTACTCATAGCAGGATCAGGTAAAGATATATATTAGATCAGTTTGCTTTCAAACAGAACGTCTTGGATGGCATTGGCGAGCGATTTTTTTGGTCGCCAACCAAGTTGAGTTGAAATTTTTGTGATATCTGCACATTGATGCATCCGGTCATCCTTACGTTTACGTGTTTCGGTTTGTTTAATCCGTAACGCAGTGCTGAGACACTTTTCACATAAGGACACAATATCACGAACGCTATGTTCATGGCCTGTTCCAATATTGTAGAGGTTGAATATCTTTTTTGTTCGCGCTGTTGCAAGAAGGTAAAAAGCCCTGACAACGTCATCAATATGGATGTAATCTCGGAAACGATTAATATTTCCAAGTTGGAGTGTACGCTTCCCTTGGCTTAGTTGAGTAATAATATCTGGGATAATATGTTGATTCGTTTCGTGTGAACCAACGGTATTAAATAATCTGGCAATCATGATAGTTGTTTGATGTCGACGTGAGTGTAGCTCCAATAACTGTTCGCCTGATAATTTTGTGAGCCCATAAATATCTCGAGGTTGGACCGGTGTGGATTCACGAAGTTTGTCTCGATCTTGGTATAAGGCACCGGTTGAAGCAAAAACAAAACGTTTAATCCCCCTTGACGCCTGGAGAATACTTTGGGTCCCCTCGACGTTCACCCGTATGGTTTTTTCAGGATATTTCTCACAGGTCGGAATATGATGTATGGCCGCCAGATGAATGACAATATCCGGATTAGTTTTCTTTACGACAGCTACGAGACGGTTCGTATCAAGAATATCTCCTTTCACAAACGTAAAGCGTCTGCCGTTTGTCGGAAGGAATTGGCGGCGACCTACCGAGAGATCATCATATACTGTTACGCGGTTACCACGTTGAAGGCTAAACTGCGTAAGGTGGGATCCGATAAATCCTGCCCCGCCGGTAATAAATATGTTTTTCATATTTTTATCAGTTTCTGATCACAATAACAAAATCCAGCGTAAAAAAGAGCAGACGATTACGCAGAATTTTATAATTCGCTATCCCCGCCTTCTTGAGCAACCCACGAATCTCACGCTCAGATAAAAGATTCATGTAGCTTCCCGTTGCCCAGGATTTTCCTAGTATATGTAAAATACGGTCAAAGAAATTTTTTGGTAACCAATGCAGCAGGGGAATGCGGGTATGAACCTCGATTGGGAAATGGCGGTTTGGTGTCGTAATAAAAGCAGCTGAGGCAACGCGAGCTATCTCCTGTAAAAAAAGGACTTGATCTGCAGTTGATCCCACATGTTCCAACACCGCATTTGACCAGGCGATATCAAATACTTTGTTTTGAAAAGGAAACTTCTTACCATCATATTGTACCGCGCGAACATCCTGATACCGTTTTGTGAATTCCTTTGGTTCGTCAATACCTAGGGCGGTAATTTGTGCACGATATGGGTAATGCTTTTCCAAAAAATTATCTGTCTCACTATACTCTTTATCGGAAAAGCCTATGTCAAGAATTTTCGTTTTTTTTGTAACAGAAAATATCCGTTGGAATACCTTCCACTTACGGTTTCTATTATACGAGCTGATGCGATAGGCAAAAGACATACATTCATTATACCATAGAAGTCTCACGACAATTGACAATGATGCAGACATCTGGTATTGTCCAGTGTCAATTCTTCACCCAGCTATTCATGACTTTCAGTCAGCCAAATCAAAATCATAAAACGAATTCCCGTTTATTCCTGGTCGTCTGGCCAGTGGCTGCAGTGTTAGTATTGCTGTCGATTTTTGTTTTTGTGAATCCAAGCTGGGCATTTCTTCTCCAAATCCTTTTCTTGTTAGTTCTCCTGGTACTCATTGTTCAGAATGAAGTGCTGGGACTTTTGGCTCTGGTCGTGTTACGACCGATGGTTGATGTTTTTGGGACGTCGGTTGTTCTGAACTTCTGGGGGTTCTCATTCAGTATTGCTCCGATTTTTAGTTTGATCGCCATTGGCTGGGCTATAGTGCAGCTATTTCCTCGACGTGCCAAGTTGATTGCGACACCGTTATTTTGGCCGATTGCCGCGTTTTTACTTATTGCTGCCTTCGGGGTTGCGCTGTCTGTAGATCGACGGGTGTCGTTGGAGGAATTCCTTCGAGTGACCAGCATCTTTTCTCTATTTATGGTGGCGTATCATGTTATTACCACACCTCAGACCATTCGCCGTTTTCGTCTGGCTTTCGGCCTCTCACTTGTCGCTCCTTCCATGATTGGCGTCGTGCAGTTTGTCACACACACCGGACTAAGTTTTGGAGACGTCACCAATCGTATTTTCGGCACCTTTGCCCACCCCAACGTTTTCGCTTTTTTTCTTGTTCTCGCCATAGCGTTTTTTGTGGGAGATCTGTATTCAGAACAGACGAAACGAATTCGCCAGGGTGTTGCCTTTGGTCTTATTGGATTGGTGGTCCTTCTCGCCCTAACACTTACGCGCGGTGCCTGGCTCGGCCTGCTCATCGTCATCGCGACAATCGGTTTGGGTCGGTACCGCCGGGCACTGGCGACGATAGCGGTTATTATTTTTATCTTGGGAGCAACGTTTCCTATTACGAATCGTGTGCTGACTGCGCAATTCAACCTTGACGTGACGCAACTCGCGTTTGTGAGACGGTTGACAGACACACAGTCACAGGATAGTTCGTATAAGTTCCGGGTCCAGTTGTGGCGGGAGATGGCGCCGAAGTTTTGGGAGCGTCCAATTTTGGGACATGGTCTTGGGACATTTTCAAAACTGCGTGAACAGCAGACCTTTTTCTTCTTCCAAGGCACAGAGGCGCATAATGATTATCTGCGTTTGGCCATCGAAACCGGCGTCCTGGGCTTGGCCGCCTATCTCACTCTGATTGGAATGGTTTGCGTGTCCCTCTGGCGTGTGGTGCGGCGATTAGGAAATTATCCTGACGCGTTTCAAGCCCTTGGACTCTTGGGTTTTACTTTTGCGTTGCTTGTTATGAGTATCTTCGATAACTTGCTCCAGTCAACACCAGTGATGTGGATATTTTGGATCGCGCTAGCAGTGACGCTCCGCCAGGCAGCGTACGTAAAAGAATAAAAAAAGACCGGCGCCACTCTACGAGAGAATGGTGCCGGTTTCGGTTAGAAAGAACGAGGGCGTCTACTTGTATTCGATGTTGCCGCCCGCTCCGAATTTGATTTTCCCGTAGCCGGCGTTGGCGCCGCTAACGTGGATGTCGACGGACTTGCCGTTGACGAATACGGGCAGCGGATTGCTCGGGGCGAGGTCGTCGTAGTAGGCCCATCCCCACGCGTAGGGTTCGGACCTCCAGTTGCCCTTGGCGTCGGTGACGTACACGGGCATGTTGAGCGTGACGAACGTGTCATTGGGTTCGACCTTGAACCGGTACATATTCGGGCCGATGAGTTCCCCGATCGGCATGTCGGCGATGTTGAAATTCTTGCTCAGACCGCCGAGGCCGAGCTTGTAGGGCGGCGGCACCGGAGTCCTGCCCATGAACGTGAGGCCGGCGATCTTCGCGATGTTCCAGTTCTCGACGTTGAACCACACGTCGACGTTGTAGGTGTTGGCGGTCGCGTCCCAGCTAATGTCCAGTGGGTCGATGATCCGACCCTTCCCGAAATCGTGGCCCTGGACCTGCATGCTGCCGACCGTGTCGCCGGGGTAGTTGGGGCAGAGATCCTGTCCCGTGCTGGCGATGGCGTTGCTCACGCCGAGCGTGAAGGCCAGCAAGAACGCCAGGACTGCGGTAATGATGCGATTCGTCTTCATGATCTAACTCCTCCCTTGTGGATGTCGATCGCTCCGAACCGGTTGTCCGGTCCGGTGTTCATGACCCGCCCCTGAAGATCCATGTAGAGGCGGAAGAGACGCCAACTTGGCGCCGTTGGGATTGGAGCGGACAAGTGGACACACTCCGTAGAGTCTCCACCTGCAACCACCATGCCGCCGGAGAGGACCTGTCCGTACTGGTTATCATACCAGGCTACGAAACAGGTATCGCCCGCGACCATGGTAATGGTCTGTTCCCACCCGCGAGGTGTGTAGACGCACGGGGTGGAGTTTCCGTTCAGTCCATTCCACGTTGTGAGCGTGGAGACGGGACGATTGGGATTGAGCGGCAGGTCGTTGTGGCCGCCGGGTGTGTTGGTGTGCCCCGTGTATCGGAGCAACACCTGATGGAGCTTCCAGTTGTGGTCGTGAATCGGGTCGATGACCATGAGGTCGTTTTCGACATCGACCGCGAATGCTCGGAACACTCCGAGCGGACTTGAGCGGATTGCCGTCAGGCGTTTGCCCGACACCGTCAGGTCGAGGAAAGTATAGGGCGCTCCATCATGAATCTCGGACCCAGCGACACTGAATTCGTACCGCCGGGTGAGCGGGACATCACGCCTGAAGTTGATCATGGGCCGGTTGTTCACGACCGACCCCACGTCGATGCCGATGTCCTGGAGTTCAGCCGCCTCGATCACCGTCCCCTTCAGATGGACGCGATCACCGTTGATGAACGGTGCCGTCGTGGTCGAGGTCGTGAACGCTTCGAAGGTCAGGGAGTTTCCCTTCACTCCGAATTCGTCCCAGCTTTTCCGCGCGCACCCCATCAGGGCAACCACGCAGAGAGCCAGGATGAGTATTCTCCTCATCTCTACCTCCTCCTTGGCTGATGAGACTAGAAGCTGTAGGTGAGCGTTGCGCTCTCCCGCAGCTCACGGTCGGTGGAAGTCACGTGTGCCATCTTGTCCGTGTCCGCGTTATGAAACGTGCGAACATGGACGGTGAGACGCCACGGGGGAACAGCGCGCCATTGGGGCCCGATCCTCCACTCCCAGCCGACGCCGGGTCCGTGGTGGATAAAACTCCAGGCCTTTGAATCAAACCTCCAATCGCTGTAGGAAGCGAAGAGGATGTGATTCATGACCGGCTTGAACCCGAGCCTCACTTCACGCGCAGTGAAGGTTGACCACGGGCTCACGATTTCTTGTCCGTTCACCTCCTTCTGTTGTTCCTTGTTTTTCTGTGTCCCAGCGGCACCGTAAAGGTAGAGCCGCCCGGGTTCCGTGGTGACGCTGATGTTCAGGTCGCTTGTGATTGATGACCCGAACCTGCCGAACGCGTCGAGGTTCGTCGTGCCCAGGCCTTGTGCCATGAGACGAACGTACGGGCCAACGCCATAGAATGGTGTCGTCCGTTCCTCGTGGTGGATCACGTTGTTCTCCCGCAGCGTCCTTTCGACGAAGAGGAAGTCCTGGCGGTCACCCCAGAGGCCCGCTTCGATTTGGGCTTCGAGGAGCGTTCGCTGGTAGGTGTACTGCGGCGCGCGCGGGATGGGACGTGTTTGCGTCACATGTCCGAGGTAGTACCGCAGTCCGAGACGGGTGTTGTAGGTGGCTTTGCCGTTCGTGAAGTTGGTACTTCCGAAGGCATTCGGCGAGAAGCGACCCACGATTTGGAGCCGAGGTACAGATGGAGGTTGGGCAGCGAGCTCGAT
>Ga0265292_1002744_pt1 | contig 11746 bp, 12 predicted proteins | sample Munlanlewell296A_FD_189080 | JGI IMG/M metagenome (GOLD analysis project Ga0265292, IMG submission 189080) | Leachate microbial communities from a municipal landfill in Southern Ontario, Canada - Leachate well 296A | ecosystem: Engineered > Solid waste > Landfill > Unclassified | place: Canada...
AGCCGCTGGGAGAAAAAATTGCCGCCACCGCCGGGCCATTGGATCGGGTGGCTTCCTATAATTATTTCAGCCGCGGTCTGATGTTTTATTCCCGCCGCAACCCCGCGGTGGTGAAAAACGGAAAAGAATTGGCGGCTTATTTATCTGCTCCGGGTAGGGCGTACGTTGCAATGTACGACACGGAATACGAGCAGGTAAAAAGGGTTGTTGATGGAAAAGCAAAAGTATTGTTGCGCGCTAACCACGGAGTATTAATCACTAACTAATAACTAAGTTGTCTTTGAGCTTCAGTCAATTATCTAAAAAACGACCTGAAATAATACAGCAAGTGTTGTAAGCGGATTTTGGATGTCCCTCTTTGTCTTTCATTAAATGTATACGGGACTTCAACGATTTTAATGTTTTTGGGAGCAACCCGAAGCAGGTCAAATAAAATTTTGTAACCTTTGGGCTCAAAACGGCCGGGAAATTTTTGCACGAGCGGTTTAATTACTTCGGTTTTGGCCGCAAAAAAGCCGGACAGCACATCCTGGCAGGTTTTTCCCTGTAAACGCAAAAACCAATATCCTATCCACCGCCCCAGGTGAGACAGCGCTTTGCGATGGACCGGCCAGGATCCAACCACTTTTGCTCTTATGCCAACCGCAAAATCGGCGCGGCCGGATCTCAGCGCGCCCAAAAGATGCGCCACGGCGGCGGCGGGATGCTGCAGGTCTGCGTCCATGACGGCAAAAAACGGGGTGGTGGCTAATTTTATACCGTCCAGGACGCTGGCGGTCAACCCGTGGATTTTGTCCCGGGACCGGTCTAATAAAGTGATGTTTGGGTTTGCCTGATGGGCCTGCCGGACAATTTCCGCGGTCTGGTCTGTTGACCCGTCATCCGCAACAATAATTTTAACCTGCGGAAATTGGCGGGTGAGATTTTGCACCAGCTCGCCGATATTTTGTCCTTCGTTTAAAGTAGGGATGATGATGGTTAAATCCGAGTAATTTTCCATTACCAAATTATAACATCTGTCAATTTTTCGTGCACCTGTTGCCAATTTCGACACCCTCTAAGCGTGAAATGGGTTGGCAAAAAACTTGCTTTGTATTAACCGGCTGAAAGGAGCCAACATGTCAAAGTTAATTCCAAATGAACTGGTCACAACTTGTGACCAGTTTAAGCCCTTACGATGGCAGATGTTTTTTCTTGGTTTCACGACTTATTTGCTGGCCGCTTTTCTCTCCGGTTGTGTCGGGGGCGGGGATACGAAAACAGACATAGATGGGCAAGTTGGTTTGCCGGCGAGCGCAACCCAGCCCACGGCTCAAGCCAAAGATTCAGAGCAGGCCAATCCGTCGCAGCCGCCGGAGCCCGGCGAAGACCAGTCAGCCGAAACGCAATTTATCCCGCTGTCCCGGATTATTTCCCGCGAAGTTTTTCCGGAGCAATTGATCATAGCTTTTTATGCTGAGCCGGCGAGAGTATCTTCGCAAAGTTACGCCAAATTAAGCGGGGTGATCATTGGCAAGTATAACCTGGCGCTGTTTTCACTGGGAAATTCTAGTTGTACCCGCAAAATCGGTGAAAGGATCGGCAACTACGTGCTGGTAAAAATTGAAAAGGACTCAGTTTTGCTGAGTAAGTGTGCGGATGATTAAAAATGGCCGGCGGGGGCAGGTTTGGTTGTTTTGGGTGGCGGTGAGGGAGGCCGCGCTGAAGCCGGCAGTAATGGCGCTGGCGACAGGTCTTATAGTTTTGGTGATGCTGGTTGCACCGGCGGCGGCGGCGACTGCGGGGATAACCGCGGAAGTTATGGCGGCGGCAGAGCGCGAAAGCGCCAGTGCAGTGGAGGTGAGGGGTAATATTGATTTTGTAGACGCTGACCTGATGTCGGCTTTGGAAATTTTGGCAGGCGGGGCGGGGTTAAATTTGGTGGCGGGGGATGAGGTTAGGAAAAACTCCAGTAAAAAAACTACTCTTCACCTGAAAAATGCTGATTACAGGGAAACCCTGCAAAATATTTTAACCGCTAACGGCCTGGATTTTGAAATTGACGGGAAAGCTATCCTGGTTTATCCGGCGGCGGGTGGCGCCCCCGCCAATTTTACCCGGGTCAGAAAAGTTTTGCGCTTGCGCAATTTGGAGGCAGCCCGGGCGGCGGCATTGCTGCGTGAAATTTTCCCTAAAATCAAGTGCGTGGAAGGGGCGGCTTCCAGCGAGATTATTATCGATGGGCGCTTATCTGAAATTAACCAGGTTTGCAATTTTGTTTCCCGCATCGACCTCCCTGTGCCGCAGGTTTTAATTGAAAGCAAAGTAGTAGAAATATCTTCTTCCGGACTTTTTAACCTGGGGTTGCGGTATACAGCTGCTAGCGGTGCGCTTTCCTACGTTTTGTCGCCGGGTTCCGATAAATTGGAGCGCGGCGGCGACATTACCATTACGCTGTCGGCCCTGCAAAGCCAAGGAGATGCCAATGTTTTGGCCACTCCCAATCTTTTAACGCTTGACGGCACGCCGGCCGAAATTCGGATTGGCAGTAAAATTCCGTACGCGGTTCCGGTGCAGACCAGTGGTTCCAGTATGTACTGGCGGGTGGATTATTTGGATGCCGGTGTAATTTTGAATATCACTCCCCGGGTTTTGGACAACGGTTTTATCCAGGTTGAAATTGCACCGGAGGTCAGCGCCATTTCAGAGTGGCGGGTGACCGCGGCGGGAGAATTTCCCGTGATTACCACGCGCAACGTTAAAACCAAGGTGAGAGTGCGCGACGGCGAAACCATTGTCATTGGCGGGCTGCTGGAGAGTTCCACTCGCCAAACCAATACGGCAGTTCCAATCCTGTCAAAGTTACCGATTTTGGGGTGGTTTTTTCAGGCTCAAAACAACCAGGATGAAAAGTCAGAAATTATTTTCATGATTACGCCGCGGCTGCTAAAGGATCCCCTTGGTTGACGGCACCCCGGATTTACGCGGATTAATGGCGCAGGCCTTTGAGAGAGCCACGGCAAAGGCCTTGAAAATCGCTTCAATAATATGGTGGGTGTTGCTGCCGCGCACCAGGTTTACATGGATGGTCATTAGCCCATTAATGACCACGGCCTCAAAAAATTCTTTTACTACCTCAAAATCAATTTTGACGGTATTTTTTTTAAGGTAAGCTAGATGCGCTTTTTTGGAAAAATCAACTTTGTAAGTTAAATGCGGCCGGCCGGAAATATCAATGACCACTTCGGCCAGCGCCTCATCCATGGGCAGGGTAACACAGCTGTAGCGCTCAATTCCGGCCTTGCTTCCCAGTGCTTTTTTAATGGCTTGCCCTAAGCAAATTCCCACATCTTCTACTGTATGGTGGGAATCCACGTGGGTGTCGCCGTGCGCCGCAATGGTTAAATCAAACAAACCGTGCTTGGCAAACAGGTCGAGCATGTGGTCAAAAAAGCCGATGCCGGTTTTTATTTTACTGGTGCCGCGCCCGTCCAAGTTTAACTTTAACCGGATATCAGTTTCTTTGGTTTTGCGTTTGATTTCGGCGGTGCGTTTTTTTGCCAAGATTACTTTCCCCCTTGCTGCAGGTTGCGGGCGGAAGATAAGGTTTTGATTTGTTTTTTGGCTTCGTTAATTTGGCCATTCAGCTTGGATTGCTCAATCAAGGCCATGATGCCGGCCATCACCACGCCGCAAAGGACACTAATCAAAATCACAAACGAAAGCGGAATATTGTGGACTTGCCGGAAGACAAAATTGATGCTGACCGGTGTTGAATTGATAACGGCAAAGACCGCGGTTAAAGCGGCCAGCGCGACAACGATGATTAAGTTTGGCATAAGTGCATTATATAATAATTCCGGCGGCGGTTAAATATAAATTAGCGCAGATGTTTCCCGTAAATTAAAACAGCTTTTCCTGGGCGGACGCCGGTTTTGCGCCGTTTTTTAGTAGTATCCCCAAATGTTCCGCGGCCTTTTCGCTGGCGACTCTCCCGCGCGGGGTGCGCTCCAGAAATCCCAACTGCATCAGATAGGGCTCATACAGGTCTTCAATGGTATCCCGTTCTTCATGGATGGCGGCAGAGATGGTTTCAATGCCAACCGGCCCCCCGCCAAACTGCCGGATAATTGCTTCCAGCAACCGGCGGTCCGAACGGTTGAGCCCCAGCTCGTCAATTTCCAGTGATTGCAGAGCCAGGCGCGACACTTCCAGCGTAACCACTCCCTGCGCGCGGACTTCGGCAAAGTCACGCACTCTTCTTAACAGGCGGTTGGCGATGCGGGGAGTGCCGCGTGACCTTCTGGCAATTTCGCGCCCGCCCGCCTTTTCAACTTTGATTCCCATGACCTCGGCGGCTTTTAAAATTATCTGCAATAATTCGTCAACGTCGTAAAATTCAAGCTGGAGTGTCATCCCAAACCGGTCGCGGAGGGGACTGGAAAGCAACCCGGCGCGGGTAGTGGCGCCGATTAATGTAAACTTGGGCAAATCAATGCGGATGGAGCGGGCGCTGGGGCCTTTCCCGATAATGATATCCAGCCCAAAGTCCTCCATGGCCGGATACAAAACTTCTTCTACTATTTTGTTTAACCGGTGGATTTCGTCAATAAACAACACATCAAACGGCTGGAGGTTGGTTAAGATTGCAGCGAGGTCCCCCGCCCTTTCAATGGTGGGGCCCGAAGTAATTTTACAGCTGACGCCCATTTCATTGGCAATGATGTGCGCAAGCGTGGTTTTCCCCAATCCCGGCGGCGAATGGAAGAGTGTGTGGTCCATGGGTTCGCCGCGTTTTTTGGCGGCTTCAATGTGGATTTTTAGGTTTTCTTTTATCTTTGCCTGGCCGACAAAATTTTCCAGGTGCATGGGGCGCAGACCCTTAAAGGCCTGGTCTTCTTCCAGCCGGGTTCCCAGGGTAATGGCATTTTCGTCTAAGGTATTTTCATTTGCTGTCGTAGATTCGTTTGTATTCATAGTAAGTTTTTAAGACCCTTTTGACATAATTGCGGGTTTCTCGGTATGGAATATGCTCTATAAACTCATCGATGTCAAGCTGGTCGGAATCCAGGCCGGCGCCGATTTTTTGGGTTTTTAATGATTTTGACCATTTGGATACATTGCCGGGACCGCCGTTATAGCCCGCCAGCGCCAGGGCCGGCTGGTTGGAAAAACCCTGTAAAACCTGTGAAATATAAAAAGTACCCATTTTGATATTTAATTCTGGTTCGTACAATTTTTTGGTTGTGTAGGTATCCAGGTCAAGCTTTTTGGCAATTCTTTTCCCGGTGCGCGACATGATTTGCATGAGGCCGCGGGCATAGGCGCGGGAGGTAACGGAAGGGTCAAACCGGCTTTCTTCGCGCATGATGGCTAACACCAGGTAAGGATCAACCCCAAAGGCCTCGGCTTGCTTTTTTACTTCAGGCCAGTAGGCTAGGGGGTAGGCCGCAATCCACATTTCGGAGGGGAGAGTTTCGGTGGCGCCGCGGGTAGTTGCGCTTTTGATGATTTTGTCAAAATGCCTGACCGGAACGGTGTATTCACCGGCGTAAGCCAAAAGAATCCCCAGGTTGGACAGTGTCCGCTGATCAAGCTTGGAGCTGGAGCCGATTATTTCTTTGGCGGCATACTGGTATTGGCCCAATTCAACCAGCTCGTTAAACCGTTGGGCGCGCTCCAGGTCTTTTTCTGCCATGCGCTTGGCCGGTCCCATTTTTTGTGCCTGTTTCCAAAGTTCCAGTAAGGGGGCGATTTCTGCCGAGTTTTTTTTAGGAGTATAGCCGGGCTCAATCAGAGTCAGGTCAAACGTTATCAGGTCACCTAGTGCGCCGGAGGAAGCCAGCATATCCCTGGCGCGAAAGGCATAATAAGTATGGTCATAATTTTTGAAAACCATCTGTAGTAATTCGTTGGCTTCTTCAGTTTGCCCCAATTTTTTCGCGCATTTGGCCTGCCAAAACAAGCAGGCGTCCGCAAAATCCTCGTTGGGCGATGCGCCAAACCCAAGCTTAAAGGTTGCATAGGCCCAGGCATAATCACCCTTTGAATATTGCTGCATTCCGACTTTTAGCGCGACGTCATCCAGCATGTCGCTGTGCTTGAAGTTTTTCAGCAGTTTTCCGTAAGCGGCCAGGGCTTTTGGGTCGTTGTTGTCGACTTCATAATAATAACCGATGTAAAATTGCGCGTCATCGGCCAAATCACTGTGCGGGAAATAGCGTACCACGGCCTGGAAGGCCTTGATGGCGCGCGGCAAATTTCCCTGTTTAGCATAGACAAATCCCAGATAAAACTGCGCGTCGTCAGCCGTGTCGCGGTCTAATGTCATCACCTTGCGGAAGGTCTTTCTCGCGGCCTTGTATTGGCCCATCCTGAATTCGCACCGGCCAATCATCAACAGGGCATCATCGTAATACCGGCTTTTGGGATAACTATGCATCAGTTTTTTAAAGACCGTTTGTGCCGGGCCGTAGTTGAGTGAATCAAAGAGCGCCAGGCCTTCGTTAAACAAATTTTCCGCGGGAGCGGTTTGCGCAATTGGTTTGGTGGGTGGCGCGGCTGCATTAATTGGCGCGGCCTCGCCGGTTTGCGTGAGTTCACCGGATGGCGCGGGAGGCGGGGTGGCCGGTGCGGCGGCATTCCCTTTTTTCCGTGCTTGTTTAACCAGGTTTTTAACATTGGGCAAAAGAGAAGAAGCTGGATAAAGAGAAATAAATTCATCCCCTTTGGTAATCACGGCGTCAAATTTGCCGGCATAATAATTTATTTTTATGATTTCAAAGCGGGCATAATCGGACAGGGTATAAAACCGGTTATTAGTCAGCGTGTCCTTAAACATTTCCTCGGCTTTTTCTGCATCGTTTTTTGATAAATAGATGTATCCGCGCAGCAGATCAACTTTGGTGTCGTAGGGGAGTTCATCACAGATTTTCAAGGCGGTATCATATTGGCCGCTCTTGTAGGCGGCGACGGCGTCGTTGAAGCTATAGTCCTGGGCATAACCGGGGGTGAGTAAAGCAAAAGCGATGAGGCAGGCGGCAAAAAAATTGCTGCGGAAAAATATTTTGGGGTGCATGAGGGGATTTTAACATTTTTCGAGATAAGGGGCAAAAGAGCAGTTATTTTTGCTTTTCAATTTGTTCTTTAATTGCGGCCTTTTTCGTGAATTGCCAATAATGGTTAGCCGTACTTACCCGTGTAATTTCATTCCCCCGAACAACAAAGACTGCTGGGATTGCGGTGCTGGGGTTTATTTCATCCATAAAAGCCCTAGTCTTTCTATTTTCTTCAATTGTAAGCTCAAGGGGGACTTCAACCTTAATGAATACAACGTTTTTATTTTCAAATTCGCCGGCTAATTCAAGCAGGGTAGGTTGTAGTGCCTTGCAGGATAGGCACCAGTCTGCCCCAAAAACCAACACCAAGGTTTTGTCTGGGTTCGCGGCTTTCCAAGCATTAAAATCTTCCTTAGTAAAAGTTGTTACATAGGAATAGTTTGATGGAGCAACTTTATTTTTAGCATTAGGGTTGTTTTTGGCACATTTATCAAAAGACACGGCAAAGAGCATTGGCCCAAGCGCTGAAATAGCCATTTGGTTTTTCCTCCAAGGTCTGAGGTTTTCTGGGAATACGTTTGTTCCTATATTAATATCGAACGTTTTACAAAAAAATTTCATTTTGGATTTATGCTATAATTTACTTTATGCCAACCCTTGAATGCGTCCCCAACTTTTCCGAGGGGCGCGATAAAAATATAATCGAAAAAATTGTCCATCACGTCCGCGACTGCGCGGAAGTGGAAATTTTGGGCCTGCACTCTGATTCCGACCACAACCGCTCGGTTTTGACGCTGATGGGCGAGCCGGAAGACCTGAAAGATGCGGCGTTTGCTCTGTGCGAAAAAGCGATTGAACTCATAAATATTTACAAGCACACCGGCGTCCACCCCTTTATTGGGGCAGTAGACGTGATTCCTTTTGTCCCGTTGAAGGGTGCTTCTATGGCCGTGGCATCGAAGGCGGCGGTGGAGCTGGGAACGCGGGTATGGAATGAGCTGAAAATCCCGGTTTACCTGTACGGGGAGGCGTCTTTTCTGCCGCACCGCTCTGTATTGGCCAATGTGCGGCGGGGCGGGTTGTCGGCACTAAAAGAAGAAATTGAATCCGAAGAAAGGTATCCGGATATTGGCGATCCAGCGCTGCACCCTAAAGCTGGGGCGGTGGCAATTGGCGCGCGCACTTTTTTAATTGCATTCAACGTGGTATTAAATTCCAAAGATTTGGTTTTTGCCAAGGAAATTGCTAAAAACATCCGCGAAAAACACGGCGGGCTAAAAGGGGTGCAGGCGCTGGGGGTGCCGCTTGAGTCAAGGGGCGGGCTGGTGCAGGTTACGGTTAATATTACCGACCACAAAGAAACCGGCATCAAAGAAGTTTTTAACAGCATCCGCGCCAAAGCTAAAGCCCGCGGCGTTGAAGTAATGGACAGCGAAATTGTTGGATTGGTCCCCGCAGACGCGGTTTTCCCGCATATGGATAAGTATTTGAACTTGCGCGATTTTAATGAGAGCAAGATTTTGAAGGTTTAACTATTTTCAAAAACAGTTTCTCGCTTAAACTCCGGCCGATAAGTTGCGTGGCTCGATAAATCCTGCACGAGCAAGTTTTTAAACCCAAGCTTCTGAGCATAATCAACAACTTCCCTGTATTCTGTTTTGGTTAAGCGGCGGTTTAGTTCCGGAAATTTCGCGGCCCGATAAGTCGGATAATACTGCGCCATGATGCTGATCGGGATTTCAGTTGAAAGTGAAGCCAAAAAATCCAGCACGGCGTGGCTTCCGGCCAGCCGGTTCGGTAAAACCAAATGCCGCACCAAAAGCCCGCGCCGGGCAATGCCGTTTTTGTCGGTTTCAAGCGGTCCAACCTGCCTAAACATTTCGGCTACCGCGGCTTGGCTGGTTTCAACATAGGGGAGGGGATTGGCGCGGGCGGCGGTGTGTCCAGCTTTGGCGGCAGGATGGCTCGGGGCGCCGGAGAACTTATTTGCGGCGGCGTTATCGCCATATTTCATATCCGGTATATAAACATCAATCAATCCGTCCAAAAGCTTTAACGTTTGGAGGCCGTCATAACCGTTGGAGTTATAAACGATAGGAATATTTAGCCCTTTTGCCTTAGCGATGGTCAGCGCTTTTATTATTTGCGGGCCAAAATGCGACGGCGAAACTAAATTAATGTTATGCGCACCCTGTGCGGCCAGCTTCAGCATCGTGTCGGCCAATTCTTCTTCTGAAATTTCGTGTCCCAGCCCCTCCTGGCTAATCTCATAATTTTGGCAAAACGCGCAAGCCAGGTTGCAATTGGAAAAGAAAATTGTTCCCGATCCCCGCCGGCCACCCACGGCTTTCCCAGGCCCCGAAATTGGTGGCTCTTCCCCAAAGTGCAGTTGCGCTGAAGAAATTTTCACTTGGGCGCCGGAGCGGCAAAAACCCGTTTCCCCGTCAAGGCGGTTTATCCCGCAATTGCGCGGGCAGACGATGCAATTTTCAAGCATGCGGGGATTATAACAATTGAAGCCCGCCTTTTTCTATTATATACTTTAAATTATGGTTAACGGCGCTGAAGGAAAAGATCCAAATTTCCTCGAAACTTCTCCTATCCATGCCGGCAAGATTCCTGAAGAAGTAAAACATGCCCGGTTTTCCCATGTGCTGGCAAACGTCAATTTTTTACTGCTCTGGTTTAGCCAGCTGGTTTCTCAACTGGCGGATCGTTTTTTGTTATATGTACTGCTGATTTTTGCTTACCAAACAACCCGCAGTAATTTAGGGGCGTCGCTCCCGATGCTGGCGTTTGGGATCCCTTCGGTGTTGTTTGCGCCGGGGGCGGGCGTTTTAGTTGACCGCTTAAACCGCAAGTATGTGATGGTTTTTTCGGGGTTGTTGCGGGGTTTGTTTATTTTATCAGTAATTCCGTTTGTTAATGGTTCGGTGGCGGCGGTGTTTGGCATCAGTTTGATAATCTTTACGTTTACGCAGTTTTTTGCGCCGGCCGAGACCTCCAGTATTCCTCAACTTGTAGAAAAGCGCGACCTGATTGCCGCTAATTCGCTTTTCCTCATGACGCTGATGGGGGCCTCAATTATCGGGATTGGTTTGGCGGCACCGCTGACTGGATGGATGGGCGAAAAATCTCTGCTGCTTTTGGCGGCGGGGTTGCAGTTTGCGGCGGCGCTGGCTACGTTTTGCATAAACCTGAAGCATACGAAAATCAAAGTTGAATTTAGTGTAGTGGCGCTGATCAAAGATTTACTGGAAGGGTTTGGCGTTATCAAAAGTGAGCCGCTGGTGTCGTATTCGTTGTTTAAGCTGTTTTTTGCCACTTCAATTTTGGCTACCATCTGCCTGCTGGCGGTAAGTTTTTCGGAGCAAATTTTAAAGATTGGCGCGGCGAATTTTGGCTACCTGGTTTTTGCGGCGGGCATCGGGATGATTTTGGGCGGAATTTTTATCGGCAAATACAGCCATTATTTCAAGAAAGGGCAATTGGTAACGGTGGGGTTTTTGACGGCGGGGGTGGCATTGATAGCTTTGGCGGAAATGCAAAATTTGTGGTGGGTTTTGGGATTGGTTTTTGTTTTGGGGGCGGGTAACGCGTTTATTACCGCGCCGCTCCAGACCATTTTGCACGAAAATGTGCCGGCCAAACTGCAGGGCCGGGTGTTTGGCGTCCAAAACATGATTATCAATTCGGCTTTCACTTTTCCCGTGGTTATTTTTGGCCAATTGGCCGACATTTATGGGCTGCGGGCAATTATCTGGGTGTTGGGGGTTTTGGTTTTGCTGGGTGGTTTTTTTGACCGCTTCATTTCAAAATTTAAGGATGCCTGATGCCCGAACTTCCTGAAGTTGAAACAATCGTCCGCGGCCTGCGCCAAAAGCTTTCCAAAAGCAAAATTGCCAAGGTTTCCGTCCTTGATCCGCGTATTTTAACCAAGGTTTCAGCGCAAAAATTTATCCACGGGTTGGTTGGGAGAAAAATTGTCAGCATCGCGCGGCGCGCTAAATATATTATTCTTGAATTAAGCGACAAAAATATTCTGCTGGTTCATTTGGGAATGACCGGCGGGTTGATTTTTAAAAATGCGGGCCGGCGCGGGCAAGGTAATCCGCCGCGCGTTGCTTATCCCAAATTTACCAAGTGGTTTGCGCGCTTTCGTGACGGGAGCCATTTATATTATATTGATGCACGGCTTTTTGGCGAAATTCGCCTGACTGATGCAAAACATATTGCCGATTTGAATTTGCGCCTGGGTCCCGAGCCGCTGTCGAAAGATTTCAAGTTTGATGAGTTTTTTGCAAAGCTGCAAAAACGCAAAACCAATATCAAATCCCTGCTTTTAAACCAGCAGTTTTTATCCGGGGTTGGTAATATTTATGCTACGGAGGCATTGTTTTTAGCGGGCATTAGCCCGCTGCGCCGTGCCGACCGCCTGAAAAAAACTGAAGCCCGCAAACTTTTTGACAGCATTAAAAAAGTATTGTTGTTGGGCATTAAACACCGCGGGACCACAGTTGACAGCTACGTTGATGCCGAGGGCCGTGCGGGCGGGTTTCAAAGTAAACTGAAAGTTTATGGGCGGGGCGGGGAAAAGTGTTTTCGCTGCGGCGCCACCATCAAGCGGATTACGCTGGGGCAGCGGGGCACGTATTATTGCCCGGGATGTCAGCGATAGGCTTTGCGCGCGTGCGAGGATATTGCCTGAG
>Ga0265292_1002745_pt1 | contig 11741 bp, 9 predicted proteins | sample Munlanlewell296A_FD_189080 | JGI IMG/M metagenome (GOLD analysis project Ga0265292, IMG submission 189080) | Leachate microbial communities from a municipal landfill in Southern Ontario, Canada - Leachate well 296A | ecosystem: Engineered > Solid waste > Landfill > Unclassified | place: Canada...
CAATCTTCTAAGAAATATTATATGAATATATCGGGAAGAAAAATTCAATACTTATTGTTTATGATACTTGTCCAAAATACATCATACAAGAGAAAAACTTATTCCTTCTTTTCTTAACGGGGTTCCGAAGGAATGCCGACAATGTATAAAGATTTGGTCGGCACAAGAAAAGAAGCAAAAGAACCCTGCTATGTGATATTGTTCTGTATTTACACCAATCTCACAGAAACGCTATACTGCTTACCCGACACTAAAACTTCATTCAACGCGCAACGAGTGCCATATAGTCTCTTGTCTTCACGTACCAGATAAAGTATATTTACCGCTACCATTCATTAAAAACCAACAGCTACGGATGTATATATGAAAACAATGATGCTTATGGTGTTATGTACTGGGTTGGCATTTGCACAGCCGGCCGATCGAACAATTGAAGTAAAAGGAACCGGCACATATAAAACCATGCCCGATCTCGGCGTGCTGACGATAGAGGCAATCGTGATAAATAAAAAATTCGCCGATGTTGTGAAAGGGTTGAATGCAAAAACAGAATCCTTAACTGCACAGCTTCAAATGGTCGGCTTTAAAAAAGAGGAGATAAAAACCGCCGATTTTAACGTGGCAAAAAATATGGTGTGGGAAAACGGTTCGAACATCGATAAGGGATATATCGCGCACCAGAACATTTCAGTGGAATTTTCTAACTCGAAAGAACGGATAGGTTCAATCATCACATCGTTTATGAACAGTGAGAACGAAGTCCGCTTTTCGTTACATTTCACCCTATCGGAACACCACGAGACATTGGTACGGGATGAACTGTTGAAACGGACAGTCAATGATGCACAATCCCGTGCGGAGGTGATTGCTTCAGCGGCGAAACAGAAACTCGGTATAATCAAACACATTTCTTACGGATCGGTGATGCAGCATCCGGTGTATCAAACCGCTCTGTATAAAGCGGCTGCTGCGGAAAATGATCAGTCGCTTGGTTTCGACGTGAAAGAACTGTCGTTTTCAGACGAGGTGACAATGGTGTGGGAATTAAAATAGAGCTGTACTTTTATTCGGATTTTTTAAAGACCCACAAAAAAATGTATTCTTCCAATACTCAATCGAGGAGTTTTTATGAAGTATCTCGCACCACTTTTATTCGTTTGTTGTCTGCTCTTGAATGCTCAGACGAAACAGGTTCTGGCAATCGATCCGGCGAATATCGACACAACTGTTACTCCGTGCAATGATTTTTACCGATATGCCAACGGCAACTGGCTGAAGAACAATCCTATTCCGGACGCGTTCAGCATGTGGGGAAGTTTTAATGAGCTGAATGAAAAAAACAGCGCCGTCCTAAAAGAAATTCTTGAAGCGGTTGCAGCGGATACTAAAGCGAAACAAGGAAGTAACCGTAAAAAAATTGGAGATATGTATGCTGCCGGCATGGATTCCGCCGCAATTGAGCGGATTGGTGCAGGGGCGATTGCGGGAGATCTCAAACGTGTTGCGGCCATTCGCGACATGTCTGCTGTTCAAAAAGAAATCGCCTATTTCCATTCCATCGGTGTGCGAGTGCTGTTCGGATTTTTCTCCGATCAGGATGAAAAAGAAAGTAAGAGTGTTATCGGTCAATTAATGCAGGGAGGGTTAGGACTACCAGACCGTGATTATTATCTGGCTGATGATGACAAATCGAAGAAGATCCGCGAAGAATATCTGCAATATATGGTGAACATGTTCAGGTTGGCGGGGGACGGCGATGGTTCGGCACTTTCCAACGCAACGACGATAATCGCGTTAGAAACACGTCTGGCAAAAGCTTCCTATACACGCGTAGAACGGCGCGATCCGGAAAAGAACTATCACAAGATGGATCGGAAAACACTTTCCGAAATGACACCCGGATTTAATTGGAATGAATATTTTTCTCGAATAAACGCTCACCATGTTACGGCAGTCAATGTTGGCCAACCTCAGTTTTTTGCGGAAATAAACACAATGTTCGGCGTAGTGACAGTAGCAGAATGGAAGCAGTATCTTCGTTGGAAACTGATCTCCGCTTCGGCTCCCGCTCTCAGCTCTCCGTTCGTTGCGGAACATTTTCGCTTTACGGGAAAAATTCTCACCGGCGCAAAAGAGATACTGCCGCGATGGAAACGCGTACTCGGTGTGATTAACGGTACTATGGGTGAAGCGCTGGGAGAATTGTATGTGGCGAAGACATTCACTCCGGAAGCAAAACAAAAAGCCAAGGTTATGGTGGATAATTTGATTGATGCATTCCGGGATCATATTACCACAAAGCTAGACTGGATGGACGATTCTACGCGCGCTGCCGCGCTTCATAAACTGGCATCGTTTAATGTAAAGATCGGATATACGGACAAATGGGAAGATTATTCCAAACTGAAGATCGATCGCAGGTCGTATCTTGAAAATGTTCGTCGCGCGAATGAGCTCGAGTTTGAAAAGGATATTGCCAAAATCGGTCAGCCGGTTGACCGGACAAAATGGGGAATGAATCCGCAAACAGTAAATGCGTACTACAATGCTAATATGAACGAAATTGTATTTCCCGCGGCGATCTTGCAGCCGCCGTTCTTTGATGCGAATGCCGATGATGCTGTCAATTACGGCGGTATGGGCGCAGTGATCGGTCATGAACTGACACACGGATTCGACGATCAAGGAAGCAAATACAATGCAGAAGGAAATCTGAAAGAATGGTGGAGCTCCGAGACACGAAAAAAATTTGAAGTGCGTGTAGCGGTGCTGGAAGGACAGTATAATAGTTATGTAGCGATCGATTCCATGCACGTAAATGGAAAACTAACCAACGGCGAGAATATTGCAGATCTGGGAGGGCTTTCCATTTCCTATACTGCATTACAGAAGGAATTGGATAAAAAATCGAATCTTCAAATGATCGACGGATTTACCCCGGCACAGAGATTTTTCCTCTCCTGGGCACAGGTATGGCGGAGAAATTATCGAGACGAAGCATTGCGTCTTCAGGTCCGCACTGATCCGCATTCACCCGGCATGTTCCGAGCAAACGGTCCTCTTTCCAATATGCAGGAGTTTTTCGACGCATTCGGTTGTTCGGGAGGAATGTTGGTCCGCGCAAAGAATGACCGCGCAAAGATCTGGTAGACAAGAGTAGAATACTGATCACAGAAAAAACCAAACGTCACGGAAAGAAAATTATTCCGCGAATAGCGGTCAGCTAATTAAGATTACAAGGCGATAACGCAGCTATCGAATACGAAATGTTAACAAGCGCGATAATACCTTCATGAGATGCTCATCGCCAAATATTAAAAATGACGCAATGGAGGTTTTTATTATGGAAGTACGATTTGATGAAAAGAACGAGCATATTCAATAATAGAATTTGAACAACAGACTGCACAGACAAAATCTAGCGTTGTGCAAAATTATATTGGGAATCCAGGATTAACGCCGCTGAACGAGATACCGGAAGAGCGTTTTTCCTGAAGCAGTTAATGCTGTATTGGAGTAGTTAACGAACCATCAGATTGGTGTTGATTTCCTTGGCGATGTTTTTGCTGTGGAGGCATACCGGCTCCTTACCGAAGAATTGATGGATCATGAAACGGATGATATGCGTATTGAGGGGATGTTCACGAATTTTATCTATGAAGAATTCCATTAGAACTTCAAAATGGATTCAAAACAATGTTCGCTTCCACTGTAATTGGAGCGGATTGGATGCGATCATTGGTGAGCAGATTGCATGTTCGGGAGAATGGGTAGTAATGATGAAGAGAAGCCCGTACGGCTGCTGCGATATTGTTCGTGCAAGTATTTTTTAACGTTGTTCACTAAAGAGTGAAACAAAGCACCAATAGTAAAACATGTGCGCACAAAACCGTCATGCTATTTTTTTCTTCTTTTCAACGCATATCCCACAATTGCAGCAAGAGTTTTGGAAAACGTCAATCCCGCTTTTTCCGCACTTTCCATAAAAGACACACTTTCTGTTAAATCGGGATTCGGATTAACCTCCAGAACGAACACTTGATTTCTTTTTCCCAGCCGGAGATCCAGGCGTGCATAATCGCGGCATTCCATAATGCCGTACGTTGCCAGAGAGATTGTTTCAATTTTTTTCAGCTGACGCGGAGTTAAGCGGGCAGGACAGACCGTATGAATTTGATGGAATGTTTCATTGAGAGGATTCCATTTTGCGTCATAGGTAATGATGTTGGGGTAATCTTCGGGAAGTCCGGAAAAATCGTACTCCAACGGAGGAAGCATCACCGGCGGATTGTTGCCAAGGATGGAAATATGCAGTTCGCGCCCTTCGATATATTCTTCCACCAGCATCGGCGGAGCAAATTCCGAAAAAAGTTTTGTTATCAGCCTCTGCAGCGCATCATAAGTATCCACAACGGAATGTTTATCTACGCCAGAACTGGCATCTTCACGTCCTGGTTTTACGATTACCGGATACCGCAAACCATGTCGTTTTGCGATTGTCGGTTCAAATAGTATTTTGAACTTCGGCGTCGGCACACCATTGGCCAATAGAAGCTGTTTGGTAAATCCTTTGCGTAAACACAATGCCAGGGAAATTGGAGAAGCACCGGTGTACGGAATGGAATACAAATCAAACAATCCTGCAACGGAAGACTCTAAAAATTGGGAGTCGTGAAAAAATTCAACCAGATTGAAGATAACGTCGGGTGGGTTTCTGCGGAGCAGGGACGAGAGTCGGTGAATATTTTCCTGAACGTTGAAGATCCGTACTTCGTACTCTTCCGATTCCAGTGCAGCGGCAATGGCCTGGTATTCCTCTTTCACGGTAGAGATCGTATTGATGTCATACTCCGGTGTAAAATCCAACTGTTCCGGATCGGCGGATTTTAGCGCTTCATATTCGTCTGTGCCAACGTGATTATACAGGAGGAGAACCGATATTTTCCCGGAAGAAATTGTCATGATGTCGCGGAAGCCTATAGAAAAGATAGGAAGTTTCCTCAGAAACGCAAGATTCGTGCCGGTAGAGTGCGGGTAAATCACGATGTGATTGACAGCTACTCTTTTATTGCACTTCCAGCAAAGTCTATGTAGTTTCACACAATGAAAAATCGAGCACGTTTCCTATGAGTATTTCTCCTCAACCGAATCTCTGGCAATGCGGACCATTTGCATTAAAACATGCGATGATCACGCTCGGCATTTTTGCCGACGAGGACGATATAACCCACATCACCCGAACGCGCGCAGATCATGGTACGGATGAAGTGCAATTACTGCGTGCTGCCAAAGCATACGATTGCGATCTGGGAATGGTGCGGCGGCATGATCCCGAAAAAGCAAAACAGGAATTGCTGAAATTTTTACGGAAGGGAATTCCTTCGCTTGTGTGTGTGTACGAATGGAATCATTGGATTACGGTTGTGAAGGCAGAACAGGGAAAGTTCATCATCTTGGACAGCAGGGATAAGGCAGTGCTGCAGATTTTATCATGGCATCAGTTGAAAAAAATTTGGGTGTATAACGAATCGGACGAAAACGATCCGGAGCATCATGAAACAATCTACGATTTTCATCCGGTTGTACCCCGATTCCGTGTTTCTACAAAAGCGAAATTCTCTGTTGCTCGTGCCAAATTCTTGCGCAGACCTGAGAACCGTCTTCTGGCCCGGTTGTGGGATGAATATGTGGAAGATCTGTTGAATCTATGTCGACCGCGAACAGTGTTAAGCATTAAAGTCTTCTCACTGGGAGAATTTCTCCGCCGTCATCAGGAAATGATTGTAGATCAGGTGGTGTTTTGGCACGGAAAAGTGGAACGGAGCGACGCGAACAAAATATTAAGCAATATGCATTTTGTTGCAGATACATACGGATTGGTAATTCACGAAGAGGATGAAAAACGTGCTATCGCCGGCATTACTTCCATTTTAACATTGTGGGCTGCAAGCAAACAGGGAGTTGATCAAGTCTACGCTTAGTTGCGGTATCATTTCTTAAAATTCTTCCACATCATCGATTCCACTGGTTTAATTGTCCGCCGGTTATATTTTGCATTTTTCTTCTTGTTGTACAGCACCTCCACATCGCCATCTATCACAAAATAGATCAGTTGTCCGATTGGCATTCCTGCATACACCCGCACCGGCTGACGCACGGAGATCTCCAACGTCCACGTATTACAGAAACCGACATCACCTTTCCCCGCAGTCGCGTGGATATCTATTCCCAATCTGCCGATGGAACTTTTTCCTTCCAGAAAGGGAACATGCGAGTGCGATTCGGTGTACTCTTCCGTAACGCCGAGATATAATTTGCTCGGCACAAGAATCAAACCATCCTTCTGAATTTCGAAGTGCCGCACCTTGTTGTGTACTCTTGCATCGAGGATCTCGTCCTCGTACATCGCCAGATATTTTCCCAAGTGAACATCATAACTGTTGGAACCGAGAAATTTCCGGTTAAACGGTGTAATGACGATGGTTCCTTTTTTCATTTCTGCAAGAATTTTTTTATCGGAAAGAATCATACGCTATAATGACAGTTATTCTAAAAATATATTTTATAATGTTATGAGTGAATATACAAAAATTGTTCTGGAATTGAAGATCTTTTTCTCCGTAAGTAGATTCATCAAAATAGCGATGGATGGGTCCGATATGTGACCGTTGTTGTTGACATCAGAATAAAAAAGGGATAAGTTAGCTTATGAAAACAATGAGCAGTCCTATCGACAAGGGCTCTCACTAACATTCTACTCGAAATAAATCCTTTCTCCGAACCTTGTTAGCTCTCAGGATAGTGTTCGTTACGACGGCACAACTGATGAGTAAAAAGTGCTGTAGTGCCCGTTATCGCGAACCTGATCTCTCACTTCTTGTCCACTGTTGTGGAGGCACTATGAAAAAATATTTACTCTTGATATTTTATGTAATACTTCCCGGTATGCTGCTTGCACAATTTGCTGTCGTATCCACGGATCCGCCAAATCATGCAAAAAATGTTCCCTTGATAACGACGCTCAGCATCACCTTCAATGAACCGATCGATACCAACGCGATGAATGAAGGGGGGAACGAATCTTGGTATACGAATATCGACAGTACAACAGCATATGGATACAGTACCGATCAAAAAACTGCATGGAGTACGCATGTGCTGACATCGAACACTAGTTATTTCTTTGCCTTCTCCAATGTGAAAGCGAAATCCGGCGCCGTTCTAACGACACCGCAAGTGTACTACTTTACGACCGGTGCGGAGTTTGCCCCGAATACGGTCAGCGGTATACTCTCACCAGGATCGATCGATATTCCTGTAACGGGTTCGGTGGTTGCACTTTCGAAGATCGACTTCATGAATAAAGATATTGAAGGACCGCCGCCGTTCGGCGGATGGGCGAATGTGAACAACGACGGCAGTTTCACTATTCCTTATGTTTCAAACGGAATCTACTGGCCGTTGGCGGCAAAAGATGTCGATCTCGACGGCAGGGTAAATCCTTCAGGGGGTGTAGATCAGATCGTGATGGGCGATTCGATTGTGGTGAACAATGCTTCGATCACCGGACTGAATCTTACATTCTTTTCCATTGTCTCCGTTCAGCCGGCAAATCTCAGTATTAATGTCCCGTTGAATACTACCGTCAGCATGACATTCAGCGAAGCGATTGATACAGTTGCAATGAATGAGAACAGCGAAACCCGGTTCTCCAATTTGGACAGTGTCGTGTCGCATGGATACAGTGCGGACCAGAAAACATTGTATGCGAACGTTATCTTAAAATCGAATACGACATACTTTGTAGCCTTCTCTTATATTAAAGCAAAATCCGGTGCAAAGATTACAACTCCCCATATTTACTATTTTACCACCGGCCCGGCGCTTGAACCGGCATCGGTCAGCGGTACAGTCTCGTCCGGATCGACTGGTATCTCTCCGGAAGGAGCAATTGTTGGATTGGCCAAAATTAATTTTATCAATCAAGATTTTGATGGTCCGCCTCCATTCGGAGGGTGGGGAATGGTGAATGCCAACGGCACATATACTGTTCCCTATGTTGCCAATGGAACATATTGGCCAATAGCATCAAAAGATGTTAATCGCGACGGTATAATTAATCCGGAGAACGGCGTAGATGTAATGGCGATCGGTGATTCCATAGTAGTAAATAATGCATCTGTTTCCGGTGTTCATCTGACATTCTTTACGTTAACTCCAAAGATATTCCACGACATCATCTATGTTGCCGAAAGTTTGGCAGCGGTACAACTCCCAGCGGACCGTCTGTTGCGAAGAATCTCCGGGAGAGATACGGATACTCTTGGTAGGTGCCGGTTGTGGGAGTTTGCATATACGGTAAATGGAAACACCATGGGAAAAATTATTCACATCGGCACGATGGACTATCGTGTTGAAAATATGGATCTGAACTACTTCCAATGGATGTCTACACTGAAACCGTTTACGGAATATCAACAAGCGGCATCGAGTGCAACCGTTATTGCGAATGTAGAAGCTGCAGGAGGGAAAGCAATACGAACGGCATCAATTCCGGATCAGTGGAAATTTCAAATTGAACTGTGTATTTCCAATCAAAAAAACGGATGGTTTGGCATGTCGCAGGATTTTGATACTACAAAGACGTATTGGGCAGTCGCCTATACGTATAATTTCCAGAATACTCCGGATAACAACGAATGGGTGGGAGGAAGACTCTATCTGTGTGATCTGATCACGGGAAACATTCTAAAAACACAGGATGTTATTACGAGTGTAGAGAATGCACTGACTGTACCGGACCAATATTTTCTTAGTCAAAATTATCCGAATCCGTTTAATCCGGCAACAAGTATCACATTTGCCATTCCAATAGCACAGAGAACGACGCTAAAGATTTTTGATCTGCTAGGGAAAGTGGTTGCCGTGTTGGTGAATGAACAAAAAGATGCAGGAACGTACACTATTCCGTTTACCATGGAACGGTTGCCGAGCGGGGTGTATTTCTATCAATTACAATCCGGTAGATATTTTGAAACAAAGAAGATGTTGTTGCTGAAGTGACCGAAGGAGCAGCTGTCTGTCACAACTCGGAGCCGCTTAACCAGCGGCTTCGCTGTTTTTTAGGGTAAAGAAATAGATTGTTGTGAAGAGCGTTGCCAACCATTGTGAAGCAAAAACAATCAGCGTTGCGAGCTCTTCATCAGCGGCATTCAGCGTGACCAGGTAATATGTAAAAATTCCAAATGTCAGAGTCATAACAATACGCATCACGGTAACGGTCCGCTGCTGCTTCAACCGTTCCGGTTCAAAAAACGCTAAAAACATCAGCGCCATGGCAGAAACGATCAATGGAAGGGCGTATTTTTGTGCGAGCATGAAAGAAGGGAGATATTTTTGATTGAACAAGGCGAACGAGGTAGTCAACATCACCAGAACAGTGATTGAAGATACGGCAGCGTAGATGAGTGCAACGATCTTTGAATTTTCTAGCATATCTTCCACTTTCTTTATGTAAATTTCAGCAATCATTTCACTAAATGCAAACTTTCTTCAGAAAGAATATCATGAAACAGTTATTCTTCATCGCAGGATTTTTTCAGCTTCTTTCTTCACAAACTGTTTTTCAATCACAATATTTACAAACTCCGGAATTAACATTCGGTTATGTCGACAGTTGCGCCAAGTTTTGGATGAAAGCGTACGATCCGGTCGATGGAGGTTTCCAAGTGAACATTAACCGGGAGGGAAACCTTTCCGGTTCGGCGATTAAAAATACACTGAATCAATCCCGCGATGCGTATGGTTTTATCCGCGCCTTTCAAATGACAGGAGATACCTCATATTTGCGATATGCCCGCTATGCTCTGAATTTTATGTATCAGCACTCCTGGGATAAAACCTATGGCGGTTGGTTCGCCGATCTTAATGATGCCGGTGCGGCGACTAATGCGGGTGCATCAAAGAGTGCATATCAGCAACACTATGCAATGCTTGGCATTGCGGCGGCGTATGAAGCCATGCGCGATACTACCGATTGGAATTGGCTGATGAAGGGATACGCGTATAACGAAGCAATATTGTGGGATGCGGATATTGCAAATTTCGGTTACTACGATTATGCCGCCGCCGACGGATCGAACCCGGCAGACAAATCGTTTAACGCAACGGTCGATGCAGTGACAACACATGTTCTTCATCTCTATTTAATGACAGGCGATGAAGAGTATAAACAACGTCTGCTCGAACTTGCCGATAACATGATGTATCGTATTGCGTCTACGGCTGCATCGCAGCAGATAGGATTTGCGGAGAAGTATAATTCTACATGGCAAATTAAAAGCAACGAAACAATGACAATTATGGGACACGTGCTGAAGACGGCATGGTGCCTTGCACGGATCTATCAGATTGAAAAGAATCCACTGTATCTTTCCACCGCAGAAATGCTTATACAAAATGTTCTGCAAAAAGGGTACGATCATCAAAACGGCGGACCATATAAGGATTATAACCGGGTGACCGGTCAGATGCTGATGTGGGGAATTACAGACACCGCAAAAGCATGGTGGCAGATGGAACAGGCGATTACATCCGGATTGATGATGTATCAACTGACGGGAAACGAAGAATATCTAACCATGGCGGATGCGTCGCTCGATTTTTTTATGAAATATTTTGTTGATCATCTCTACGGCGATGTCTTCGAGAATGCAAACAAACATGGCGGCATGATTGTTCAATGGGGAACAACAAAAGGAGGAACGGGAAAAGCAGCGTATCACTCCATCGAACTCGGTTACTATACATATCTTTATGGAAAATTATTGGTAAAGAAAGAACCGGTAACTCTCCATTATAGTTTTAATGCGATGCCGGGACTACGTCAATTACGAATGCGTCCGGTCGGCGTGCCCGAAGGTACGATGAAAATCGCAGCGGTAACGAGAAATGGTGCTGCGTACGGGAATTACGATTCAGCGGGATTGATGCTGACACTTCCGGCACAAACAGACGGGATTTTTTCCGTTACTTATGCCCCGGTTACCCCAACGGTCAGCGTAGCAACCACAACACTATCACCAGGCAGCTTTGCGCTGCAACAGAATTATCCCAATCCGTTCAATCCTTCTACCACAATCAAATTTTCGCTTTCTCCGAATTTATCTCACCCACATGATGGGATGAATGTGGTATTAAAGATCTATAATGTCCTTGGTGTTGAAGTTGCCACACTAGTGAACGAACAGAAAACTTCCGGAACATATTCTGTACAGTGGAACGCTTCGCAGTACGCCAGCGGAACATATTTTGCCCGCTTACAGAGTGGAAGCGATGTGCGGATGATGAAAATGCTGCTCGTGCGATAGATCGTCGGTGATCACTTTCGGCAGCGGAGAGAAGGACGAAATAGTTTCATTTTCAGTGAATAATTGATAAACGACCACACCGTCCTGTTTCACCAATGCTTGATCCGGTCACCCTCTTGACATCTCCGTTGAAATGGGATACCTTTCTGGTACGGAAAAGGGCTCGGAGCGTCATGTGCGTTCTCGACGAACCATCCAACCACGGCACCATCATCCTTTCGAGTCGCATGCGCTCTATCATGACATCCGGAAGGAGGTCGTTATGATGACAAACATAGATCTGGAATTTTCATCAGGGAATCGTTCCACACCCTTTTGTATCGAATTGTTGATCGATCATCTTCGGTCGATTGACGGTGTGTTGCGGTTGAA
>Ga0265292_1002746_pt1 | contig 11735 bp, 16 predicted proteins | sample Munlanlewell296A_FD_189080 | JGI IMG/M metagenome (GOLD analysis project Ga0265292, IMG submission 189080) | Leachate microbial communities from a municipal landfill in Southern Ontario, Canada - Leachate well 296A | ecosystem: Engineered > Solid waste > Landfill > Unclassified | place: Canada...
CTCATGAATTTTATACTGCAAAAAAAGAAATACCCTTGGATAAATATATACAATAAGCAAAGACAAAAATATCTTAGTGCAGTAAGGAAAGCTAATGAAGAAAATTATGAACTAATTTTAAATTTCCTAATTGAGACTATAAAAGAAAACATGAGTGATTTTGGATTCTTGAATAAATGAATTATAATTTAATATGGGCACAGATAGAGATGTATATAAATATGTGCCCACATGGAGAATAAATTATCAATAAGTTTGTGCATAAATTTTTTAGAAAGAACAAGAGAGAAAATAATATATACTTGAAAGACTATCATTTTATATGCTTGAAAATATATCTGGGGATACTACCCAATTTAATTTTACTTTAGAAGAAAGAGAACTTAAACGCAAGCTTGCTAACGAAGCTCGAAGGGCAGTGAATAAAATGAATATTCCTGAAGCAGAGAAAATAGAAATGAAAGATATATGTTTTAATGATATTCTTGCATATGAAAATAAATATAGAGCCTACCAAAAAACTACGACAATAAAAAATCTCTCTATGCTGAATTAAATTTAATTTTTACTAAAAGACTTCTCTCAAATTAATTTCTTGAAAAAGGTATAAATTTAAAAATAAATAGTCTTTTATTCTATAATGAAAAGGGGTAAAAATTTTTGGGGAAAACTTGCAAGCATAGACTTAATCGGATGCAACGACAATATAAGTAAACCTCAATATATTCGGCGTTTCTGCAACGAGCTTTGCAAAAATATTAAAATGAAAAGATACGGACCAGTTCATATCAAAAGATTTGGTGTTGGAAATCTAAAAGGATATTCTTTTATGCAATTTATTGAAACCTCCTCTATAACTGCTCATTTCGAAGAACAGCAAAATCCTAAAAAAGCATTTATTGACATATTTAGTTGCAAAAATTTTGATGAAAAAAAAGCTGGAGAGTTTTGCAAATCTTTTTTTGGTGCGAGCAAAGCGAAAGTAAGAGTTCTTATAAGAGAATAAGATTGATTTATAGTTAACTCTCACAGTTAAATTATTATGATTAATTAATTTTAATACTATGATTGCAATATATGACCTTACTAATATACTTATCTTCTCTTAAGTGTGGACAAGTGGGAATTACTAATTATAATAATAACCCCATTGTTACAGATAATTAATCTCAATCCTCAAAAACTTTATAAATGGTAGTTAACCCATTCTATCGTAGACTAGGTTGGCGGGTTAGCCCTCCGCTGCTTGCAAACGGGCTTCATGGCAAACTACGAGTGAGGCGTGATAAGTGCGTTAAAGAATCTTTGTTCCGACGTTGACGCTTTGTCCGTTTTGATTTCGTGGATGCAAAATGGGTCAGGCCTTGATCGGAGCAGCCCTAAACACCTATTGGAATGCTTAGCGGGTTGCAGAGCCGAGGAAGAATGAAGACGAATTCTTTAGCTATCTTTGAGCAAATCACTCGGTCTACACTGAAAATATATTTAAATTAATTTTAAGGAAAATTATTATTTTATTATTCCTTTTAGATAAGGCATCTTTGATTCAATAAATTCTATAATCTCTCTCTTATATTGAGTGTTTAAAGAAATAGCCTGATAATTTGGCTTTTTGTGCAAAATTACCCAACCCAATTTAACAAGCTCTTTTATTATCTCTTTTAAATTTTGAAATCTCTTAAAATGTTCTGTTCTGTCATATTTTTCTCCCCAATTTCCTTTACTTCTTGCTAACACTGACATAAGTTGAGCTTTTTCTAAATCTGAAGCCATAAAATCTATTATTTTATTATATATTTAAATGTTGCTATCTTTGATACTTAAATAGTAAATATAGAAATATTTAAAAAGTGTTATTTTCATACTTTTATATGAAAATAAAAGAAAACAAATCTTTTTTCCTTATGCAATTTGGAGATACTCCTCAACTTAGAGTTCTTGATTTCTTAATTGGATTTCATTTCTTTGATTATCCTCTGACTGAAATCGCAAAAGGGAGCAATGTAAGTTACAATTCCTTAAAATCTTTTTTTAATAATTTTATAGAATCCGAGATTGTTATTAAAACTAGAAAAGTAGGGAAATCAGATTATTACAAACTCAATATTGAAAATAATTTTATTAAGAATTTGATTAAACTTGATTGGATGCTTGTTAAATCAAATGTTTTAGGAGGAGAACCAAAAAACACGTTAAAGATTAATTCTCCTATTAAAATATAGATTGAAAAATTCTTACATTATATCTAATTCTCATAAGCCTTTCTTTAAAAGAAAACATTAATAAATTGCTTAACATTCTTTAGAATTATGGGAGAAAAAGAAAAGGGGGCGATTGTAAATCCATACGATGTTGAGGGTGAAATAAACTATGAAAGACTTGTTAAGGAGTTTGGATTGGAGAGAATTGACGAGAAAATTCTTAATAAAATAAAAAAGCATGCCGGAGAGATTCATCCAATGTTAAGAAGAGGCGTGTTTTTTGCAGGAAGAGATTTGAAATGGGTTTTGGACAAATATGAAAAAGGAGACAAGTTTTTTTTATATACTGGGTGCGGACCTTCTGGACCTGTACATATAGGACATTTGATAGTTTGGTACTTTACAAAATGGTTGCAGGATAAATTTGATTGTGAATTATATTTTCAATTTACTGATGATGAAAAATTCCTCTATAAGGATTTATCTTATGAAGAAGTTCAAAAATGGCTAGAAGAAAATATGTTGGATGTTATTGCCGTAGGTTTTAATCCAAAAAAAACTCATTTTATTGTTGACACAAAACATGCAGGAATAATGTATCCGGAAGCAATAAAAGTAGCAAAGAAAATAACTTTTTCTACAATAAAAGCAAGTTTTGGTTTTAATGAGAATAATAATGTTGGTTCAATCTTCTATACAGCTATGCAAGCTGTTCCAGCATTCTTACCTTGTGTTCTAAAAAAGAAGAAAATGCCTTGTTTAATCCCTCATGCAGTTGATCAAGATCCTCATTTTAGATTAACGAGGGATATACTTCCAAAATTAGGATATTATAAACCGGCGAGTATTCAGTGTTCATTTCTTCCTCCATTAGGAGGACCAAATGGAAAAATGAGCAGTTCGAAAGAAACTCGGGGAATTCTCTCAACAGATAATCCTAATGAAGTTAAAAATAAAATAAATAAATATGCTTTTTCTGGTGGAGGAGCAACAATTGAAGAACATAAAAAAATGGGGGGAAATCCAGAAATAGATGTTTCTTTTCAATATTTAAAGTATCTTTTTGAAGAAGATGATAATAAATTAAAAGAAATTGAAAAGGATTACAAATCAGGAAAAATGCTAACTGGTGAATTAAAGAAATACACCATTGAAAAAATTAATAAATTTTTAGCAGAACATCAGGGAAGAAGAAAACATGCAAAAAATATTCTCCCTCAATATATGCTGAAGGTATAAGAATGAAAAATAAAAATTACATAAAAAAGATATATAAAAAGGGGCAGTTCTATCTCGTTGCAACAATAATTATAGTTGGGCTTATGATAGGACTTGCAGTAATATTCAATTATTCTACTAAAACCAATTCTTATGAAACAGAAGAAATTGCAAAAGAGTTAAGTATAGAAAGTCAAAAAGTTATGGATTATGATATGGTTCATTCCACAAATGAATTCGAAAATTTCGCAAAAGATTACTCTTCTTATGTTGGTGAAGAGAAGGATATTTATTTTATAATTGTTAATGAAAGTGGTGATGGAGAAGCTTACAAATATACTGGAGGAATAAAAGTTCCTTTGAATGATTTGGTTGTAGGAAGTAATATACAATTTACCCTTGACAGCAAAATTTATAATTTCACACTTGAAAAAGGGAAAAATTTTTATTTCATAATAATTTATGACAAAGGAGGAGAAAGATATGTATACACCGGTTAAATCAAAAAAAGCAGTAAGTGTTATAATAGGATATGTTCTTCTTGTTTCATTTGGGATTGTTATAGGAGTTATTGTCTTTCAATGGATGAAAACTTATGTTCCCCAAGATGATTTAAATTGTCCTGATGGAGTTTCAATATTTATAGAAAGTTATGCTTGTTCCTTAAATAGTCTTAATATTACTCTTAGAAATAATGGAAAATTTGACATAGGGGGATATTTTATTTATGCAACAGATTCTCCTGAAGAAGAATTAGCGACTATAGACTTATCTAAAAATAATACTGATAATTCTTCAAAAGTCGGTCTTGTAATAAAACTTGGAACACCCACTCCCAAAAATGCTTTTGAAGCTAATGATGAGGAAACAGATAAATATGATATTACAGGAATAGAAGATATATATTCCATTGAAGTGCTTCCAATAAGATGGCAAACTGAAAAAAATAGAGTTACATTAGTAAGTTGTAAAGACGCAAAGATAAAGGAAATTATTGAATGCTAATCAAAGAATTTAAAAATAAGAAAATGTATATACTAAAATGAAAAAGGGGATGAAGATTAAATTAAAAAATAAATTAAATGGTTTATCTCCTGTAATTGCAACTGTTCTTTTAATTACAATGGTTATTGTAATCGCTCTTATTGTTTTTCTCTGGGTAAGAGGAATGACAAAAGAGGCAGTAACAAAATTTGATAATGAAAATATACAATTAGTTTGCGGTGATGTTGCTTTTGAAGCAAGTTATAGTGAAAGTACATTATACATTACCAATCCTGGAACTGTTCCTATATTCGGAATGAACGTTAAAGATATTGGGAAAGGAAGTCATTCAACTATTGATTTAAGAACGGACAGCGAGACATGGCTCAAAACAGGATTAAATCAAGGAGGAACTTTTTCAGAAGCGATTTCATTTAGTGGAGATGAAATAATTCTTATTCCTGTTCTTTTGGGAGAATCTAAAAGTGGAAGAAAAACTCATGTTTGTGATGAAAAACAATATGGAAAGCAGATTCCTATTATATAAAATAAAATGAAAAACAAGAAAAAGGAAATTCAGACGAATGCCTTCAGCATTCGGAAGAAGTTTTTCAGCTTCGGCAGGGGTAAATTGAAATGAATAGGAAATTCATTTCGCGAACTTTTTTAAAAAAAAGTTTCGGTGGAATTCGTAGATGAAAAATATTAAATTTTTCAGCTTCGGCAGGTGGAACTCGTAGATGAAAAACAAAAAAGCTCTTTCAACAGTGATTGCAACGGTTCTTATGATACTTCTTGTATTGGCTGCAATAACGATAGTTTGGACGTTTGTGAATAAATTTGTAAAAGACAAAACAGAAGGAACTCAATCTTGCTTTGATGTGGAATCTTCTGAGAAAGTTACAATAAATAATTATTACACTTGTTATAATGACAGTTCGGATGAGGTTCAGTTTTCAATAAACATAGAAGATGCTGAAATAGATGGTCTTCTTATAACTATATTGGCTGGTGGAAATTCAAAAAGTTTTACTCTCACTAATGATTCAACAGTTGTTTCAAATCTAAAACCTTATATGGGAAATTATGGAACTGCTGTAACACTCCCAGGAAAAAATGAGGGAAAGACATATGTTGCTGGAGGATTTGTGGGTATATCAAAAATTGATTCTATAAAAATAGCTCCTATAATAGAAGAAAAACAATGTGGTCAAAGCGATTTAACTTTTCAAATTGATGATTGTGCTTTATTTGCAAGTTGAATTACACCTAAAAGAAAATTTATATAAATGATTAAAATAAATTTTCAGACATCATAATCAGAAAAAGGAAGCAATTATGATGGATGAAAAATATTATAAACTAAATTTTATTAAAGATTATATGGATAAAAGAGGCATTTTGAAAAAAGATAAATTTTTAAAAAATTATAAAGGACAAATTTGGGTTGAAACAGTTATTTATCTTTTAATTGCATTTGTAATGATGGGCTTAGTCCTTTCTTTTATAAGACCTAAGATAGAGGAATTAAGAGACAAAGCAATAATAGAACAATCACTTGAGATAGTAAAGAATATTGATAATTTAATTATAAATATAGGAAGCTCTGGAAATGTAAGAATTATTGAAATTGGAATAAGAAAAGGCTCTCTTATTATTGATTCTATAAATGATACAATAATTTTTGAAATGGATAGCAGATATATACCTAGCGAACCTGGAAAGATTATTCAAATAGGCAATATAGAAGAGATAACAGAACAAATTGGACAAATTAACAAAGTAACTCTCCAAAGAAATTTCAGTGGTGAATATAATTTTACTTATAAGAATGGAGAAACTCTTAAAACTTTAAGCAAGACTTCAATTCCTTATAAGTTATCTTTCACAAATAAAGGAAAAGATTTATTAGATAGAATAGTTATAAATTTTGATATAGAATAATGGGGTTCTTTAAAAGAGTTCACTAACGTTCCCTCTTGGTTCGTTAAAACTCACCAAAAGAACCTACAATGGTAGAAAATGGGGATTTCTTAGAAAGAAATCCTACAATGGCAAAGAAAGGAAAAACAAAAAGGGTAGAAAAAATAAAAGGAAAATAAAAAATGACAAAAGAAAATACAGACATAAAAGATTACCCCAGACCAAATGTGAATTTTAATCCAATAATTCCTCCTTTAAAAAGAATAAAAGACAAAACGAAAGTGGACATAAGATATTGTCTTGTATCACCTTATGCTTTTGCTCATATACATTGGGATCCTAAAATATATGAAATTGTTTATGAGATTGAAGAACCAATATTAACAGAAGAGGAAATGAAAAATAAGGATGAGATAGTAACTGCAATGAATAATATGATTGATTTTGAAACAATTGTTGAAAAAGAGAAATCCAAATTGCTTGAATATATTGATAAGAGATTTAAACTTTTAGCCATAGAGCTTGGAATAAAAATCTCTTACGAAAGTTACAAAAAAATGTTTTATTATCTTTGCAGAGATTTTATGGGCTTTAATGAAACAGAACCTCTTCTAAGAGATTATTTTGTTGAAGATATAGAATGTAATGGAGCAAATTCCTCAGTTTATGTAGTTCACAGAGTTTATAGAAATATGAAAACCAGCTTAATATTTAAGGATCTTGACAAGCTTCAGAGTTTTGTTGAAAAACTTGCGCAAAGATGTGGAAAATATATTTCATATGCAAAACCTATTCTCGATGGAAGTCTTCCTGATGGCTCGAGAGTAAATGCAACATATACAAAAGACATAACGAGCAAGGGCCCTACATTTACTATAAGAAAATTCACAAAAACTCCATGGACACCAATTCAATTAATATCTTTTGGAACATTGAGTCCTGAAATTCTTGCATATTTGTGGATATTAGTTCAGTATAAGATGAACATACTTATTACAGGAGGAACTTCGTCTGGAAAAACCACTTTGCTTAATGCAATAGCTTTTTTTATTCCTCCAGAATCAAGAGTAGTTTCGATAGAAGATACTCGAGAGTTAAATTTACCTAGAGATAACTGGCTTCCAAGTGTTGTAAGAAGTGCTACAGGAGTAGGAACTACAGGAGAAATAAGCTTGTTTGATTTGCTTAAAAGTTCTTTCAGACAAAATCCAGATTATGTAATTGTTGGTGAAGTTAGAGGTGCTGAAGCATCTGTTTTGTTTCAGGGAATGGCTTCAGGGCACTCTTCAATAAGCACTATACACGCAGATTCCGTAGATACACTTATAAAAAGACTTGAAACTCCGCCTATAGAATTATCTCCAACGCTGTTGAATGTTTTGGATTGTGTATGCATAATGACCCACGCAATTGTAAATAAAGAAGAAACAAGAAAATTAAAAGAAGTTGTTGAAATAATAAATGTAACTTTAGATGGAATTGCTCTTACAAATACTCCATTTATGTGGAATCCCATGGAAAACGAATTTTACTCTAAGAAAAACAGCAAAATATTTGAAAAAATAAGAAAAAGATATGGAATTAAAGTAGAAGAATTAGAAATTGAATTTAAGAGAAGAGTTCAGCTTTTATACAAAATATATCAAAATAAGATTTTTAAATTTGAAGAAGTTCAGGAAATAATAAATGAATATTACAAAAAACCTTTAGAAATTTTGAAAAAATTCGGAGTTGAATAATCAAAATATTTAATAACACGAATTACGTTTTTTTTTAATGAATGTTGAAAGAGGAAGGAGAGGGAATTTGCCAGAGAGCATTTCTTTAATTAATCAATTGGTTATGACTCTTGAAGAAGCAGAATTAAAACTTGAACAGGCTTATAAAAAAAATAATCCCGAACAACTAAAAGCAATAAAGGAATTTATTCTTAAAATACAGAAAAAGATATCGGAGGAATTGAAATGAATGCAAATACAACAGATTTTGAAAAACTTAAGAATATAATTTCCAGGGAAAAAAAAATACAAAAAGAGCTTAATTCGCTTGAGAATTACATGAGAAAGTCAGGTATAGAAGAAAGAAAAATGATATCCTCGCAAATCGTTCTTGTTAAAGAAAATTTTAGAAAAACAAATGAAGAAATTCCATCTGTTCTTGAAAAAATAAATCTTGCAAAAAAGTTGAATCAAGAGAAGGAAGAAGAAGATAAAGAAACTCCAAAAATAAAAGAGATTATAGAAATGAAAGAAAAAGAGGCTTCTTTAAAAAAACCTCTTAACATGAGCGCGAACTCTGTGAATTTCGCAAGCGGATATTCATTAAAAGATTTGAAACCAACAACTCTTGAAAAATTAACTCTCAAAAGAATGAAGAAGAAAAATGAGAAAGTTGAAATTAAAAAAGAAAAAAAACCAAGTGCTTATATTAGGTTTGCAAATCAATGGTTTTCAAAAATATCAGATAAAATAGTAAGTGAAAAGACTTTTCAGGATTTAGAAAGAGACCTTATAAAAGCAAATCTTCAATTTACTCCAAGAAGTTATATATCGGTTATATTTTTTACGACATGCATAGCATTTTTTGCAAGTATTTTGATTGCAACATTCTTTTTATTTTTCAAGATAGGAGTGATTCTCCCAATAATAACAAAAGCAACAGGGGAAATTTTAACAAGATTGTGGAAAGTCCTTCTCGTTGTAGTTCTTATTCCAATTTTAACTTTTATAATTATGTATTTTTATCCTAGTCTTGAAAAAAGCTCAACTGCAACAAAAATAGAAGAAGAATTACCTTTTGCTACAATTCATATGTCTGCTATTTCTGGTTCAATGATTGATCCAAGCAATATATTTAGCATTATTATATCCACACATGAATATCCTTATATGGAAAAAGAATTCAAGAAATTAATAAATGAGATAAACCTTTATGGATATGATTTGGTAAGTGCCTTGAGAAACAGCGCTTATAACAACCCAAGCAAAAAACTTTCAGAATTATTTAATGGGCTTGCAACAACAATAAATTCTGGAGGAGACCTTCCAGGATTCTTTGATAAAAGATCACAAACGCTTCTCTTTGAAAATCGTCTTGAACAGGAAAAGAAAACAAAAGCTGCAGAAACATTTATGGACATGTATATAAGTTTAGTTATTGCAGCGCCAATGATTTTAATGATTTTGCTTATGATGATGAAGATAAGTGGTTTAGGAATTGAAATGAGCACATCAATGATAACAATAATTATGGTTATTGTGGTTACTGTGATAAATATTGTCTTTATGACATTCCTACAATTAAAAAAATAAAATGAAAACAAGAAATTTTTTAAGTCCTCATAAATTCCGGATACAAAATCCGGAGGATTTTGCATAATGAAAACAAACAAAATGCATTTTGACCGGAATATTAGTTTTTGGTTAGGAGTAGCTATTATAAGCCTAATTAATATTGTCTTATATCTTTTGCATAAAAACCAATTAGCATATAATTTATACATATTGGGAGTTTCAATTATTACATTAATTATATTTACAATAATTTTAATTAAAAAGAAAAAGGGGGCACTACATTCCCCAAAACCTAAAATCTTGGGTATCCTACCTAATTTTATATAAAATGGAAATAAAAAAAATACACTTTATAGGAATGGGAGCAGCCTTGTTCATAATTGGTTTATCCCTCTTGTTCAGATATACAAAATTCTTCTTTATTTTAGATACAAAACTCTTCTTTCTTTTTATGGGAATAGGGGTGCTTGTTGGAGTTTTGCCTTTTGTAATTTCTCTCATTAATGAAACTAGATTTGAAACTGAAAAAGAAGAAATGTTTCTTGAATTCACGAGAAATCTTGTTGAAAGCGTCAAAACAGGGACTCCTATAAGCAAAAGCATAATTAACCTTAAGGACAAGGCCTATGGTGTTCTTAATGTGAATATAAATAAACTTGCAAATCAAATTTCTTTAGGAATACCATTAAACTTAGCACTTCAAGTTTTTTCAAAGGATGTTGACAATACAACAGTATCAAGAACTATTATTCTTATAGGACAAGCTGAAAGAGCAGGTGGAGATATAGGAGAGATTCTTGAGTCGGTTGCAGAGGCAGTAAGCATATCAGACAAATTAAAGAAAGAAAGAAAAGCATCCATATCTACCCTTGTTGTTCAGGGATATATAATTTTCTTTGTTTTTATGATTATAATTTTAATTATGCAATTTCAAATTCTCCCTATGGTTTCAGGAATTGCTGGATTGAGCTCTATAGGGGGAGGAGATTTTTCAAATATTGGGGCAGGAGGAGGAGAAGTAATAAATCAAGAAGACATTTCAAATTCTTTCTTATATCTTCTTTTAATTCAAGGTTTTTTCACAGGATTAACTATAGGCAAATTGGGAGAGGGTGGATTTAAAGCAGGAATAAAACATTCTTTTGCTTTAATGTTTATATCTTTCATAATTTCTGCTGGTGCAAATATAATGCTGGGGTGAATGAATTTGATATGAAAAAGTAATTATCTGTAACAGTAAGGTTCTATTAGTAATAAACCCTAATTACACATTTACAATCTATTATTATAATAACATAACTGTGAGAATTAATTATTTCTTATAACCAGAGGTTACTTCTTCAAAAGATTTTTAAATAACCTTCATATTAATTAATTATGAATTTCAAATTCACAGAATTGAAAACAATTATATCACTAATTTTAGGATTAATTATTGGATATCTCCTTAAATATGGGTGTATTGGTAATTGTCCAGATAATTATCGCATTATAAATATAGGGTATCATGTTCTGGGATTTGTGATAACTTTTGCTCTGATTTACATTGTTTGGAGTTTAGTTCAGAGAAAGAGAGGACATTGATTATGAATTTTAAACCAACATTGTGGAAAAGTATTGTTTCATTTCTTACAATTATATTTGTAATCATTATAGATTTTTTATTGATAGGCTCGGTTCAAATTGAGTGTATACCTTACCCAGATGCATCTTGTCCAAATGTTTTTAATATAAAGACGATTATTATAAGTATAATATTTGGATTAATTGTCTATGTTATTTGGAGTTTAATTCAGAAGGGAAAGAAGAGAAGATAATACAATTATCTGTAACAGTAAGGTTCTATTAATTATTATAATCATCAGTTTAATTATAAGATTAGAATATAATGCCTGTCTAAATAATTGTTATCTCATCGTATTTGGATTTAATTATAACTTAAATAACATAATTATCTGTAACAGCTGAATTGATTATTATAAACCAATTAGTGACATCCTCCGTCCCCTAAAGGTTTTTTGCTTCGCAAAAAATCCTCACTTCGTTCGGAGGACGGCGTCCTAATAATTTGAAACTAATCTATGATGCCAATCTTGATTTTCTATATATTTCATTG
>Ga0265292_1002747_pt1 | contig 11735 bp, 5 predicted proteins | sample Munlanlewell296A_FD_189080 | JGI IMG/M metagenome (GOLD analysis project Ga0265292, IMG submission 189080) | Leachate microbial communities from a municipal landfill in Southern Ontario, Canada - Leachate well 296A | ecosystem: Engineered > Solid waste > Landfill > Unclassified | place: Canada...
CGCAAGTGCCATACCCGCGATGTATGCCGGTAGGACAGCTTCACTGCCAGACCAGATAGCTAACGCGCCCATTGCAAATAATACGAAAGATACCCATTTTACGCGAATTGCTGCGGTACGGTTGCCGTAAACATTAGTGAAAAATGTTGTGAGTATCGGGAATAAGGGTATCATTATCGCTGTAACCGCAACAAAAATTACTGTTTTATAGGTGAACGGCGAAAAAATTAAGCCCAGCGCGATCACTGTCCCGAGGTCATTAATAAAACACGCGCCAAGGATACCTTTCCCGAACTCTGTAGTATTAAACCCTGTTTCTATCATCACAGCGTAAACTACTGCCATTGAGGTTGTTGATAGCGCAACCCCTGTAAGCAAGCTTGCCTGCAGGTTCCATTGAAGAATATAAAACGCGATAGCGGAACATCCAAGAAACGGCGCAAAAAAGCCTATAGCTCCTACGACCAATACTTCTTTCCATTTAATTTTTAGTATCTTAGGATCAAGTTCAGCTCCTGCGAGGAATGTTAAATAAATAGCACCGGCAGATGCAAGAAATTTCAGCCATTCCAGGTTGCTGCCTAGAGAGTTTATCCCAAAAAACTTATTTGCGACAGTACCTGCAATAACACCAACACAGATTTCAATTAAGGCAATAGAAATTTTTAGGTGGTACGCAATAATCGCGGATACTACGGCTAATAGCAACCATAACGCGCTTATAAAATATATTTGTTCCACTATAATCCCCCTGCTTTTTTTTCGGTTCTCGTGATTTTGATAGCATCTGCCTGGCAGTTGCGTTCGCAGCCGCCAAGTTTATCGCATTTTGTTTCGTCAGTAACCGCGCATTTACCTGTTTTTTTGTCTAGATAAAGAATTTTCTTAGGGCATAGGTCTACGCACACGCCGCAACCTGTACATAATTCTGTATTGATATTAACTATTTTACAAGAACTCATTTATTTGTTCCTTAGTTTAAACTTCTTGTTTTTATACTTATTACAAAATAGTAATATTGTGTGTCAACAATAAGTTAAGATCGAATTATCCTAAGTTGTTCCACAGGATATTGAACAACTAATCTAAAAAGATATAATGAACACTAATGAAGAGAAAAACGTTAGTACTTTTAATAATAATTCTAGCTATATTATGGACGGTAATCCTTCCGTTACATTCGCATACAGATGGAATAAGCCATCAGGATATCTGTATTTTTTGCGCTGTTGCACATCAAGGATATATTGTAAGCTCTACTTTCGTTTTTATTATTGTTTTAACATACCTTTATTTGTTTTTGTTCAGATCAGGCGCAAGGAACACAGTTATACCCGCAGTTTTACATCTCAGAAGTCCTCCCAAATAAGTTAACTTAAAAGTTTTTCTCAAAATTGGTTACACCAGTTCAATAATGAAGTGCAACACTTGAAGAAGCAGATCTATTTATATTCAACGGCCTTACTCAAGGGTTGGCAGTAAAACTTGGGAAGTACCGCGCTGGATTAGTTGTATATATGGGCTTGAACTATCGCTGAGATTAGACTGGTTGTGTTCTTGGTTTTACTTTTTGTTACATGGTTTGGTGATAAAATCATAAAAATCAGAAAATACAGAATTGAGTTAGCGTAATGATATAATGTTCATTATGAATAACAAACTTACAGTTTTATTTGTATCCACTCTAATACTACTTATGTTTGAAACTTATGTTTTGGGAGCAGGGTTATCGGAGCTTATTAATGACAATGTTCCACACGTTGTTATCACTGCTACTCGTACATCTGAGCCAGCGGCTGATACGTCTAAACCTGTGTATACGGTAACAAGTAAAGAAATTTCCGAGGGTAATACCAGGACAATAACGGAAATTGTTAAAACCCTTCCCGGCGTGTTTATGCAGAAAACCACGCATGGACATGGTTCACCGGTTATCCGCGGGTTCATCGGCCGTGAAAACCTTATCCTAATCGATGGAGTGCGGTTGAACAACTCAACGTTCCGCAGCGGACCCGTGCAGTATATGAACACGGTCGACAGTTCGTTAATTGACAGGCTTGAACTTACCCGCGGGCCAAGCTCAGTATTGTACGGCAGCGATGCGCTAGGCGGGGTTATCAATATAATCACAAAATCTCCAGCGTCAATCCCTGGGCTTAGAACAACAACTTCTGTGCGGTACAACAGCGCAGATAACGGGATTTCTACCAGAGCGGAACTCAATGGCGGGTTTGATAAACTTAGTTTTTTAATGGGTGGTACGTATAAGAACTTAAACGATCTCCGTGCTGGCGGTAGTTTTGGTGTGGAATCACCTACAGGCTACTCTGACGCGAACGGAGACGCAAAAGTTGTATACCAAATATCGGATAAACAAAAGGTTGCGGTAAGTTATCAGCATACCAACCAATTTAACGTTCCGCGGTACGAAAAGTATACCGGTGTTACGCGTATCTTTCACGGTACCGGCGGGTATGACAAGTTTGTTTACAACCCTCAAATACGGCAGTTGGGGATTGTTCAGTACGACTATGAAACTCCTAACCCTTTTCTAGACAATATATCTGCAAAAATATCATATCACCGCCAGTACGAGGGAAGCCAGCAGCAGAAAACCGGTAGTACAAAAGTTGCTGAATACGAAGATACCGGAGACACTTTAGGAACTGTGTTTCAACTGGTCTCTCTTTTGTCTTCCCATAAACTTGTGTATGGATTGGAATATTATAACGATACTGTTGTCAGTCAGTACAGTGAATTTAATACCCAAACCGGTGTTAGGGCAGAAATCCCGGCAAACAGCACGTTTCCTGACGGGTCAAAATACTCATCCTTCGGTATGTTTATCGAAGACCAATGGAAAGTACTGCCGATGTTAAAACTTGTTCCCGGGGTAAGATATAGCATGTTTGAATATAACACTGTTTTACGCAATACCCCGCTTAATGGTAATCTTGCCGAAACGTTTTCAAACTTCTCCGGCAGTCTCGGTGCGGTGTATAACCTTACGGCATTACTTAACCTCTGCGCTAATGTTTCTCAAGGCTTCCGTGCGCCGAACCTTGACGATGTTGCTACATTACGTACAACAAACCAGGGGATTGATGTGCCAAGCTATGGATTAAAGCCGGAAAAAAGTAATACTTACGAAATTGGTATAAAAGCTAAACCAGGGCAATTTAACTGGTCAGCATTTTACTATTATTCCGACATAACTGACAAAATAGACCGTAAACGCGGGACTTATAATGGTGCGAATACTATTAATGGAATACAGGTATACCAGAAGTTTAATATTGGTAGTGCCAAACTACAGGGCGTAGAACTTGATGGGCAATGGTATTTAGACAACCTGTTCAACTGGTCATTATCCGGAATGCTTACCTACACTGACGGGTGGAATATAACCGATTCTGAACCGTTAATGCGAATACCTCCGGTAAACGGTATGTTAAGTATACGTTATGACCCTGTCCACTGGTGGATTGAACCGTATATAAGATTCGCAGATAAGCAAGACAAACTTTCTTCCAGAGATAAAGAAGATCCTAGGATTGACCCTAACGGTACGCCAGGATGGGTTACGTACAACCTCCGCGGCGGGTGGAAAATAAACAGAACGTTTGCGCTTACCTGCGGGATAGAAAACATTTTGGATACTGGGTATCGTGAACACGGTTCCGGCGTTGATTCACCGGGAGTTAGTGTTCAACTCGGGTTGGATGCGAAGTTTTAGATTGATCTACTGTTAGCGAAAACCCGGAAAAACCGGTATTTAACCCCTGGGTGAATATATAATAATTTAGACGATACAAAAACTATGGAACTGGTTATTCCCATCATTTTTTGTAGATGAGAGAAATTCTGTAAGTATCTCCGATTGACGGATAGGAAGCGTATCCTATCCCCACAACCCATATTTTTTTGATTATTACACTCAGTCCAAACGTTCCGCCGCCGTTATCGTACCCTGCATGAATCCCCGCTGGGCCAACCATTATATCAACTCCTGCATGGTATCTCAAATTCATCCCGGAGACATATGTTCCATCAAGTGCCGCAATTTCAGTTTTTGTGTCAACATCCGCGGAAAAAATTGTTGTTTTCTTAAACACTGCCCATGAAAAACCAATCCGATAATCTGCTGGGATCGCTTCATTTTTTATATCAGCAACAACATTTTTTGCAACCATACCCACCGCGAAATTATTAAATTTTCCAAGTACTGCAACAGCGCCAAAATCAAACCCCATACCTGCACCGTTTCCTATCGAAGTGTCAAGCACATACCGTTTTAATGCTATACCGGTACGGATATGATTATTTATCTTGAATCCATATGCAAGTGTTACCAAGTTTTCGTTCCACACACTTTTTTGCTGAAGCCCGGCAGCCGGATTTCCCTGCATAAGTTCAGCGGATACGTTTTGCCACGATAGCCCCGCAGCGCCATAATTCGATATGGGAAAACAGATTGCTGTATTACCGAGTGTAACCCCCGGGAATACAGAGTATAGCCCGTAAGTAATGTCCATCATAAACCCCGTCACCCATGACAATCCGGCAGGATTACAGATCATCGCAAGTGTTTCATCCGCTGCAAAAGCCCCGCCGGCAGCTGCATACGTCCCACCGGTAGAAAGCATATTTGCGCTTAAAGATAAATCTAACGGCGCTGCGATAAGCAACCTTACCGGGGATAGTATCATCGTACAAAGTATGGTTATCGTAACAGCGTTTAAATTAAATATTTTCATTTTATCACCCCAACAGTTCCTTTAATAAACTCCGGTGCGCTGCCATCCTCAGGTTGATACTTCAGTATGTAAAAATATACGCCGCTACCGACATAATGTCCAAATTCGTTATTCCCATCCCAATTACACGAATTTTCACCCACAGAATTCTGTGTGTTTTCAAGTATTGATATTACATTATCTCCCGCTAAATCCAATATCCGCAGTTCTACTGTTCCAGGTTTGGGTAATGAATACACAAAAGTTGTATGCCCGGAGATATTAAACGGATTTTTTGTTAAATATACACTTAAAGCCGTAGGGATTTCAGTTTTCACCTGCGCAATTGCGTAGATACTGAAATGGTTGACTTTTGCCGTTACGTAACCAGTACGAGTACCGGAATCCCAGATGACAACATTCTCCGGCGTTTTTATCCACTCGTTACCATCCCAAAACACTATTGCAAGCTTGGCAATATCAAACTCTGTACCCGTGTCGATTACGCCATCGCGGTTATTGTCAAGATCAGTTTCTGTAAAAGGTAACGATATTGTCACTGGCTTCGCAAATACCGTTCCCTGCGGGCTGAACTCCCGCGCAACCGGTGTCAGTATCACCCCGGGGTTTGACGGTTTGGCAAGCAGTGTCCGTGAAACCGGCACTATTGTAACAATTGTGTCGTTAAGCACCGCGCCAGCCACTACCGTTACCGATGTACCGTCAGGAGAAGATATGACAGTTTCCGCGTTCTTTGTTGCTATTCCAACGGCTTTTGGGGTTTTATATACAATAGTATCCACAATTTCCATCCCCTTATTTCCCGCACGGTCTACCGGCACGAGGGACAATTTATTCGCTCCCTCCACAAGGTCGATATAACACACAGCAACATTATCATCCGGCGATATGGGTAGTTCGGAATAGTAGCTTTTAACAAACACACCGGCGGTTGAATCGTACGACTCAACTTTTACCACAACATGCTGCGGACCGGAAACTGGATCATTGACATTTAATTTTATGCAAAGCTTCGTTGCATACGCTTCTTTTGTCCCGTCAGTCAATGTTTTGATAGGAGGGTAGTAGGTAGGAGTATTAATATTCCCGTATGTTCCCGGAGTAGTAGAAATAGCTGTGATATACGGCGCGGTATTATCAACGGTAAACGGTCCGATAACGTCGCTTGCGAGCATCCATCCGGGATATGCTGCGGGTTGTTCACGGTTGTACGCTTTTATCCTAAGGTAATACGACGTACCGTCAGAGAGCTGGTCCAGCAACGTGTTCCAATCAACCTTAACCGTTGCGCCTGGACTAATGTTTACTGTTGTGTAAGTTGACACTATCCCGTCCAAACTATACCACTCTGCAGCATACGTAAGAGTAGACACATCTAGTTCAATATCTGTTGCGGTTGACGGGATATACGGTTCTATTGTACACGTAGATGAAACAACCTCATATTTTCTGGGATAAATAAATCCAATAGGCGCACGGGGGTCAAGATAAATACTTGTTTGCACTGCTGTAGTTTGTGTGGCGGTAAAAGTATTGTTTGCTCCGTCTATAATATTTACTGTAACAACATTAGTCCCGTTGACCAGTGAATAAGGATATGCCCATGTGCAAGTAGAAATCAATACGGGTGACACAACCATTCCGTTTACGTACAGTGCCACAACATTTTTTTCAGCATACGTACCGGAAATCAACTGGTTCGGATACTTAGTAGGCGTAGTGTACGGATTTATAGTTAAAACCGGCGCTGTGTTATCTACTATAACAGACACCCGCATGGATTCGCTTTTATTGGTCATAGAATCTACGGCTACACAGTACAGTGTATAATGCCCGTCAGGATACAATGCTGTATTCCATGAAACACTCCATCCATTATCCCGAGTGGAATCTGTATACAACGCCAAACCGGTACTAAGGTAAAATGTTACATGGCTTAACAAAATATTATCTTGCGCAACAGCTTGGATATTCACTGTCCCTTTAATAAAACTCAACGTACTGCCCTCTACCATATACGCCGGCGATATCCTGCAGGTCACTGGCGGGAGAGGATTGGTATTGTCAATAGTAACAAACCTGCCATCGCTTTCTGTGCGGTTCCCGGCAGAATCGTAGACTACCGTACGAATGATATATGAACCGTCAGAAAATTGTGCAGTATTTACAATATAAGTGTTGATGGCAATCTCTGAAACAATCGATGATGTACTAACGAGTTTGTTGTTGAACCAAAGTTCGGACTTAGTTATCTGCGATACCGCATCATTTGCTGAATATTGTATTACCATCTGCCCGCTTGCCGGTGACTGTAAAACCAGTAAACTCGTTTGCGGTGCAGTATTGTCAACTACAAAGTTTAATATGCTGCTGGCGGCGGAACTGCCTACATAGTCGTATGCAACTATCTGCGCGGTACTTGTACCGTCAGGAATTTTGGTTGTATCCACAGCGATTTCGTTGACATACGCCGCAGAATTGAACGCCATACCTGCAATATCGGTTGTATTCACTGCCAGTAGTACCCGCGCAATGCCGTAGTTGTCGGTAGCTGAGTATTTAAAAGTTGTAATTCCAGAAACATAACTGTTACTCCCTGGCGCGCTGAACTGCACATTCCACGGCGGAGTAGTGTCGCATATAATGGAATAAGCACTGGACTGCATACTATTTGTTGATGAGTCATATGCAATGATGTATAACGAATGAGATCCTTCCGAAGGCGTATATGTAAAATCATATGGTGGGGTATAAACCGTATTTACTGGTATATTATCCGCAAACAGTGTCATACTTGAAACATAAATATTATCCGCCGCAACTGCTGTTATATTAATAGTTCCTTTGACATATACACATGAGCTGCCGTTAATATTAAACGCGGGTGATATTCGTGTTATTGCCGCAGTTTGCGGGCTTTGAGTATCCACAATGAAAAACCATGAGAAACTCCCGGCGCTGTTTCCTGCTCGATCACGGATATTCAAGGTAACAGTATGCAATCCATTCGCCATATTTTCGAGAATAACACTTGTTCCGGTAGAAACATTTACCGCCGGAACCGTTGCCGCGTCAATAATAAAAACACAGGATGCTGTATCTATTCCTGCCGGTGTAACCGCAAGTGTACCAACAGGATCAGTGAATGCTGCGTTAATCAGTACTGTCGAAGTTGAGACAATTGCACCTGATGGGGGAGAAGGGTTGTATATGTTCGGTATAGTATTATCAATCATAATAACATTCGTTGATATTGTTACAAACGAATTTCCTGCAGTATCCATGGATTCTATGCGAACAGACTTTAATCCTTCCGGTGTGGAAGATGAAATGTGTATTGTCGCATTCAACACTGTAAAAGTCGTACCAGTTGCCGAGTATTCTGTGCTGCCAAAAACTGTGCCGGAAGAATCGGTAATTTTTATAAGTGTATTCCCAAGATTCGTGTCATTAGACACAAAACTGACATCTATTCCTTTACCGGCTGAAGCATAAACTGTACTGTTTATTGGCGAGAGGATAACGATTTCAGGAGGAACGCTGTCTATATATACCCGCCCTGCTATTGGCCCGGCGGTGTTTCCAATAAGATCGGTTGAGTAAAAGTATACGGTAGCCCAGCCGCATAACGGTGTGGCCAGTACTATAGTAACACTTGATGAGTATATCCCATCTCCGGCAATAATATCGCCCTGTACACCTGAATCAGATAAAGTTAGCGGGGTTGCTATTCCCAGCGAGGTACAAATTACTGCGGTGGTTGAAATCAGCGATGTACTGTCCGATGTTTGCATCGCAAGTGTTATAGTATCGCCATTTTTCGCTATGGTACGGGCTTGAACGGTAGATGAATAAATCACACCGTAATTATTATATCCTGCCGGAATAACAGACGGAACGGTGTTATCTACAACAATAGTACGGACATCTGAATATCCGGTAGTACCGTTAGAATCTATAGCTTTCACTTTGATAATATGAGTACCATCCGCATAGTTTGTGGTATACAAAACTTCATACCCGTTTTTAGCGCCGCTACCTGCTGTGGGCTGTGTACTCACTGGTGTATAACTTCCTCCGTCAATTGAGAATGCGGATGAGTTTGATGGTACCGTGGCTCCAGTGTTTACCGGTGTTACAGTAAAACTTATCTGATATTGTCCTTTCAACGTCGAACCCGCAATTGGAGTATTTATTGTTATCGCCGGCGGAGTAAGTGTTGTTTCCGAGATATTTGTCACCGAAACAGGTATGTATTTTTTAATTACATTATTATTTTGGTCGGTTACTTGTATGGTAATTCTGTAATTATTTGAATTTGATACATTACTGGTATTGATACTGCCTGCCCAATAATTGGTATCACCTGATTTTGTTAATGACGACGAAAATGTGTCGTATGGCGCAACGCCTTCTTCGGTGTTCACATCTTCAAGCCGCCAGAGGACGCTTGTAATACTGTAGGTTGGGAACGGTATAATCTCTGCAAGTACAGGATATGCCCCATCACCAATAGCAGCATTTTGCGCCGGGAGGATCGAAACAACATACGCGCCGCCGCTCTGAAGGGTACACCATCCTGTAGCGCTATAATTTCCTGAAGAACGCAGACAGTAGGTAGTGTTCGCAAAACGGTTCCACCAATATTCCTGCCCGCCCTTAGTAAATTTCATGAGAAAACCTGTTTTGCCGTTACGCCCAATCTGTAAATCCCCGGGGCTTTGCGTACCTTTTTTCGGTACCTTAAACTCAAACCCGTATATGCTTCCCGATGTACCGTCATCCCCGGCAGTGTCGTTATTTGCATCAGCAGTGGTCCATACTCCAGTGTTGAAACTATAATCGGTAAACGCGCTGTTTTTTACACGTACGGCGTTCTCGCCGTTGTTAGTGAGTTCGTAATCCTGGTTTGCAGGGTCACTTGCTCCAACATCGTAGTCAAAATATAGGTCAAGCTGGTCACCTCCTGCAGCACCGGTAATTTCTATACCGAAATACAAATAATCAGGGCTTGTACCGTCGTCTTTTAGGTGCAGCGTAGCGTTATATGTTTGCAACCCTGAACCTGACACCCCAAAGTTGGTTAATACAAATTCTTTTTCAAACGCGCCTTCCCACCCCGCATCAGTTGCAATATTACCGTCTGTGACCGTAGGATTATTTGTGTTTGAATATAAAGCTGATACAAGCCGGTCAGGTGCGTTGATGCCAAGTTGCAGGTCTGCCCAGCCGGGAGATATTGCTGCATTATTTTTTGTGTCATTCAGGATTGCCCAGTAGTTTTCGTTTATGCCGGGGTCTCCCGGCGTGTTATTGTTATCAGTTTTTCCTGCCATCGGATACAAACCTACTTCTGAAGTTGTATCAAGTTTTAGGTAAGATTTTGTGGTGCCTGTAGAAAGAGGGATACGGAATTCGTAATTAAAAATCCCGCCGCCTTGTTCGTAAGTATAACATTTCAATCCAGTTCCAGCAGAAGTTTCCGCAGAACCGTCTCCACGCAAGTCTATCGTCCATGCAGAACCGTTCCATATGTATACATAATAATCAGGGGACCGGCCGGGGGGATAGCAGCGGATAGAAAATTCACCTACACCGGACGACTGTGCCGTCAACGAATCGTCGTGGACTGTGTAGTTCGAACTACTTCCCTGGTCAAAAAATAAGTGGACATACCTATTCACAGAATTATCGCCAGCAGAATCTGTTACAAATGCTACATACAGATACGATGTATCGTGTTTAATCAGCATCTGAGAATAATAACTCGAGTCGGCACCTATCTCTGAAGCTATATATATATTTCTTACGTACGCATCCGCCCATTCCCCTGGCCAGGTCGCAATATTACCGTCAATAACCGGCGCGCTTGAGGTTTGATATCCAAACAACTGCCTGCCATCGCCTGAATCGGTTGATATGTGAGCCAACCCAGTACCAGATTGTGTAATAAGCAAAATTAATGAGAGAACATAAACGTTTAATATGTGTTTAATGCAGATACCCTCCATTTTATGGTGTATTTATTTTGACTTCTACAATGTTTATACAATTGAGCTGACAATTAAGTTTCATTTTGAATTAACTATACTAGCAACTGAAACTTTTTGGGTTCAATGATTGTATAATAATTGCATAGACAATAAACAAAAGGTAATTATAAGTGGTAAATGTTCAGGATAATACTAAAACTGACCTGGTGCTGATTCAGCAAACATTAGCTGGTGACGAATCCGCCTTTGCCAATATTATTGATAAATATAAAAATGGAATAATGAATACAGTATATTGTATGCTCAACAATACTCATGATGCGGAAGATATTACCCAGGAAGCATTTATCAAAGCGTATCACAACCTTGGAACCTATCGTGTGACTTACCAGTTTTCTACGTGGCTGTATAACATTGCAATCAACCTTGCGCGAAACAAGATAAAACAACGCAAGTTTATGTTTTTCTCAATTAATAGTATACAGATTACAGATACTGGAAGCTATACTCCGGACAGTTTAATAGATAATCAAAATATGCCGGATAAAGAGTACGAAAAAAAGGAACAACGCGCAATAATAGATAAAATGCTGTTGACTTTGCCTATGAACCAACGCGAAGTTGTGGTGTTAAGGTACTTAGAAAACTTTAGTTATGAGGAAATAGCCGGGATTACCGGCCGGCCGTTGGGTACGGTAAAGATATTGTTGCACCGCGCACGGCATCGGCTGTATAAAAACTTTAGGACACAAAGCACATGATTATAACAGATATTACCGATCAAAAACGGACTGAGGTACAAAGGCAGAAGATTGAACAGCAGATCCAGCAAACACAGCGGTTAGAGAGCCTTGGTGTCCTGGCTGGCGGGATCGCGCATGATTTTAATAATTACCTTACTGTGATTATCGGTAATCTTAGCCTATTGGAAGAAAGCGTTAACCAGTCAAAGGAAAATCAGGAAATCCTTAATGACGCTCAAAAA
>Ga0265292_1002748_pt1 | contig 11734 bp, 17 predicted proteins | sample Munlanlewell296A_FD_189080 | JGI IMG/M metagenome (GOLD analysis project Ga0265292, IMG submission 189080) | Leachate microbial communities from a municipal landfill in Southern Ontario, Canada - Leachate well 296A | ecosystem: Engineered > Solid waste > Landfill > Unclassified | place: Canada...
ATTTGTTTTTAATATTTTGTGTTTAGGTATATTCTAGCCAAACTTGGTATTGAGTATACCTAAGTTTAGAAGTTTTTAAAAAAAAGAAAAAGAAAAAGATTGTAATTTATCCAAATAAATTCTTAAACCAATCTATGATTTTTTGTAAGAATCCTTCACTTATACAAGTTCCTGAAACACATACGTTTGAAGAACATTCAAAATTATTATCACAAACTGTTTCTTCTTTTAATTGTTCTACAAAAGAACCCGAATCAGAACAAAACTCCCCAGATTTTCTATATCCGAATGGATAACATTTCCCATCGAGAGGACAAGAGTCCTTACAGATTAAAATATCTTCTCTGCTTTCGTTTGTTCCTCTTTTGGTTGTAGGAGTTGGAATAAAGTTTTCTTTGCTAGAATCAAGATAACATTCTTGTGTCACCCCAAAAGAATTTGCACCACATTTACTTTCGTCTTCATAGCATTTATCTTGACAAAATTCTTTGGCATAACTTTGCCAAGTTTCTGAAGATTTACAAGAAGATTCACTTCCTTGCTTTTGTTCTTCGCCATTATAACATTGCCAATAAGCATATCTAAATCCTTTACCACTTATTTTTTCTGTTGTTGTATTCCCTTCAGACACACAATTAAATTCTACATACTCGTTTTCTCCGTCAGTTATCGTGTAAGCATATCCGCCACAAGAACTTTTCCATGTAAGCTTCTCTCCTTTATTGCCAGTTACATCGACTAAACAGGTGCCCCCCTCGCTACAATAGAACTGAGGACTATCTTCAGCAGTATAACATTTCTGTGGTGTTGCTGCATTTTTAAATACACACTTAACCTGCTCTTTGATAATAACAGGGGTTGTTACAACAGGTGTTCCAATCGGCGTTGGATTTGTCTTGCTAACGCACTTAAATTCTGCATATTCGCTATCTCCATCCATGATTGTATAGCCATAACCATCACAAGAACTTTTCCATGTTAACTTTTTACCTTTATCACCTGAAACGTCAACTACACATGTTCCTGTTCCAGAGCAACTGAATTTATAATCATCAGTATAACATTTTTGAATTTCATTAGAATTATCAAAAACACATTTTACTTGCTCTTGGACAGTTATTGGTGACTCTGGGCTAGTAGAAGCACATTTGAATTCTGCGTATTCATCAACTCCATCTATGATTGTATAGCTATAACCATCACAAGAACTTTTCCATGTTAGTTTATACCCTGTTTCACCTGAGATGTCGGTTACACATGTTCCTGTCCCAGAACAGCCAAATTTATAATCATCAGTATAACATTTTTGGGCTTCATTAGAATTATCAAAAACACATTTTACTTGTTCTTTGGTTAATATAGAGGGAGTTACATTCTCTTCAGCAAAAACAAGAGCAGAACTGATAATTGCTGTTGCAAAAAGCAAAGAAATAATTGCTAATTTTTTATTATTCATTTTTTTATCTCTTCTCAAAATATTTTTCCTTAATTTTTAATAGAATTCTATATATATACCTTTCGATAATTTTTATGTATACTCTAAGTATATTCTCGCCAAGTATGATTACATTTCTTACATCTGAAAAATCTTGTTTCTGCTTCATCAGAAGCTCTTGTTTGAGCACTCCAGAAATAAGCTTCTCTTCCACCGCATTTTATACAAACTGCAGTAACTGTTGGAAAAACATCAGTGTCCTTGTCTTTTATTATTCCTATTTTTTTATGTTCACCAACTTTTTCAGAGGATTCTATTTTTTTCTTGTCTTTGCTTGCATAGCCACATCTAGCGCATTTGAATACGCCTTTATCAGTTCTAATTATAACACTACCGCATTTTTTACAAAATTCCATTTTGTTAAATTTTTTGGTTAAATTTTTTTAAAATTTAACTTATGGAAATTGTTGACAATTTCCATTTTGTTTTTATATTAGTCTGATATTTAAATCTTGCTATATTAAAAATTATATATTAAATATCTTAGCTGCTATTACTTTTGGAATTCCTAATCTTGGAATTTTAGCAACTGCTTTTCCTAGAACTTTATTTTTTGGTATTGAGGTTTCAAAAGAAAGCTGAGAAGGATTTGCATCACCTTTTGTTGAGTATATTGTTTTATTATTTTCTATTCTTATGGAAACAACTCTGTGAATAATAGGTCTTTTTTCTCCTACTTCGAAAACAATAACATCTCCTAAATTTATTTTTCCTCTTTTAGTTAAGACTATTATATCACCTACTTCCATACCTGTCTTGAAAGGAAACTTTTCAAATTGGTCTTTGCTTATATTTCTAGATATATACCAATCTTTTGCCTGATTCCAATAATTATCAAAGTTAATAGGGAAATAAAGTATATTTCCTAAACTTCCTTCATGATGCATACTTGCGGTTTCAATTACTACAAGGGTTTGAGTAGCTCCTGATATTAAATTAATAGTAGGGAAGAATACAAATTTTATAAGAAGAAATAGTACAGGTAGGATTACTAATAGAAAAATCAACCAAGATTTTAAGCTGTCATCGTTCCAAAAATGTATAAAACTTTTCCATAAACTCTTTTTCATATTTCTTAATATGTATTTTCACTTATAAATCTTAGTAGCTTAGTAGCGACTTAGGACCAAAAGTCAGGGGTAGGCGAAAAGTGGACGAGAAGGCTTTTTACTGAAAAATGACGAAAAGTGAAGAAACTTATAAAAAGCTTATTTTCTTACTGTTTTTATGAATATAAAGAGAATACTAAGAGAATATGGGCTTGCTATAGTTTTAGCATTAGAAACTGCTATAAGTGGTTATTTAGCATTTTTTCCAGATATAATAAAAAATACATTTTTTAGATATTTTGTTCCTTCAATATTTCTTATAGGTTTTATTATAGAAATAATGAATACAGTAATTGAAAAGAGGAAGGGGGTTGATATTTCTTCAGAAAGTAGAGAAAAAATAAAAGAAGATTCAAAGCAAGTTTTTTCTGATGAGCTAAACGTATTCTCACAAGAAATTAAAGAGGAAATTGGTAAATCCAATGGAGATAAATTGCAAAGATATGAATCAACTGAACTTTTAACAAATCTTGTAAAATATAACTTTATACCTATAAATGAAGTAGAAAAAATCTTACCAAATGAAAAATTTATTGTTGTTTTCTGTTATCCTTTTGGAGGTCCAAATATTCCTGATGATATAAAGAAAGATAATCGTTTATATCAAGGATTATTATATGACCTATCTTTTGTAAGAATTGGAGCCAATTTTTTCATAATCCCAGAAAGAAACTTATTTCCTGAGAAATTAAGGGATATAGATAAATTGACGGATTATGTCAAAAAAGGAATAATTTTATACTCTAATAAAGAATGGAAAAATCTTTTGATTAAGATAAAAAATAGTAAACATAAACTATTATATGAAAACTGGAAAGACAAGGACAACCCTCTAAAGTTTGATTTCTTAATTTATAAAGTAGATATGGCAGAGCTTAAACATATCTATATAAGAGGAACATCCCTGACTAATGAGTTTCTGAAGGAACTTATATCTGTGTCTAATATAAGAAAAATAAGACTAAAAGAGGAAGATAAAGCAAATATAAAAGACTTCATATTAAAATCAAGTCTTAATATTCTTATAATTGATTTGCCAAGTGTAGATAAAACAAAGATATTGGTTTTAGAAAAAAGGTTTAAAGAAGAGCTAAAAATAAATAATTTCTATGATTATGCAAACGAAAATAGGGATAGAATTTTAGAGATATTAAAAAGCAAATTTGAAAATAAGTTAGCAAACGAATATACAGACAAGTTAATTAGTCGAAGTAAGAAATATAAAGAAGAACTTCGTTCACTTGGAATAATCTAAATATAAAAATTAAATCTATAAATTTATTCCTTTTAAAATTTCTTTTCCCAATTTAGTTATTGCATAAATCTTGCCTTTTCTTAAATTAGGGTTTTTACATTCAATTAATTTCATCTTTTCTAAATCTTTAATAACCTCGCTAATATGAGAAGACGATATATTTGCTTCTTCTGATAGTTCACTAGGGGTTTTCATGTTCTCTTTTAGTATTTTCAAAACTTTCGAACGCCATTCACTAGACTTTATTTTACCTATTAACTCCCATTTATCACCCATAGTAAATAGTGTAAATATCCTTATTAATCTTTAACTCCTAATTATAACCTACTTGTCACCGCAATATTTATAAAGACAATTTCCTATTATTTTATATGAAAGAAGAGAGATTTAAAATTCCGTTTATATGGGCTCTTGTTATTGGTATTATAATAATTGTTATTATGGGTTTAACTATAAAATCTTTAAATAATAGCATAAGCTATTATAATAAAAATTATCAATATGTTCCTGAAGGAAAAACTTCTTTTTATTGTGATTCTGGTCAACAATCTATGTGCTATGAAAAAAGTGAATACATCCTAAAATATGACACTAAAACAGAAAGTGCAACAACATGTAATGCTCTTCAAGGATATCAGGCTGTATGCGTAAAAGGAAATACTTACACTTCTTGCCAAGATAATCAAATCCCTTTTTGTGTTGATAAAGACCAATCTTGGGCAACTTGTCAATCAGGACAACAAGCAACCTGTTTAGATAAGACTAAACAAGCAACATGGGATGGAAACTATGTAATTAATTGCCCTGTAGGCTATATTTCTACATGTACAAAATAGTAAAATATTTAAACAGGTGACCCCTTAAATAATCAGTTTGTTCATTCAAACTAACCTCCTTGACAGGCAAAAAAGCCTGTCTTGGACTGCTTTAGTATAGCAGACAAAAAGAGGAGGAAAGCAAGAAATAGCAGTAAGCAGTTCAAGGTAAGGAGGAGAATTTATTTCTCCGAATTTAGCAAGAATAAAATGATGGGTTAAATTTGTTTTCCCAAACTATAGTGTAGAAGTATTAAAACTTCTTCTTAGTTGAAAAAGAAAATTTCAAAAATGAGAAATATATCATTTATTAAGAGAAGTGAAAGTGATTTTTATATTCAGAGAAATGAAAAATTTCTGGACAGGAGAGTAGCCTGCAAAAATAAAATTAATAGAATAAGTTTGTGTGCTTACCTTTTATCTCAAAAAGACAAAGCACATTTTGCTTATAAATCTTTTCTTTTTATTTCTTGGAAAGATAAATTTAGTACTTCCTTGAAAGGAGGTGATTATTAAAATGGAAATAATTTTAGAAACCGAGTTGTGTTTTAATAAGCAAGAAGTAGACTTTGCTAACGGATTAGGAATAACTGAAATTCCAAGTTCCCATCTTTTTGTTATTGAGAATTGCAGAAAGAAAGAACGAAGAAATTTGAATGAAGATTTCGTTGAACTTGTTCAAGAGGACATTGGCAAGTTAAAAAGTAAATATCCTAAAAAGAAAGTTTTGGGATTAGTTCAGTTTAAGAAAGGTATGACTAAAACCAATAATCAAATAGAGATAGCTATGAAATGTAGTATCTTTAATGGAAGTGATGGTGCTTGTCTATATGAGAAAAATCCTTTGCAAAATTTTGAAGAATTGAAAACAGATTTACCGAATCTACTTAGAATAACAAAAAATCACGAAAGATATTTTGTTATTGAGATGGATGGAGAAGATGTTTTAGAAAAAGTTAACTTGGTTCTTCAAAATAAGGTAAAAAACTTTATTTTGATAGCAGGAGATTATAATAATGACACATTATGGAGACAGGTTATTATATCAACAATTTTAGCAAATAGTGGAAAAGCTATTGTTGTTCTCCCTGCAAGAATGAACACAAGAACTGGAAAATCGTTTATAGAAAAGGTTGAAACTTATGGAGCAACAATAGTTGTTCACGGAATGCCCTTTGGCGGAGGAAAACCAAAAGAGGTTAAGTACTTAGACAGAACAGATATGTTCTATAAAGGCAGTTCTTCACTCCCAATAACACATTCATTAAAAACAGATTCTGAATTTAGAAGCTTATTTAGTACCTATAAAGGTGTTAAACAAAGCGAGTATGAATTAAGTAGGATTTGTTCTTTAGTTGAAGGAAGATTATTTTGTGAAGCTAATAGAAGAACGATAGTTGTTTAGGCATATCAAAATTGCTTTTTTTCTCAAATCCTCTTTTCCTTCAAGATGAGGGGATTTGAGAAAATTACTATATCCTAAAATATTTATTTTTTGTTGTATTTCTTTTACTTTTTCTCTTTTTATTTCTTTTCTTTTCTTTAAGTAGTTTAATAATATTTGTGCAGATACCTCTTTTTTACAATTACACCTCCACACCTCAAATTCTTCATTATTCATTTTATTTTGGTCCTGTTTTTCTCTTACAGATTCTTTTTCCAATAGGATTTTTTAGAGTTCCACGTTCGCATTTTGGTTCTTTATATCTCAATCTCCATGATATTTTTGATGGAGCTCTTATTTTTTCTTTTTGTGCCATTTTTTATCGTATTCCCTTATTATAACAGACTTTTGAAATTCTACATATCCATCATTCTCTAGTTTTTCTAAATGTCTTTTAGCTGTAAGCGGTGAAATCTTTGTTTTAATCGCTATTTGATTTGTTGTTAAATACTTTTTTTGATATTTAATCAACAGTCTTATAATATCTTTATCAATTCTATCTAGCATTTTGTTTTACTAAATTTATTTTTAATTCTGGTTTTTTTTCTCCATCAAATTCAGCATAAAATCTAATCTTATCTCCAGCTTCAATATCAAATTTATTTCTTACCTCTTGGGGGATTCTTATCAATAGAGATTTTTTATCGTCACTTATTGTTGCAAACTTTTCTATATAGTCGTGTTTTGGTTCTTCTATCTCTTTTTTGATTTCTTCAATAGTCCTTATTTTCTTGTTACTCATCGTAATAATTGTAATTAAATCTTATATATAAATGTTTTCATTAATGGCAACATTACTATATAATAGTAACAATAGAAAGATTTAAAAATACCATATTCTTATTATTGTTACCTTTATTACGAAAGGTAATAACAATAAAGGCTCGCTCGGGGAGGTTACCAAACACGACCGAGCCTTCATATTCAAAATGGTATGGAAAAACGAAATTCATTCATGGGATATAAAGAAGCAATGGCTTAAGCAGTTGGAAGACCAAGAAAGGCAAACTACTCTATATGCTGGAGATGGAGAAATCCTGAATCATAGAGTAATGCCTTTGGATAAGAACGAAAAAACTCTTGAGAATGAGACTGAAAAATTTATCATAAACATCTGCGACTTTATTGATAGAGTCCCTATAGAAAAATTACAAGAATATGGAAGACCAAGGTTTAATATTAGAGATATTATGAAATGTCTTCTGGCAATGAGTTATAATTCAATGTCTTACAGGAGGTCTGAAAGCGATTTTAGAAAAATGCTTAATGAAGGACTAATTATGAAAGTTCCTCCAAGAACTACATTAGTTGGATACGTAAACAGCAAAGAAATTAGAGACATAATAGAAAAATTAATACAATATTCATCTACATTCTTTATTGAAAATGAATCAACAATAATAGTAGATTCTACTTGGTTTTCAATAAGAAATCCATATTATGGAGGATATAAAATAGTTCATGATAAAAGAAATGCTCCTCTTGATAAAGTTAGAAAGCTTCATTTTTGTTGTCTTAAAAATAGCAAGATAATAAGTTGTGCAAAGGCAACTAAAGGGACTGTAAGTGATTTTAATTTCTTTGAAGAACTTATAAGAACAACAGTAAAAAGAGGATTTAATATTTCAAGATTATTAGCAGATGCAGGATATTCAAGTAAAAATAATTATTTACTCTGTAAAAAGTTAGGAATTCTTAATGCTTTTATAGATTTCAAATCAAATGTTACAACTAAAAGAGGCAAAAGCGATTTATGGAGAGAAAGAGTAAGAATGTGGAAAGAACAACAGGAATTATGGCATGAAACTTATAGGTTTAGAGTTATTATAGAAGGAGTTATAAGTTCTATAAAGAGAAAAGGATTACATTATTTGAGGTCGAGGAATGAGACCTCTCAGGATGTTGAACTACTTCTAAAAGTTCTTGTTTATAATTTGACAATTATTGGGAAATATAGTTAGAATACAAGATATTCCTTAACAGGAATTTTATGTTTTTCTACTAACTCCTTAGCCGTTTTAAGTGATTCTTTTGGAATCACTAAAAAGAATTTTGCAGTATCCTCTGAAGATTTTTTCCATTGTTCAATGGAACCTTCATTGACTGTGGCTTCTGTTTCTACCTCATATATTTCAACTACTTTTGTTCCAATACCAACAACAAAAACATCAGGATAATAAACTTCAGTGTCCCCTTCATTTTTAACCCCATTTAATTTGGTGCTCCCTTCATTAGTCTTGACCTTTTTTCCTTCTGCCGTAAGGGTCTTATCTAAGAGTTTTATCATAGTATCATGTAAATTTTGTTCTATGGGTTGTCTTTTTATATGTGTCATATTATTTTTTTGGATTTGTAAACTCCCTTATTTCTCCATCTATTCTTTTAAGGGTTTCTTCTCTTAAAGCTACTCTCTCACTTAAAGAAGTAAGGGATTTATCTATCTCTCCTGTTTTTGTTTTTAAATCTTTCACATCATTACCCATACTTTCAATTGATTGGGATATTTTCCCAGCTTTGAAAACACAACTTAATAATGCTAATCCTGCAGCAAAGTAAGGAATCATTAAAACCCATTCAGGAGTATTTATCCACCCCATGGCTTTTAGAAACGCCCACCCTAAAATTAAAATAACACTAATCCAAAGAAGACAATCCCATATATCAAATTTCCTTCTTTTTTCCATATGGCTCATTATGATTCATTGTTTAAAAATGTTATCTTATATGGACAGTTCTCGGGCATTAATTACTTTTCGGAAAATATTTTCGTCCACTTTTCGTCTAAAATTAAGACTTTCCGTCTAAAACAAGACTTTTCGTCCTATGTACTTAGTAGCGAAAGATTTATAAATCATGTATACACATAGCTGTATATACAAGGAGTAGCTATAAACATCCAGAAAAATAAGATTTTTCAGGCTGATTAAATTTTAAGCTAAACAAACAAAAAATTTAACATGGTAGATTTATTTGATAACACAATTTTATGTAATAATTGCAATGCAAAGATGAATAAGATATTTGTAATAAAAAATGGTTTTCAATTAAGAGCTGTTCAATGTCCTAAATGCGAAGAAAAGATAATTCATCCTTCTGACGTAGAGGAATACAAGAGATTTAACGAATTGAAAAACAAGCAATTTGATGTTAAACTAAGAATGGTAGGAAATAGTTATGCTGTTTCAATACCAAGAGAAATTGTTGATTTTATGCATGAACAAGAAAAAATGATGGACGATATGGTAAGATTATGTTTTCAAGATGCTAAAAGATTAAGCTTGATGTTCGGTGATGAACAAGAGAAAAATGAGAATTCTAGATTAATAAAAGCAAGAGAAATAAGAGTTCTTAAAAATAACAGGCCTGTTTTGCAAGCAAAGCAATTTTTTGATTCAGCTAATCCAAAAAGAAATCAAATAAAACTTAAAACAAGTAAATTAGATGAAGAGGAAGAAGATTAAGATGGAAATACATCATAAAATTGCTGGATTAATAATAAAAGATGGAAAGATTTTAGTTACAAGAAAATATGATGAGCCACATTTTATTATTCCTGGAGGGAAAATAGAAGAAGGAGAATCTGCAAAAGAAACTTTGGCAAGAGAGTTTAAAGAAGAATTAAGTGTAGAATTATTAGATATGGTTTATTGGAGCACACATCAAGCTGTTCATTTCAAAGATAAAAATAAATTAATTCTTATGGAATCTTACTTAGCTGCAATTAAAGGAAATCCTATAGCAACTTCAGAAATTAATGAATTTATTTGGATAGACTCTTCATATAAAGAAAAAGGAATTAAAATAGCATCAATAGATGAAGATTATGTTCTTCCTGAATTAAAAAAGTTTGGATTGATAAAGTAAAATGATAAAAGATGAAACAAAACTAAGAGTTGTGGAAGCATTGCAAGACGATGCTTACAAAGGAATTGCAAGAATAGATTCATCCATAATGAAAAAATTAGGAGTTGCAAGAGGAGATATTATTTCTATAAAAGGTGGTAGAGAAACTTTTGCAATTGTTGATAGGGCTTATCCTGCAGATATAGGTGAAAGCATAATAAGAGTTGACGGAATTATAAGAAAAAATTCAAAAACAGGAATAGGTGAATTTATTTCTGTAAGTAAAGCAGATATTAAAGAAGCTAAAAAAATAATTATTGCTCCTGCACAAAAAGGAATAATGGTGCAGGCAGATTCTGATGGACTAAGAAAGGGTTTGCTTGGAAGAATTGTTACAAAAGGAGATCTTGTTGTTTTAGGTGGGGTTCAAAGAAGAAGAGATATTATGAGCGAAGAGATGGGGGACTTGAATGAGATATTTGGAAATCTAAATGAAATGTTTGGGAATTCTGGATTCAGTGGATTTGGTGGTGGGATAACTCAAATAAAATTTATGGTTGTATCTACTAATCCTGCTCTTCCTGTTGTAATTACAGAAAATACAGAAGTCGTGTTAAATCCTAAGGCTGTTGATGTTTCAGAAGATAAAATTCCTGATGTTACTTATGAAGATATAGGAGGATTATCAGAAGAAATTAAAAAAATTAGAGAGATGGTCGAGTTGCCATTAAAACATCCTGAGATTTTTGAAAAATTAGGAATTGAGCCACCGAAAGGAGTTTTACTTCATGGAATTCCAGGAACAGGGAAGACAATGCTTGCAAAAGCTGTTGCAAATGAATCAGATGCGAATTTTATTTTGATAAATGGGCCTGAATTAATGTCAAAGTTTTATGGAGAATCTGAAAAAAATTTAAGAGAAAAGTTTGAAGAAGCTGAAAAGTCAGCGCCTAGTATTATTTTTATTGATGAAATAGACGCGATTGCAGGAAAGAGAGAAGACTCTGTTGGTGAAGTTGAAAGAAGAGTTGTTTCACAAATGTTAACATTGATGGATGGTTTGCAGGCAAGAGGAAAGGTTGTTGTTATTGGTGCAACTAATAGACCCAATGCTTTAGACCCTGCTTTAAGAAGACCAGGAAGATTTGATAGAGAAATAGAAATAAATGTTCCTGATAAAAGAGGAAGATTATCTATTTTGAAAATTCATACTAGAAATATGCCACTTACTAGAGATGTTAATTTGGAAGAATTTGCAGAAGTAACTCATGGTTTTGTCGGGGCTGATTTATCTTCTTTAGCAAAAGAAGCAGCAATGGCTGTTTTAAGGAGAACTCTTCCTAAAATAAAAATGGATGAAGACAAAGAAATTCCAAAAGAAATTCTTGAAGGCATGCAAGTTACAAAAAAAGATTTTCAAGATGCTTTAAAAAATGTTAGACCTAGTGCAATGAGAGAAGTTTTAGTTGAAACTCCTAATGTAAAATGGAGTGATGTTGGCGGATTAGATAATGCGAAACAGGAATTAAAAGAAGCAATTGAATGGCCTATGAAAAGTCCTGAAGTTTTTGAGAGAATGGGCATAAAACCACCAAAAGGAATATTGACATATGGACCACCAGGAACAGGAAAAACTTTGTTAGCAAAAGCAATTGCAAATGAATCAGGAGCTAATTTTATTTTAGTTAAAGGTCCTGAATTGTTAAGCATGTGGGTTGGAAAATCAGAAGAAGGTGTAAGAAAAGTATTTGAAAGAGCAAGACAAGTAGCTCC
>Ga0265292_1002749_pt1 | contig 11733 bp, 11 predicted proteins | sample Munlanlewell296A_FD_189080 | JGI IMG/M metagenome (GOLD analysis project Ga0265292, IMG submission 189080) | Leachate microbial communities from a municipal landfill in Southern Ontario, Canada - Leachate well 296A | ecosystem: Engineered > Solid waste > Landfill > Unclassified | place: Canada...
GAGATTTTCTTCGTATAAGAGTGGGACGAAACCCATTGAAAATGACCTTAAATCGCATTCGTTACCCATGGAAACGCAGATAATCACCATCGAAGTGGGAGAAATTTCTAAGCGATCGAGCAGAACCGAGTATTTGCAGTGGAGTCATAAATTCATGAACTTGCTAAACCCTGCCTTGACCACCCTGGCGACGGTGGCCCTGAGTTTTGTCCCGATGGCGCTCCAGCGGGGCGGTGTTGAAGTTGTTTTAGGAATTAGGGAAAAAAAGGTGAGAAAAGTTCAGCCCCACCCGGGTTCGAGAAGGATGGGGCTGATTTTTTACTTGGATTTCTTCGTGGTAGTCCCGGTTCGAGCGGGGTAGTCCCGGTTCCTGCGAGGTAGTCCCGGTTCTCGCGAGGTAGTCCCGGTTCCAGCACGGGGGACAGGGGACGGGGCACGGGGCCGGCTTTCCTGCCACTTTTGAAACGATTTTTGGCTTTCGCCGGAAGGCTGGCCGTAAATCAGGTTTTCGGCGCTGATATCTTCATCCAAATCAGGCCAGTGGATTCCTTCTCCCTGTCCGATTAATCGCCAATTGGCGCGCTCTTCGGGTGTGCCATGCAGCAGGCGCGGATACCAGTTCAGCGGTGTGCTGATGGTGCGGCAATCACAAAGTTCAATTTTTAGCGTATCTTCGGCGATACTGACTGTTTTAGCACGTACCATTACCACATCTCGACTTTTAGCCCCTCGACAGCTTCGAAGTGTTTATCGCGGGTAGCCAGAATCAAATCATGCTGCAAAGCCAATGCCGCAATCCAAATATCGTTTTCCGGCGCAGGCTTTCCATCCTGGCGTAGTTGGTTTTTGACTGTGCCATACCAGTATCCCGTGTCTGTGTCACAGTTGAGAATAATGCTTATGGAAACCAGTCGTTTGACTTGTTCCATGTTTTCCTGCATCCGCGCTGACTTAATTGCCCCGTAATACAATTCGCCGACGGCAATACTCGGAATAAAAACACTCTCCGCTTTTTCCAGGCGTTTATGGACAGCCCGATCATTGGCGAAGAGTTCGACGATGATGCTGGTATCAAGCAGATATTTACCATTCATTCGGGTCAACCTGCTCGCAATCTGTTTCAATCGCCCGCCGGATTTCCTCTACGTCTTCAGTGGGGATGCTTCCTGCAAATTGCAGGTACAACTTGCCGGGGATCCCTTGTTGCGTGATGGTCCTCAGGGCGCGCGCGAAGGAAAGCACTTGATGTTGCAGGTTATCCGGCAGTGCTCTGACTTGTTCTAGAATTTCCGAAACTAACGGTGCGGCCATACGAACTCCTTGTTTCTACCAATCCAGACCGATATTTGCATTATACTGCGTATTGCATCAATGAGTCCACTGCAAAAAGGTTAGTTCGAGATTTTCTTCGTATAAGAGTGGGACGAAACCCATTGAAAATGACCTTAAATCGCATTCGTTACCCATGGAAACGCAGATAATCACCATCGAAGTGGGAGAAATTTCTAAGCGATCGAGCAGAACCAGTATTTGCAGTGGAGTCATTAATTTTGGATAGTTACTGTATTAAAAAGGCTATACGCATTTTATTAATGACCTTGCTTGCCAGATTGATGCGTTTGCAGTATCCTCAGCCCATCATCCATCCTAAATTCACACAGGTTCATTAGCATGATCGAGACTCAAGACAAACGTTCCTGGCTTGACCGTCCCCTCTTCGCCACTCTCCCGGTTTTTACCGGTGAAATGCTCCTTTTCATCGTCATCGTTATCCTGATGGCCGTCAGCCGGTTGTTCAATCTGGGAGTGCGGGTCATGAGCCATGACGAAAGCCTGCACGCCTATTACTCCTGGCTCTTTTCGATTGGGCAGGGCTATCAGCACACTCCTACAACACACGGGCCGCTGCAATTCCACTTGCTTGCGCTGACTTATTTCCTGTTCGGAGACAATGCTTTCACAGCCCGCCTGCCACATGCCATTGCCAGCATTCTGATGGTTGTGTTGCTTTGGAACTGGCGGCGCTATCTGGGCCGCGCCGGAATGCTGGTTGCCGCCGGACTGGTGCTCATCTCGCCCTACATGCTCTATTATGGGCGTTATGCTCGTAACGAGGCTTTTGTGGCCCTGCTGGGGGTGCTGACGCTCTACGCGATCTTGCGGTATCTGGAGACCGGCAAAAAACGTCATTTACTCCTGCTAACCGCCGCCACCGCCCTGCACTTCACGGTCAAAGAAACCGCGTTTATTTACACCGCTCAGGCGCTGCTCTTTCTGGCATTCTATCTTGTTAACCACGTGACTCGCTCGTCCTGGAAGAACAACGGTGTATTGAACGGGTTTATCGTGATCCTGTCCGTTGGGGTGCTGCTTATTGGCGCGGCGCTCGGCGTAACAATCTACACCCGCGCCCAAGCCGCGACGGATGCCGGCCAGACTACCGCACCACTCATCCCGGGAACAACGCCGGAGACTGCACCGCTTGCCGGGCATTTTCCCTCGGTCACATCCTTGATTGTGCTGGCGAGTATCGCCTTTGTCGCAGCGGCGGTCTTGCTCGTTATCGGTTATGGCTGGAAAAACCTGCGCCGCGAGCGTTCGTTCGACATGCTCATCCTGCTCGGCACGTTTGTCCTGCCACAGTTGGCTCCGCTCCCGGTCAAGGCACTGGGCTGGAACCCGCTCGACTACATTTTTACCTGGCCGGGTTGGAATTGGCAGGCTCTTTGGGCCCAAGGCCCTGTCAAGACGGCATCGGTCTTGATTGTGCTGGTCATCATCGCGTTTGTCGTTGGCCTGCTCTGGGATTGGAAACGCTGGCTGGTCAACGCAGCCCTTTTCTGGGGCATCTACATTTTTTTCTACAGCATCGTTTTTACCAACTGGCCGGGACTGGCAACCGGTGTGGTCGGGTCACTGGGATACTGGCTGGAACAACAGGGCGTCCACCGTGGTAGTCAGCCTTGGTATTACTACCTGCTGATTCAGATTCCCTTGTATGAGTATCTACCTGCGCTAGGATTCGGTCTGGCTGCGTTCTTCGGCCTGCGCCAAAAATCACCGGCTCCCCTGCCCCACGAAACGTCCTCGGAACCGGACCCTTCGGCTGCGGCTGTTCCAGAAGTTGCACCCACGTTTGGCCTGCTAATCTGGTGGGCGTTGTCCAGCCTGCTCGCCTTTTCCATCGCCGGAGAGAAAATGCCCTGGCTGACGGTCCACATCACGCTGCCGATGATCCTGCTGACCGGCTGGGGGCTGGGTATGGTTATCGAGCGGCTGGACTGGTCAAAGTTCCGCGGACGTGGCGGCTGTGCAACCGTCCTGCTGGTAATATTCTTCGTCGGTCTGACCGGAGCGTTGGTAACAGGCCTGGGAGTGAATCCTCCCTTCCAGGGTAAGACGCTGGCACAATTATCCGCAACCGGGGTGTTCATGTTCTCGGCGATAAGCGCCCTCGTCAGTGCGGGCGGGTTGGCCTATTTGCTGACCAGTTGGCAGGTCCGCGACGCGTTGCGGTTGGCCGCGCTGGTATTTTTCAGCCTGCTGGCCGTTCTGACCGCACGCACCGCCGTCCGCGCCGCTTATCTCCATCCGAATGACGCCACAGAGTATCTGGTCTACGCCCACGGAGCGAGCGGTATCAAAGATGTGATGGCGCAGATTGACAAAATCTCCAGCCGGACCGCCGGGGGTCAGAATCTTACGCTGGCATACGATAACAGCGCACCAGACAGCGGTGTGGCCTGGCCATTCACCTGGTATTTGCGTCATTACCCCAACAAGACTGCCTTTGACCAGCCGGGCTCAGACCTGCGCGGTGTGCCGGTTATTATTGTTGACCCAAAGAACTATGATGCCATCAAGGCAATCGTTGGCAACGATTACTACCGTATCAACTATATCCGCATGGTATGGCCCAACCAAGATTACTTCAACCTGACCTGGGCGCGCATCAAGGATGCACTGACCAATCCATCCACGCGGGCAGCCCTCTGGCAAATCTGGATCAACCGGGATTATTCAAAGTATGCCGAAGCCACTGGTAATACCGGGCTGACCGTGCCAGATTGGAACCCAAGCGACAAAATGCAGTTGTTCATCCGGAAAGATGTGGCTGCAGAAATATGGGACTATGGCGTATTGCAGGCAACAACCGTTCAGGCCGATCCCTATGAGCAAGGCAGGCTATCCCTTCCGGCGGACCTTATCTTCGGAGTGAATGGCACATCAGACGGCCAATTCAATACTCCACACGGAATTGCTATTGCCCCAGACGGGACTCTGTATGTCGCCGATACCAACAACAATCGCATCCAGCATTTCTCCGCCGATGGGCAGTTCCTCAACGCCTGGGGCTCTTTCGGCGACAGTACCGCCGGTGACGCCCCCTCCGGGACCTTTAACCAGCCCTGGGCTGTGGCGGTTTCACCCGACGGAGAGTTCGTCTACGTGGCAGATACCTGGAACCATCGCATCCAGAAGTTCACTGCCAGCGGAACACCGCTTACCATGTGGGGCACTCCCCTCTACGATCCGACCAACAATGGTCCGTTCGGAATATGGGGTCCGCGTGGCATCGCCGTGGATGCGCAGGGGCGTGTCTTTCTAGCAGATACGGGCAACAAGCGTATCCTCGTCTATGACGCGGATGGGAATTTCATTATGCAAATTGGCAGTGAGGGTCTATCCATTGGCCAATTCGAGGAGCCGGTCGGTCTGGCATTTGACCCACGAGGTTACCTGTACGTGGCCGACACCTGGAACCAGCGCGTCCAGGTCTTTGCACCCAGCGAAGATGATTCAACTTATTCACCATTCCTCCAATGGGACGTAGCCGGCTGGTATGGTGAATCGTTGGATAACAAGCCTTACCTCGCAACAGACAATCAAGGACACATCTTCGTCACGGACCCGGAAGCATACCGGATACTCGAGTTTAAGACCAACGGCGAGTTCATCCGCACCTGGGGCGAATACGGGATTGGCGCAGAAAATTTCGGTTTGGCCTCCGCCCTCGCAGTGGACGTCGAAGGGCATGTCTGGGTAAGCGACCCAGCCAACGACCGGTTGATGCGGTTTACCTTGCCATAAGCAGACTGAATGTCATTTTGTTCTGCCTATCAATTACAGATGATATTTTAAAAGCGAAATGATATAATCCTTGCGCTTAACATTCCAAAGGGAGAATCTTCCGCATGAAACTGCATGAATACCAATCCAAACAGATTTTTGCCAAATATGGCATCCCGATCCCAAAGGGACAGGTAGCGGCTACCGCAACCGAGGCGAGACAGATCGCCGAAGAGTTAGGTGGCCGTGTTGTTGTTAAATCCCAAGTGCTGGTGGGTGGGCGCGGCAAAGCGGGCGGCATCCGGCTTGCCAAGTCTGCCAAAGAAGCCGAAGAAGTCGCGACGCAAATCCTGGGAATGGAAATAAAGGGACTGCCGGTCCGTAAAGTGCTGGTTGACCCGGCAGCCAACATCGACCAGGAAATCTACCTGGGCATCACCAATGACCGTGCCGCGCGTCGCCCGGTCTTTATGGCTTCCGCCGCCGGTGGTGTGGAAATCGAGGAAGTTGCCCGCACCAATCCCGAGAAAATCATCAAAGTCCACATTGACCCGCTGCTCGGTCTGCGCGACTACCAGGCACGCGACATTGCGATTGGCATTGACCTGCCGAAGGAATATTGGAAGCAGTTCGGCGATATCTGCCGGGGCCTCTGGCGCGCTTACATGGAATGCGACGCGACTCTGGCAGAGATCAACCCGTTGGTTATCCTGAAAGAAAAGTCGCTGATGGCGCTGGATGGCAAGATGCTGTTGGATGATAATGCCCTCTTCCGCCACCCCGACCTGGCCGAGATGCGGGACGTGGACGAGGAAGCCGCCGCCGAGACCGAGGCGCGTAAGTACGGGCTCTCGTTCATCAAATTGGACGGCAATATCGGCTGCATGGTCAACGGCGCGGGACTGGCTATGACCACCATGGACATCGTCAAATTATTTGGCGGCGAACCGGCCAACTTCCTGGACATCGGCGGCGGCGCGGGCGCGGACAAAGTCGCGGCGGCCATGCGCATCATCCTATCTGACAAGAATGTCAAGGTCATTCTGTTCAACGTCTTCGGCGGTATCACCCGCTGTGACGAAGTGGCCAAAGGCATCCTGGCCGCCCTCAAGGAAGTCAAACCGACCATCCCGATGGTTGTGCGCCTGGTGGGTACCAACGCCGAGGAAGGACGCAAACTCCTGGAAGACGCCCACATGATTACCGCCGAGACCCTCGCCGACGCGGCCAAGAAGTCCGTTGCTGCGGCGAAAGCATAGGAGCTCGAAATGAGCATATTAGTTGATAAAAAAACCCGCCTTCTGGTGCAGGGCATCACCGGCAATGAAGGCCTCTTCCATACTCAGCAAATGCTGGCTTACGGCACCAAAGTCGTGGCGGGGACACGCCCCGGCAAGGGCGGCGAATGGGTCCTGGACGGCAAAGTGCCGGTCTTCGACTCCTGCAAGGCGGCCGTCGAAGCAACAGGCGCGAATGCCAGTATCATCTTTGTCGCCGCGGCGTTCGCCCCGGACGCCATCTTCGAAGCTGCAGACGCGGGCATCCCGTTCATCGTTTGCATCACCGAGGGTGTTCCAGTGCAGGATATGATGCGGGTGCGCGAATACCTCGACCAGAAACGGGTCCGGCTGCTCGGTCCGAACTGCCCAGGTCTGTTGACTCCCGACGAGGCCAAAGTGGGCATCATCCCCGGTAACATCGCCATCCCCGGCAACGTAGGGGTCGTCTCGCGTTCCGGCACGTTAACCTACGAAGTGCTCTATGCCCTGAAGCTGGTCGGCATGGGTGCCACCACCTGTGTTGGCATCGGAGGCGACCCCATCAACGGCACCAATTTCATTGACTGCCTGTCCATGTTCGAAGACGACCCGCGCACCGAGAAAGTGGTTATGATCGGCGAAATCGGCGGCACGGACGAGGAAAAGGCGGCCCAGTTCATCGCTTCCAAGATGACCAAACCGGTCGTCTCGTTCATCGCCGGGCAGACGGCCCCTCCCGGAAAGCGCATGGGGCACGCCGGAGCCATCATCGAAGGCGGCGCGGGCACTGCAGCCGAAAAGGTCAAAGCGCTCGAAGCAGCGGGCGTAAAAGTAGCCAAGCACCCGGAAGAAATCCCAAGTCTCTTGAAATAGAAATAAAATAAATGGAATAAGCTCTGTGAAGCAAATCATCTCAGGGCTTATTCTTTGAAACGCCTGCCAAGTCCAGCAGGTCGTACCCAATTTGCAAGACACGAAAAAAGCCGCCTTTGCAAGCGGCTTTTCTTATTTCGAACAGTTAAAGGTTATTTCTTGGATTTTTGGGCTTCAACGAACTTGACCGCTTCGCCGACCGTGGTGATCTTCTGGGCATCCTCATCCGAAATCTCGGTGCCGAAAACATCCTCAAATTTCATGATGAGTTCTACCAAGTCAAGCGAATCGGCTTCCAGGTCCTCGCGGAAGCGGGCTTCGAGCTTGATCTTCGCCTCGTCCACGCCCAACAAGTCCACTATAATTGCCTTTACTTCATCAAAAATGCTCGCCATTTCTGCCTCCTGTGAGTTTAAACTGGCACTATTGTAATCGTTTCGCCGTTATAATTCAATACAAGGAACACATACTTATGGCAAAAGTTGCGCCCATTGACCTGCGGAAAGCCGACCACATCAAGATCAACCTGGAACAGGATATCCGCTCCGGGTCGACCAGCGGGCTGGAAGGTTACCACTTCTTCCACGAGGCGTTACCGGAACTGGACCTCGAAGCGGTTGACACGACCCTCAACCTGTTCGGCAAAAAACTGAACGCGCCCATCCTCATCTCGTCCATGACCGGCGGGACGGAGGAAGCAAAAACGATCAACCAGCGTCTCGCCGAAGCCGCCCTGACAGTTGGCGTGGCAATGGGAGTCGGCAGTCAGCGCGCCGCCCTCGAAAACCCGGACCTGGCCGAGACCTTTTCCATCGCCCGCAAAGTAGCCCCCGACATTCTGCTCTTCGCCAACCTGGGCGCGGTTCAGTTAAACTACGGCTACAGCCTCGACGAGTGCCGCAGTGCCGTGGACATGCTCCAGGCTGACGCGCTCTGCCTGCATCTCAATCCCTTACAGGAAGCCGTGCAGACGGGCGGCGATACCAATTTCGCCGGGCTGGCAAAGAAAATCGAGAAAATCTGCGATAAAATTGAAGTACCCGTGATTGTCAAAGAAGTTGGCTGGGGCATCTCGGAACGGACCGCGAAGATACTGGCCGATTGCGGCGTCTCTGCCATTGACGTGGCCGGCGCGGGCGGGACGAGTTGGTCGCAAGTCGAAATGCACCGCGCCCCGGATGAGTTCGCCCGCCAACTTGCCGCGACGTTTGTCGGCTGGGGAATCCCTACTGCGGAATCAATAATAAATGTAAAGAAAGCTAAGCCCGAAATGATTATCTTCGCCAGTGGCGGTCTGAAAGATGGATTGGATATCGCCAAGTGCATCGCTCTAGGTGCAACGCTTGGCGGGATGGCAGGACAATTCCTCAAAGCCGCGGCGGTTTCGACGGAAAAGGCGATTGAGATGATGAAGTTGACGAAAAGGCAGATTGAGGTGACGATGTTCGCGTCGGGCGCAGCAAATATTATATCCTTGCAAAACATAACTTTAATCGTGAAATAGACATGACGAACAAAACGCCAGAACAAATTGTCCTGGAGAGTATCGAACTAACACTCAGATATAAGAAAACTGAGCTTGATTTGCGGTTTCTGAGTTTAGTTACTTTGCCTGTAGAAACATTCCAGATTCCGTATCTTGAACAACTAAACATCGGTTCTAATCAGATTAAGAATATTCACCCCGAAATCGTCCAACTAAAAAAACTCAAATGCCTTATTGCGTCCGACAATCAGCTTACTCCTTTGCCTCCTGAAATATCTCAACCTCAAGAACTCAAGCGTTTAATCATAGTGTGACATTCCAATCTGTCTCATCAAGAAGCAATATATTGATTTTGAGAAAAAGGCGCATTAGGAAGCGCTCAAAGAGTTGATGGAACTTTTGAAACTGCATGAATGACCCCTCACCCTACCCTGCTGCCCATATGACTTCCAACATCAAAGCCATCGTTTTCGATTTCGGCGGTGTCCTGCTCGACTGGAATCCCCGAAACCTGTATCGCCGCTACTTCCCCGACAACCCTGAAGCCATGGAGCAGTTCCTGGCAGAGATCAACTTCATGGAGTGGAATGCCTACCAGGATAAAGGCCGTCCGTTCAAAGAAGGCGTAGCGATCCTTTCCAATCAATATCCGCAGTACAGCCGTCTCATACAGGCTTACTATGAGACTTGGGAAGAGTCGGTTGCAGGAGAGATTCCCGGAGCAGTTGAGATATTGAAAAGACTCAAACGAAAAGGATTTCCGCTCTACGGATTGAGCAATTGGTCAGTCGAGACATTCCCAGCCATACGCAGAAAGTATTCGTTCTTTGAGCTGTTCAACGATATGGTCGTCTCCGGCTACGTCAACCTGATCAAGCCCGATCCCGCCATTTTCAAGTTACTGCTCAAGAAGATTGGCAGACCCGCCCGCGAATGTCTCCTGATCGATGACTCGGATATAAACGTCTCCATCGCCCGTGAACTTGGGTTTGTCACTTTTCAATTTCAAACTCCGGCTTTGTTGAATACCGAATTAAACCGGCTGGGAGTTCTATAGGCGATTGGATATGACTATGATTCAGGATTTGCTGCCCCAAATCGAATCAGAATTGCAACGCCAGATCGCCCGGCTCGATGAACCGCGCACGCGTCCCTTCCACGAGATGCTGACTTACCACATGGGCTGGACCGGCGAAGGAGCCGGGTTGGAGGCGCAGGGGAAACGCATCCGCCCACTGCTGGTACTGCTCACCTGTGCCGCCTGTAATGCAGACTGGAAGTCTGCACTCCCAGCCGCGGCAGCCGTCGAACTTGTCCACAACTTCTCGCTCGTCCACGACGACATCCAGGACAACTCGGGCAAACGCCGCGGGCGGGATACCGTCTGGGTGAAGTGGGGCATGCCGCAGGGGATCAACGCCGGGGACGCGCTGTTCGTGCTCTCCAACCAGGCCATGCTGGACCTGGCGCCCACCCACCCCGCTGAGACTGTCGTCAAGGCTGCGAAAATTCTTCACGACACCTGTCTCGACCTGACCCGCGGCCAGTACCTGGACATGTCCTACGAACAGCGCGCCGACCTGACCATTGAAGACTACTGGCCGATGGTCAGCGGCAAGACGGCTGCCTTGCTGGGTGCCTGCTGCGCACTCGGCTCTCTACTGAGCGAGGTGGACGAGGCCACTCAGGAAGCCTATCGCGACTTCGGCCATTACCTCGGCCTCGCCTTCCAGGTGCAGGATGACTTGCTCGGTATCTGGGGCAACTCGGGGCTGACAGGAAAATCCGCTGAGTCAGATCTGGTGTCCGGAAAGAAATCGCTGCCGGTGCTCTACGGGCTGGGAAAGAATGGCCCGTTTGCGCGGCGCTGGACCGAGGGTCCGGTTCACCCCGAGGAGGTCGCCGGTCTGGCCGAACAATTGGCTGCGGAAGGGGCCCGGCTGTATACACAGGAGACCGCCGACCAGATGACCGACTTGGCGCTGCAATCCCTACGCATGGCCGACCCACAGGGCGAGGCCGAGGAAGCGTTGTTTGAATTGGCGAATAAATTGTTGAACCGGGAAGCGTGACCATCCTCTCTAGCTGTTGATATCCAAAATTCTGGTATAATTTTCGGGGTCAAGCGGGTGTAGTTCAGTGGTAGAACGCTTGCTTCCCAAGCAAGATATCGTGGGTTCGAGTCCCATCACCCGCTCCATAAAGTAAACCGTCCCATAAGGGCGGTTTACTTTTGCATGAGTTTCGGACAGGGCACGTATTTGTAACTTCCGGCACTTTTACCTTTATGCCATCATACTGCCAACTTCGATGAGGGTCTTGACAATCTCCTCCGGCAGGACGGCCGGGGCAATGCCCAATGCCTTGCAAGTCAGTATTTTATGGGCGATCCCCTCCACTGCATCGGTCATGTCGGCGGCGCGGCGCAGGCTGCTGCCCACCACCACCAGTCCATGATTCTGCATCAACGCGGCGATGCCGGTCATGCCTATCGCTTTGGCTACCTCTTCGCCAAGTTCATTCGTCCCGGGCATAATGAACGGCACGACCGGGACATCCCCGATGAAAGCCGCTTCGGTGGAAATGGGCAGGAAGTGGGTGCCGGTGATCGCCATCAGCGTGGCCTGAGGGGCATGAGTGTGAACCACCGCAGTAATCTCGGGTCGCATCTTATAGATGGCGCAATGCACGCGCCGCTCACTGGATGCGGTGTAATCCGTATCCCCGATGATCCTGCCTTCCAGGTCAATGCGCACCATCATGTCGGGACGCAGGTCACCTTTGAAGATGGCGCTGGGGGTGATCCAAACTTCATTCGGGTTGTCGTCACAGCGGGCGCTGATGTTGCCACCGGTTGGGGTGATCAACCCCTTGGCATATAACTCATTGGTCACCTGAAGGATATGGTCGCGGATGTCACCGGTCTTGACCACGGCAGGCACTGCAGGCATGTAGGCAACCGCGGCCTGCGTTGCAGCCGGAGCGGGTGTCGCCGGGGCGACCGGAACGGAGGCGCCAATCCCAGTCAGGTCCCCGGGGTCGCCC
>Ga0265292_1002751_pt1 | contig 11721 bp, 6 predicted proteins | sample Munlanlewell296A_FD_189080 | JGI IMG/M metagenome (GOLD analysis project Ga0265292, IMG submission 189080) | Leachate microbial communities from a municipal landfill in Southern Ontario, Canada - Leachate well 296A | ecosystem: Engineered > Solid waste > Landfill > Unclassified | place: Canada...
ATTGATTTTCTTCATTTACCCCGTCCCTAAAGGGTGTGAAGAAAATCAATTTGCTCCCTTTAGGGTTAGGGGTAAATAAATTGATTTTCATATTTTAATTAATTTTTAGGTACAAATACGGATATTCATAAAAAAATATTAATAACAATGGCGATAATAACAATTGACAGCAAAGAATTTGAAGTAGATGGCGATGGGTTCCTTGTCCACCCTGAAATATGGGATGAAAAAATCGCGAAGCTTTTTGCAAAAGCAGATGGCACAGGCGAGCTGAACGAGAAACACTGGGCTATCATTAGCTATATCAGGGAATACTGGAAAGAAAATGATATGGCTCCTATGGTTCGTAAAATTTGTCAAACCACAAATCTCAGGTTAAAAGAAATATATGAGCTTTTCCCAATGGGGCCTGCTAAAGGCGCTTGTAAAATAGCAGGGCTTCCAAAACCGGATGGTTGTGTATAAGTAGTGTCTGTCTATAAAGCCAGTAATTTATAATTAATTTCATATTTCAAAATGTAAAGTGCAAAATTCAAAATGAGATGTTTTTTATTGAAAATTTGCAATTTAAAATTTAGAAACTGTTTTGAATTTACATATTAATGATTTTTACTGCTTATTTTTAAAAGTCACTCAGAGCCGTCCCATTTTCGGGACGTGTCGAAGAGTGGCTATTCGGTCGACTTCGACTCGCTTTTCCTTCAACTAATGTTTCAGGATAACCGGCTCTGTCTGACCTCATAAATCTGTCGTTTTTGAAACTTTGAAAAATTCAAAACAGTTTCTTACAATTTGAGATTTGCATTATTTATTTTTATAATATATGTCAATTTATCATTGGATTTTAATTAGCGGGTTTCTCACATTCATTGTTTCTTCTATTTCCATATTAATTAAAGTTTTCTCCCAAAAGGGGAAAAAGGATTTTGCGCCTGTTAAAGGTAATATCCGAAAAGCAATTACTTACTCCTTCACCGGTGCAATGTCACCTGTAAAAAAAGAATCTGCATATCTCCACCTGCCAACTTATACAGCGGGTTTGATTTTCCATATCGGTACATTTTTAAGTTTTTTCTGGTTAATTCTTTTGTTTTTAAATATCCATATTAATGGTTGGTTCAGTTACGCTTCATCAATAGTGATAATTACAGCCGGTGTTTGTGGCGTTTCCATTTTAATAAAACGAATTGTTCAGATTAAATTACGGGATTTATCAAACCCTGATGATTATTTCAGCAACCTTCTTGTTACAGGATTTCAAATCTGTACCGCTGTTACATTGTTATTTCATCCGGCAATGCCGGTATTATTTATTTACGGTTCGCTGTTGTTGATCTATATACCTGTAGGCAAGCTCCGGCATACTATTTATTTTTTTTCATCACGCATTTATTTGGGAATTTATTATGGCAGACGCGGGGTTTGGCCGGTTGAAAAAAAATAGTCATTAGTCATTGGTCAATAGTCAGCAGTATTGAAGTTAATTAACTGATGTTACGCAAATATTATAAATGAATACAAAATTTATAGGTCAGGCAGAGCCGTCCCCTTTTCGGGACGTGTCGAAGCCCGACCTATACATAGCCACTCTTCGACACAGCCGCTTCCTCATAAGCCCACGCAATGGCTGGCTCTGAGTGACACTAACAAACAAATATATAATATGCGTAATATCAGTTAATTAATATGAAATGTACGATTTATAACTTCTCGTAGTATTGATATATGGAACTGTCGGATAAACAAAAGAAATCACTTGACGTTCTGAAAAACAGATTAGACGGCAGATTATTATCGTACCTGAATAGTTGCGTTCACTGTGGGCTTTGCGCTGAATCGTGCCATTACTATTTATCCGACAATAACGAGCGGAATATTCCAGGGAAAAAAGCCGATCAACTTTCAAGTATCTATCGAAGATATTATACCCTTGCCGGCAGATTAATACCCCGTTTTATCGGTGCTAAGGATTATAATGAAAAGACTATTGAAGACCTGACAGATCTGGCTTTCGGCGCATGTACAATGTGTGGCAGGTGTACTATTCATTGTTCTATCGGAGTGGATATTTCTTTATTAGTCAGGACAGCCCGTTCAATGTTGGTTGTGATGGATAAAGTTCCAAAAGGACTTCAATCTACGGCAAATGCAGCTCTTCAAACAGGGAATAATATGGGGATTCCACGCGATGAATTTATTGATACAATTAAATGGTTAGAAGAAGATCTTCAAACGGAAGTCGATGACAAAAGTGCAGCAATTCCTTTAGATAAAAAAGGAGCAAACATAGTTTATACTCTTAATCCGCGTGAACCAAAATTTTTTCCTCTTTCCATAAGTGCAGTAGCTAAAATTTTCTATGCTGCAAAAGAAAATTGGACAATTTCAACAAATGTTTATGATGTTACCAATTACTCATATTTTTCAGGTGATGACGATGGTGCGAGAGAACTTACAGAACGACATTTTAATGAAGTAAATAAACTCGAAGCAAAAATCCTTGCTCTTGCTGAATGCGGGCATGGCTTCAGGGCGCTCAGATGGGAAGGCCCGCGCTGGATTGGCAAAAAATATCCATTTAAAGCTGTTTCTATTCTTGAAATAATTTCCGATTATATTAAAGAAGGTAAAATAAAACTTGATCCGTCAAAGAATACTAAGCTTACAACTCTTCATGATCCATGTAATTTAGTCAGGAATGGCGGTATTATTGAAGAACAACGCTTCATATTAAAAAATGCGGTAAGCAATTTTACTGAAATGTATCCCAACCGCGAAAATAATTACTGTTGCGGAGGCGGAGGCGGTCAGCTTGCTATGGGAGAATACGCTGAAAGACGTATCAAAGCCGGTAAAATTAAAGCGGAACAGATTCGGAAAACAGGGGCAAAAGTGGTTGCCACCCCATGCCATAACTGTATTGATCAGCTTATGGAATTGAATAAAGAATATGATCTGAAAGTTGAAATAAAAACAATCAGTGAGATAGTTGCAGATGCTTTGGTTATACTTTGACCGGCTTAAAATTTTACTTTATTTTTATAGGTAATCAGTAACCGGTATTCGGTAATCAGTGGTTTTTTCCGGTTACCGATTACTCTTTTTACTGATTACCAAATTTGAAAAGTAATAATTTATACATAGCAAAGTTTACCTTTACACCCCTGAAACGCGTACACAATGATATCCATTAATAATCTTTCTATTCATTTTACCGGAACCGGCCTGTTTGACGATGTATCCTTTGTTATTGCCGATAAAGACAGGATAGGTCTTACAGGAAAGAATGGGGCAGGGAAGACTACATTAATGCGCATCATTGCAGGAATGCAGGAGCCGGAAACCGGAAATGTCATCATACCTTCCGATACTACTATTGGCTATCTGCCGCAGGAAATGACTTCTGTAAATACCGGCAAAACGATCATGGAAGAAGCGATGACAGCCTTTTTAGAAGCAGTAACACTTGAAGAGAACATAAAAAAAATTACTTCAGAAATTTCCGCAAGATCCGACTTCCAATCAGAAGCATACTATAAACTACTGCATAAACTTACAGATTCGAACGACCGCTTTCAGTTGCTTGGTGGTAATAACATGCAGGGCGAAACTGAAAAAATTTTAACAGGTCTTGGTTTTATGCACAGCGATTTTTCCCGGCAGGTTTCCGAATTTAGCGGTGGATGGCAGATGCGCGTGGAACTTGCAAAAATCCTGTTACAAAAACCCAACGTTATTTTACTTGATGAACCCACTAATCACTTAGACATAGAATCCATTCAGTGGCTTGAAGAATTTCTGTATAACTATTATGGAGCCGTGATGCTGGTTTCGCACGACAGGATTTTTCTTGATAGAATTACACAGCGAACTATTGAAATTTCTCTCGGGAAAATTTATGATTATAAGGCATCCTATTCGCAATATGAACAGATGCGAAAGGAAAGAATGGATCACCAGATGTCAGCATACAATAACCAACAAAAACAAATTTCCGATACAGAGAAATTCATCAACCGTTTTAGATATCAGGCTACAAAGGCCAGGCAGGTGCAATCGCGCATAAAACTTTTGGAAAAGATCGACAGAATTGAAATTGACGAGATGGACAATTCTTCTATTTATTTCCGGTTTCCTCCCGCCCCGCATGCAGGAAAGGTGATAATTGAAGCAAATAATCTGACAAAAAATTACGGCAATAAAAATGTATTGAGCAACCTTAGTTTTCTTATCAATAAAGGAGACCGGATAGCATTTGTGGGGAAAAACGGTGAAGGAAAAACCACCCTTTCGCGCATTATAGTGCAAGACCTCAATTTTACAGGTGAATTGAAACACGGGCATAATGTAAAGCTCGGTTATTATGCGCAAAACCAATCGGAACTGCTCAATCCCGACATAACAGTTCTTGAAACAATCGACGAAGCTGCTGTGGGCGAGATAAGAACAAGAATCAGGGCAATTCTCGGATCATTTTTATTTGATGCGGATGATATAGAAAAGAAAGTAAAAGTCCTTTCGGGTGGTGAAAAGTCACGGCTTGCTCTTGCCAGGTTACTTCTTAGCCCTGTGAATTTTCTGGTGCTTGACGAGCCGACAAATCACCTCGACATGCGCTCAAAAGATATCCTCAAGCAGGCTCTGTTAAAATTTGATGGGACTCTCGTAGTAGTATCTCACGACAGGTATTTTCTACATGGCCTTACAAACCGGGTATTTGAATTTAAAAACCATACCGTTCGTGAACATCTCGGAGATATTTATGATTTTTTAAACTCAAGGAAAATCGAATCATTACGCGAATTGGAGCTTTCAAAAAAAACTTTGCCGGACAAAAAGAAAAAAACTGATCTCTCTGCCAATCAAGCTATCCGTAAACACAAAAAACAGGCTGAAAAAGAGTTGCGAAAGATAAAAAACCAGATTGAAAAATCAGAGGAGAGAATTGCATTTTTGGAAAAAGAAGTTGTTAAAACCGACAAAATGCTTATCAATCCTGAAACATATAAAGATGTTCTGGCTGATAAAGAATTCTATTCGAATTACGAAAAATTAAAAAAGCAATTAGGAGCTGAAATGAAACAATGGGAACAGTTACAGAAACAAATGGAAGAGAAAAAAATGGTAACTACTCAGCAGCTTAAAAGGCAATAAGAAGAAGTTTTTTAAATAAATTTACCACATAGACACAATAGAAACATAGAATGCCACATAGCGCAAAACAAATAAAGCAACTGTAATTAAGGAGTCAATCTATGTGAAACTTATGTAACCTGATTAATTCACAAATTGGACTAAAGTCCTTATGTAGAGAGCGTTTGCATTGCCACGACCTTAAGGTCGTGGTAATTGAAACAGCCGTTATTGCTGGGCTTTAGCCCAAAATTAAAAGTTTGTGAATTAAACAGGGTAACTATGATACTATGTGGTAAAAACAAATTAGTTTCAATTTGCTGAGTAGTAACAGAAAATGAAAGAATTTACTCTTGACATATTACCATTACATGAATGGCTTGATTTTGACGCCTGCCTGCCCTGCCTACCGGACAGGCAGGCGGCAAGGCAGGTACATCCGCTTATTATTAGTGGCCCGTGCAGCGCCGAAAGCAGGGAGCAGGTGCTGAAAACCGCCCATGCATTAGCAGAAACCAAAGCAGTAAAAATATTTCGTGCCGGGCTATGGAAGCCGCGCACACGCCCTGATTCCTTTGAAGGAGTGGGCGCTGCCGGCCTTGCCTGGATGAAACAGGTGAAAAAAGAAACCGGCCTGTTGACTTGTGTTGAAGTGGCTACCCCTGAACATGTTGAACTCTCTGTTACCAATAATATTGATATTTTATGGATCGGGGCGCGTACAACGGTAAACCCTTTTTCCGTACAGGAAATAGCGGAAGCCCTCAAAGGTATTGATATACCGGTAATGGTTAAAAACCCGGTAAATCCGGATATTGGCTTGTGGCTTGGCGCCCTCGAGAGGATCAATCATGCCGGAATACGCAAGATTATTGCCATTCATCGCGGGTTCTATACTTATAACAGTAAACCATACAGGAATTCGCCAATATGGGAGATCCCAATCGAACTAATGCGCCTCTGCCCTGAATTGCCTGTGATCTGCGACCCCAGCCACATTACAGGAAATTATCTTCTCCTTGAAAGCGTATCGCAGAAAGCGATGGACCTTGAGATGGACGGACTGATGATCGAAACGCACGTCAATCCCCAAAAGGCTCTGTCCGACTCCGGTCAACAGATCACCCCTGCAGAATTAAAAGAACTGATATCAAAACTTGTGATACGAAATCATTATCCGGAAAATTCCGGATTCCGTGATATGCTTGAACAACTACGTTCGGAGATCGACGTTATTGATGCAGAACTGATACACCTGCTTTCAAAAAGGATGCATCTTGTAGAACAAATTGGTAATTATAAAAAAGAAAATAATATAACCATCCTTCAAATAAAACGGTGGAACAAAGTAGTAAGAGAAAGTCTGGAACTAGGCGAAAACCTTGGACTAAACAAAGAATTCCTGGTAAAATTGCTTCGTGTTATCCACGAAGAATCCATTCAAAAACAAACGGAGATATTTAATAAGTGATGTTACGCATTTAATTTTTATATATTAGTGTCACTCAGAGCCGGACATAGCAAAGATTTGTGGGATGGAGTCCGTGTCGAAGAGTGCCTATGTATGGTCGACTTCGACACGCTTCTCCTTTCTCTATCGCTTCAGGAGAATCGGCTCTGCCTGACCTCTAAATTTTGCATTCATTTGTTATGTTTGCGTAACATCAGCTGTTAATACTTCACAAATTTCAGTATCTTCATATCATCCCTGAAACTAATACGATAGTAGTAAACTCCCAGGTTCAGTGAAGAAATATCTACTGTTAATCTGTTTAATCCTTTTTCAGCAATTCCTGAAAAGATGGTTTTTATTTTATCTCCCTTTGCCCCATATAGCCCGATCTCAATATTATCGGAGAATGGCAGAATAAAGTCAATGTGGACCTGGTCATTAGTAGGTGTGGGATATGGTTCAAAAACCATGAATTGGTTGCTGAACGTAATACACTGCTCATTGTTAGCCGGATTGTCATCAGGGTTTTTGTTCACGATCTGAGCTTCTGCACAAATATAATCGGTAAGCTGATTTTCCAATATCTCATATTTTGCATTAAACTGATAAGTCATGGTTTCGCCCGGATCAAGAGTATTGTTGTAGTCGGTCCATGTTTCAATAAAAGCAGTACCACCATTAGCTCTTGCCGAAAGTTCCATTTTGTTTATTTTGCGTGTGCCATAATTGGCAATATCTGCAGATAAGGTAACATAATTGTTCTGCTTAACAGCTTTTACATTAGTTACGGCTATGTCCGCCCGTGTAGGCGTTACATACAATACCTGATAAGCCGTGTCGGTACAATTGTACTGGTTGTAAGCGACGAGTGTTACCGTAAATCCGGCAGTATCTTCATAAGTATATGTATAGCTCGGACTGAATGATGTGCTGGTTATTCCTATAGTATCGCCAAAATTCCAGAAATAATTTAATGCGTTTTGCGAATTATTGATAAATGTAGTTGTAAATGGGGCCACTCCGTAAAATTCATCCGGAATAAAATCAGCGACAGGAGCAGGGAAAACATTAATGCTATGTATAACTGAATCTTTACAGCCTTCGCTTGAAGTAACCAGCAATGATACATTGTATGCGCCGCTATCGTTGAAAGTAACGAGAGGGTTTTGTAATGTTGACGTTTGGGCAAAGCCAAAATTCCAAAGCCATTGAGCAATACTATCAGGAGCTAAAACTGTACTGCCATCGTTAAATAGCTTCGGATTGCCCAGGCAGGCGTCGTCGGGATTAAAATCCGCATCAGGCAATGCATGCACCACCACGTTCTGTGTGTCGGTTACAATACAGCCGTTGACTGATTTTACAGTAAGCACCACAGGATAAGTTCCGGCGTTGTCGAAAATAAATACAGGGTTTTGAATATTACTTACCTGACCAGATCCAAATTCCCATTGCCATTGGTAGATCTGCGTCCAGGGCTCTGTATGCGAAGTGTCGGTAAAGTAAACAGGGTTTCCGTCGCACACATTGGTATAGGAGAATCCCACATCGGGTGCGGGTCTGATATTCACATTCAGGTCGACCGAACTATCGCAGCCGTATATAGTCTGTACATAAAGATGAACTGTATATGTTCCTGCAGTATCATAAGTATGCGAAACGGTATCATCAAAAGCTGTATTGTTTGTACTACCGGGATCGCCGAAATTCCAATTCCAGATGTCAACATTTCCAAGAAAACTTGATGACATATCGTACATAGTCAGGAGAACGCCGCTACAACCATTTAAAGGACCAAAGTGCGGAACGGGCTTGGAATAAACGAATGCAGTATCCGTTAACGATTTTGAACATCCTTTATTCGATGTTACAGTAAGCGTAGCAAGGTAAATACCATGGTTTTGATAAAAATGCATTGGATTTGGAATTGAATCGGAAGACCCATCTCCGAAATCCCACTGCCGTGAATTTATTAAAGCGCCAACACCACCTACAGTGGAAAGATCAGTGAAAAATGTAATAACCGGCCAGCATCCTGACGTAGAGCTAAATGCAGCGACTGGCTCCTGCCCCTGAACAGAAACCGTAACAGTATCTGTAGCAATACACCCCATGGAATTGGTTACTGTTACTGAAATATCATGTGAACCTGATGTCCATGGAATAGTGAAAAGGCTATCGGTTTCTCCATCCGACCATAAGTAAGTAACAGCTTCATTAGCGCCAACAGCTAAACCAATCTCATTACCGGTACATACATTTGTAATATTTCCAAGGCTTGCCTGCACAGGGAAAGAATCTGCAGTAATAATAATTTGCCTTGTAACATGACAGCTATCGGGATCATAAACGGTAAGAGTAATAGTATCTGGCGCCACAACATTTATTGAATTGCTTGTAGAACTATCGGGCAGCCATAGAAAGGTATAGGGGGCGCCAAGCCCTGTGATAAGAGTTACACTGCTTCCAAAACAGCTAAGCGTATCATGCACAGCGATTGTAGGTTTATTCACTATCACCGTATCAACCGATGTGAAACCAAAGACATCTGTAGCTGTAACGCTGTAAATGCCGCCAGTATTGACTGTAAGAGTTGATAAAGTATCTCCTGCATTTCCCGTGTTCCATTTATAATGGATAAAGTGTGGGCTGGCATCCAGTGTTGTATCGCAAAAATTAGTGGAATAAATATCGGGACCGAGGTTTACGGGGGGGGAGGCGTATTTAAAACGGAAGTACTGTTCTACTTGCTGGCGCTGGGTAGTGGTTAATGCTGTGTTATAGATGATGATTTCGGCGATGTTACCATTCCAGCTTGGAAACCCATTACTTCCATCTGATGAAATTGTATTAATATTCGTGTTGCCGGCTGTGATAAAGCTAAGAATAGTGTATTGGGTAGGTTTTTGAATAGAACTCACAGGTGTAACTAAATTTCCATTGACGTATGCTGAACCGTTAAGTACATTAGTGCCGTATCCAATCAAGGTTGTTCCAGGGCCACCACCCCATTCATAGAGGGATGTATGGCCGAAAAATGTACCATAACTTTGATTACCTGTAGCATGTTTGATAACGATAAATGCAGTTCTGACTGTAGAAATAGTATTAAAACTTAAATAATCATTCACTCCATCAAACCTTACGATTGGATGATTGTTCAATATGGAAATATTGGGAATCAAGGAAGGTTGCATAGAAGTGTCAATTTGGGTAGCATGGTTGTTGAAACCGCTAAGATCTGACCATTGTGAAATTTTGTCGGTTGTATCTTTAATGACGTTATCAGCAGTAAACCATAGTACGAAACCATTAATGGAATTAGGGGAGAAGGTATTGAATTTTAAAACGAGAGAAGTATCTGAATCTCCACAGATATTGTAAGCAATCACTTTCCAGAAATAACTATGTGTAAAATCGTTGATTGAAGCCGTACATGAATTGATAAGAAGGTTGTTAATTGTGGTGTTTACAACAGTAAAGATAGAATCAGAAGCGAGAATAAACGTGTAAGAAATTGCATTGGTAGCTGATTGCCAGGAAAATGTTACTGAAGAATCAGAAATGAGTGTATTATTCTGAGGTGAAATAAGGTTAAGATTCGTGATGGGAAAATAGTTTGAAACGTTGACAGAAAATGAAGTGTCAGCACTACATCCGTTGGAATCATTAACAAACAAAGAAACTGTAAAACTTCCGGTGTCAGAAAAAAAATGCGAAGGATTTTGCAGTGTTGAAGTATCAGTGCCGGAAGCAGAGTCACCAAAATTCCATGCCCATGAAGTGATAGAAGTAACAGGAGAACTTAAATCTGTAAACAAATAAGGAGAACCGAAACAAGTATCTCTAACGGAAAAATCAGCAGTTGGTTTATTTTTCACAATAACAGATTTAGTAATAGAATTACTGCAACCACTGGGAGTAGAAACAAACAGGCTTACATTGAAAGTGTCGGCATGAGTATATAGATGAGCAGGATTTTTAAAAATGGAAGAATCTCCATCACCAAAGTGCCACAACCATTGTGAAATAGTATCCATTGCTACACTTGAAGTATCAATAAAGGTAGTGAAAGTACCCAGACATACTGTATCTGTAATGAATCCGGCAATTGGTGCTATTCCATTTATAGTAACAAAAACAGAATCCTCAGCAAAACATCCTCGCAAATTGGTAACAGTAACATAATACCAGCCGGAGTCAGCAGGAGTGATGATTTGCAGAGTATCTCCGTTAGACCAGGCATAGTGTGCAATTTGAGATATTGCATTATCTACCTGTATGGTATTGCCCAAACATAAATTAATAGAATCAGCATTAATGAGGTTTGTGTTTTTGAAATTATCGGTAACAACAACAATGGTATCTGACACGATAAAATTACTCAGAGAATCGGTAACAGTAACCCATACACTACCGGAAGTAACGTAAATCGCAGTGTCGGTAGATCCGTTATTCCACGCGTAATTGTAATTATTTCCGAGACCTGTAGAAACCAATATTGAGTCGCCAAGGCATATGGTATCACCTGTAATTACAGGCACAGGATACGAAACCACAACCTCGTCCACAGAAGTAAATCCGAAGATATCCAAAACAGTATCGGCATAAGTGCCGCTATGCGAAACTATAAGATTTGATAAAGTATCCGCAGGATTACCCATATTCCATTGATGATGTACAAAATGATTTTGAGCGGTAAGGGTAATAGGTGCAAACCCATAGTTAACGGTAATATCGGGGCCGAGGTTTACGGGGGGGGCGTATTTGTTACGAAGGTATTGTTCTACAACCTGGCGGGTAGAATCCGAGAGCGGATTATCATAGATAAGGATTTCGGCGATATCACCATTCCAACTGGGAAATCCATTACTTCCATTTGATGAAATTGTGTTAATATTGGTGTTGCCGGTTGTTATAAAACTAAGAATAGTGTATTGGGTAGGTTTTTGAATAGAACCAACAGGTGTAGTTATATTCCCATTGACGTATGCTGAACCGTTAAGTACATTGGTGCCGTATCCAATCAAAGTTGTTCCAGGCCCCCCCCCCCATTCATAGAGGGATGTATGGCCGAAAAATGTACCATAACTTTGATTACCTGTAGCATGTTTGATAACGATAAATGCAGTTCT
>Ga0265292_1002752_pt1 | contig 11719 bp, 12 predicted proteins | sample Munlanlewell296A_FD_189080 | JGI IMG/M metagenome (GOLD analysis project Ga0265292, IMG submission 189080) | Leachate microbial communities from a municipal landfill in Southern Ontario, Canada - Leachate well 296A | ecosystem: Engineered > Solid waste > Landfill > Unclassified | place: Canada...
CGGCCAACAGCCAAAAGCCAGAAAAAACCATGCTCCAATGAAAAAAAATCCCACAAACACTTGCTTTTTTCAAAACATTGAGTACTTTTGTTACTCGTTTAGTCTTCAACCAATCGTGTAATCATACCATAACAACCCTATGCTCGAAGCCCTGATCACCTCAAAGACGCGTATCAAACTGATGTTGAAGTTCTTTCTGAACATCAACAGCACCGGTTACCTGCGTGGCCTCGAGCCTGAGTTTGGCGAAAGCACCAATGCTATCCGTATAGAACTCAACCGCTTCGAAGCCGCCGGCCTGTTACAAACCGTATTGGAAGGGAACAAAAAGATCTACCGCGCCAATATCACCCATCCGCTCTTCACCGATATCAACCGTTTGGTGCGTAAATACATCGGCGTTGACGATATCGTCAATCAGGTGATTAGCCACTTGGGAAAACCCGAAGCGGTTTATCTGGGAGGAGAACTGGCCATGGGTAACAATAGCCGGCTGGTAGAACTGATTGTTGTGGGCGATCATATCGATCAGGAATTCCTGAACCAGGGCTGCGCTAAAGCCGAGAAACTCATCACCCGCAAGATTCAGGCAAGCATCCTGACCATTGATGATTTTAACAAACAAAAGGACGTGCTTTTACAAAAAAAGTTGCTCCTGTTGTGGAAAAACATAGACTGATCAGGTTTTAGGGTTAGTCATCTTATTGATTGATTTACAGTATCTTATCCAACAAAGGATGGGACTCAGGGGGCGAAGCTGTGAAATGAAAGGTTGAGGTTTTTTTTCAAAAATGCTTACCCGGTTAAACAAATATTTACTATTATTGTATAGTCTGATAAACAATAATTTCATCACATTGCACTGAAATGGAAACCCTTTTTGAGAAATTCCAACAACGACTGGACTGGGTTGAAACCCGGTTTGTAAGGAGTGTGATGGGCGAAATAAACTGGAATGGACGACTGATCGGCATAAAGGGAGCAAGAGGTGTTGGCAAGACAACCCTCTTATTACAATATATCAAACTCCGCCTCAGCGATCAGTTAGATGCAACCCTTTATGTAAGTCTCGATAACATCTGGTTCAGCCACCACCAACTGTCAGACCTTGTCGATGATTTTGTTAAAAAGGGAGGAAAATTCCTCTTCCTCGACGAGGTGCACCGTTACCCCGATTGGTCACAGGAACTCAAAAACATTTATGACGACTATCCAGGCCTGCAGGTAGTGTTCACCGGCTCCAGCCTGCTGCAAATCCTCAACGCCCGGGCCGACCTGAGTCGACGCGCTACCGTTTATGCCATGCAGGGACTCTCGTTTCGTGAGTACCTGAACATGAACAAAGGTACAGATCTACAAACCTTTACACTTGACCAGATACTGCATGATCATTCCCGTATTGCAAGGCAAATCAGCCCTGTTATCAAACCCTTACAGCATTTTTCAAACTATCTTAAGACAGGATACTATCCTTTCTACAATGAACTGCCTCAACTCTATTTTACACGACTCGAAGAAGTTGTCAACATGGTACTCGACATTGAATTGCCACAGCTTCGTGGCCTCGAAACTGCTTATATACCCAAAATCAGGCAATTGCTGCAGATCATTGCCGAGTCAGCCCCTTTTATACCGAACATCAGTAAGTTGAGCCAACGCATCGGCATCAATCGTTCAACCTTGCTTTCCTATTTATTCTATCTGAATGAGGCGCACCTGATCCGATCACTCTACAGGGATGCTTCAGGAATTACCCGACTGCAAAAACCTGATAAACTTTATCTCGACAATACCAATATGATCTATGCTCTTTCACCGCACAGCATCAATACAGGTAACCTGCGCGAAACGTTCTTTGCCAACCAGTTGAAAGTTCACCATAACGTTGAATATGCAAAGGAAGGCGACTTTACGATAGATTCAATCCACACATTCGAAATCGGTGGAAAAAACAAATCAGCCCGGCAACTTCCACCAGATCATAACGCATGGATAGCCGCTGACGACATCGAATACGGACACGATCATAAAATACCCCTTTGGCTGTTTGGCTTTCTTTATTGAGAAGCGGGAGTCGGAAGTCGGTATAATACTCCCCAAAATTTAAACAACTGGTTAAGTTGAAAAAAAATAACTTTAACGGTGGGACAGTGAAATAGTGGAACAGTGGAACAGTGACATGGTGACATGGTAACTTAGTCACCCAGTCACACAGTCACCCAGTCACCCAGTCACCCAGTCACCCAGTCACCCAGTCACCCAGTCACCCAGTCACCCAGTCACCCAGTCACCCAGTCACTCATTGAATACTGATCTAAAATACGACGATTACAAAGATTTACTGCGGCAGGTTGTCGCAGAAATCAAGTCAGCCCGTGTTACTGCTGCCCGGAAGGTAAATCGGGAAATGATCATGTTATATTGGAGTATCGGTAAGCTGATAGTTGAAAAACAGTTAACTCAAGGATATGGCCAATCGGTGGTTGAACGATTAAGTGATGACTTGAAAAGTGAATTTCCTGATTCGACCGGATTTTCATCAAGAAATCTCTGGGATATGAAACGGTTTTATGAAACTTATTATCATCAGGATGAGATTCTGCGACAAGTTGTCGCAGAATTGCCCTGGGGGCATCACTTGCTGATACTAAATAAAACTAAGCAAACAGAGGAAGCTGCATATTATATTAAAAATGCAATAGAATTTGCATGGAGTAGGGACATATTGCTTAATCAGATAAAATCTGATGCCTTCACAAAACATAAAATTTTACCAAAGCAGCATAACTTTTCAAAAGCACTCCCGGAGCATTTGCAGGAGCAAGCTGATGAAATGTTGAAAAGCAGGTACAATCTTGGATTCCTTGATATAGAACGCCCGATCCTTGAACGTGAATTAGAAAAACGGCTTGTTGAAAAGATCAAACATTTCATGCTGGAACTTGGAAAAGGATTTTCTTTCATGGGAAACCAATACAGATTAGTGCTGGAGGGTGACGAATATTTTGTCGACAGTGGAATTAGCGCTAAGGGATGTGAATAAACCAATTGCAGTTTCAGAGTATCAATTAAGAACGCTTTTGCCCGATAGAAAACAGCTTCGTGAAATAATCCTTGAAGAAATAAACAAGCACAACCTGGAACAACTGAGCAGTGGAACGGTGGAATAGTGACATGGTAACATGGTAACTGGGTAACTTAGTCACCTTGTCACACCCAGTCACCCAGTCTCATGGTAACTAGGTAACTGAGTAACAAGGTAACAGGGTAACTGAGTAACAAGGTAACAGGGTAACTTGGTAATTTATTCAATTAGTCACCATGTCACCTAGTCACTTAGTCACCTTTTCTTCCAGTCACCCAGTCACCCAATCACCCAGTCACCCAGTCACCCAGTCACCCAATCACTCAGTCACTATGATACCCAAAGAAGAATCACAACAAGTAGAATTCAAATTGATCTGGAAGGATGAATATTTGAAGCAATTATGCGGATTTGCTAATTCGCAGGGTGGTTCGATGTATTTTGGGGTAAATGATCATGGTAAAGTTGTTGGTCTTCAGAACACAAAAAGATTACTTGAAGAAATTCCGAATAAGGGAGCAAATCTAATGGGAATAGTATTGCATGTGGATTTGCTTTTTGAGAATAGTCTCCCTTATTTATTGCTTAAAGTGCCTCAAAGTTCACAACCTGTTAGTCTGCGAGGTAAATATTATGTAAGAAGCGGTTCTACAACGCAAGAACTAAACGGTTTTGCTTTGCAGAATTTCTTGTTGAAAAGGCTTTTGCCTCTGACCCCATGCGATTTTTTCCTTCCATGTCTGTAAAGATTGGACGATTTGTCAGCGAAACCAATATTGTTGTTCAGGATGTCATTGAGAGCAACCTGTTTACAACTATTGAAAATGTGATGGATATTTTAAAAACAAAATATCTGAAATCAGTTATTTCGTATAAGGGAATACACCGTGAAGAGCAGTTGGAATATCCGGTCAGGGCTTTACGTGAAGCGATCCTGAATGCCCTGATTCATCGCGATTACACAGGCGCTGTCACTCAAATACGCGTGAACAACTATAGCCTTGAAATCTGGAATGCCGGTTTGCTACCCGAAGAATTAAAAATAGAAATGCTGTTCGAACAGCATGCTTCAATACCCCGTAACAGAAGCTTAGCCAATTTATTTTTCAGGGCTGGTTATATAGAGTCATGGGGGAGAGGCACTATTGCGATAGCTCAGGAATGCAAAGAATATGGATTACCAATACCATCATTTAGTGAGCAATTCGGTGGTTTTGCCATCGACTTTTATAAACCAGAGCAAGTTACCCCCCAAGTTACCCCCCAAGTTACCCCCCAAGTTACCCCCCAAGTTACCCCCCAAGTTACCCCCCAAGTTAATGCATTGATTGGCGTGGTTGAAGGGACGATGACAAGGGAAGTATTACAGGATTTGCTCAGAATATCAAACAGAAAATATTTCAGGGAGGAATACATCAAACCCGCTTTAGAGCTGGATTTAATTGAGATGACTATACCCAATAAGCCCAATAGTAAAAACCAAAAATACAAGCTTACACCCAAAGGGAGGCTCTACCTGAAGGGGATTGGTTCAGACAAAGTATAAAAGAAGCCTTAAACACATTGGTTCAGCCAAGGTTGGATACTGGGTTTTGATGGAAAAGTAGACGACCCGTATCCACTCACCCACGCACCTGCAAGCGCCTTGAAGCGTTCACCCAGTCACCCAGTCACCTCTGGAAAGTGGAACGGTGGAACGGTGGAACAGTGAAACAGTGGAACAGTGAAACAGTGAAATGGTGAGATGGAAAAATTGAAAAGTTACAGGGAGTTTATTCAATTCCTCTATGTGTCAAACGGCTCTTTATCAGAATTGGAAACCCAACTTGAAATTGCCTTCAGATTGGGATACATTACTGATCCTGAACCCTGTGACAACCGGATCAAGCACGTCAGAAAAATGCTGGTCAACCTGATACGAGTGCTAAACCAAAAACTCAACAGCACATGATAGTGGAACAGTGGAACAGTGAAATAGTGGAACAGTGATTTCACCGTTTCACCCAGTCACCCAGTCACCCAGTCACCCAGTCACCCAGTCATTAAGGAATCATGCTGAAAAATAAAATAACCATAAGCAATATTTCACAGCTGACTTCAATTATTGAAGAAACTCATAAGTATTTTGCTTTGCATGTGCAAAAACAGGTGAATATTGCCTTAACATTAAGAAATTGGCTAATTGGATATTACATTGTGGAATATGAACAAAATGGAACCGACAGAGCAAAGTATGGGAAAGCTCTGATTAATAGCTTGTCTGCCCAATTGAAACAAAGAAACCTAAAAGGGTTTTCAGAAATTGCTTTACGATTGAATCGTTCATTTTATCTGGCCTATCCTCAGATTCAACAGACAGTGTCTGTCGAATTCCCATCACCTGATAATCAGTTGGATATAATTCAACAGACAAGAAAAAGTAGCTGCCAAAGACCTTTTTAGAAATCCGTTGATACTTGAATTTCTTGGGCTTGAAGAGAAATCAGAATACAATGAAAGTGATCTGGAACAAGCAATCATTGGTCAATTGCAAAAATTCCTTCTCGAAATAGGGCGGGGTTTCTGCTTCGAAGCCCGTCAGAAACGGATTACTTTTGATAATACTCATTACCGCATCGATTTAGTATTTTATCATCGTATTCTAAAATGTCATGTCCTGATTGATTTGAAAATAGGTGAATTTTCACATGCGGATTCGGGACAAATGAATGTTTATCTCAATTATTATAAAAATCATGAAATGAATCCAGGTGACCATCCGCCAATCGGTATAATTATGTGTGCATCAAATAACGAAAATCTGGTAAAATATGCTACTTCCGGTTTATCACACCAGGTCTTTGTTTCAAAATATATGATAAACTTACCAAAAGAAGAAGAATTGAAAAAAATAATACTCGAGGAACAGGCAAAGTTGAAGAAAGGCCTGGAACAGTGAAACGGTGGAACAAGGTAACAGGTAACTGGGTAACAGAGTAACTTGGTAATTTATTCAATTAGTCACCAAGTCACCAAGTCACCTTGTCACCAAGTCACCTTGTCACCTTGTCACCTAGTCACTTAGTCACCTTTTCTTCCAGTCACCCAGTCACCTTGTCACCAGTCAGCAGTCAGCAGTAAATACTTATAAAATTCCCCATACTTCTGAAATAAAAGTTTCATCGTTGCTTAATAAACTGGAAAAATTCAAAAAAGATTATTTCGAAAATGGAATTATTCCGGATCTTTCTATTTCCTTTGACAGGAACCTGTTCAACACTTTTCTCTGCTATATTGATCATCAATCATTTTTCCCGTTTAAATTGAAAAAAAATTCAGATGATCGTGGTTCGTTTGTTGAGACGATAAAGCTAAACAGTGGTGGCCAGGTTTCATTTTCAACCACTGTGCCCGGCATCACTCGTGGAAACCATTTCCACACCCGCAAGGCCGAGCGCTTTGCCGTCATTAAAGGCAAAGCCAGGATACAACTGAGAAAGATCGGAACAAATAAAATAATGTCTTTTGATTTGGATGGTGTGCAACCATCATTTGTAGATATGCCGGTATGGTATACCCACAACATCACCAACACCGGGGATGAAGAACTTTATACCATCTTCTGGATCAATGAGTTTTTTGATCCGGATGATCCTGATACTTATTTTGAAGCGGTGGAAAAATAATAAGGTCATAACCATAAAAACATGAACAATAGATACTACCTTTGTGGTTATAACCCTATAAATTCATCTTTATGATCAGAAGGGATTTATATTTAAACCAGCTTTGCGGCTTTATTGATAAGCCGTATATCAAGGTTATTACTGGCATCCGGAGAAGCGGTAAATCCGCCATTCTCCAGTTGCTGAAAGATGAATTGCTGAAGAGAGGAATCGGGGAAGAAAATATTATCCACATCAATTTCGAAAGCTTTGAATACACTGATGTTGATAATTCCGACAAATTGTACTATTTTATCAAAGCTAAAATTACCAATAATCAGCGATACTATATCCTGCTTGATGAGATTCAGGAAGTCCTATCCTGGGAAAAGGCTGTGGATGCTTTTTTAGTGGATATCAATGCTGATCTTTTTATTACGGGTTCCAACTCCCGGCTATTATCGTCGGAACTGGCTACTTACCTGGCAGGACGATATGTAGAGATTCACATTCACACACTTTCCTTTGCCGAATACCTTCTTTTTAAACAGACACGCACTCACAAAGAGGATAAGGATATCTATCGTGAATTCGGGTATTTTTTACGCCTGGGTGGATTTCCGGTACTTCATACGGCAGAATACACACTGGAAACAGCTTATAAGGTAGTATTCGATATCTATTCTTCCGCTATCCTGCGAGATACTGTGCAAAGGTTTAATATTCGTGATGTAGAACTTCTGGAACGTGTCGTTAAATATGTATTTGACAATGTGGGTAATAAATTCTCGGCAAAAAACGTCGCAGATTATTTCAAAAGCCAGCATCGGAAAATCGACCTCAATACCGTATATAATTATCTGAATGCTCTTGAGGGAGCTTTTATTGTGTACAAAATACCACGCTATGATGTAAAAGGGAGAGAGATACTTAAAACTTTCGAAAAATATTATGTAGGTGATCAGGCACTCTTGTACGCCTTGATGGGCTATAAGGACAGACTGATTTCAGGGGTTCTGGAAAATATCGTGATGCTTGAGCTTCAACGAAGAGGATACCGCGTGTTTGTTGGAAAATCGGATGACAAAGAGATTGACTTTATTGCCGAATTAAAAGAAAGAAAAGTTTATATTCAGGTTGCTTATAAAATGACGGAACAAACCACGATCGATCGTGAGTTTACCCCCTTGCTCGAAATCAAAGACCATCATCCTAAATATGTAGTAACCATGGATGAAACCTGGAAAGACAATATTGAAGGTGTTCAACATAAGCATATCGCCGATTTTTTACTGATGAACGAATATTAGTTTGAAAAACTGTGGAACGGACTTAATAGAAGTCTCTAAGTGCTGTAAAGCTGATACTTATCTAAATAATGCCATAGCCTGCGTAAGAAATTAATCCGCGTAAATTTGTCGCAACTTGTCCGCCCTTCGGTGGATCCGTATCATTCGCGTTCTATATAAAATAATTTATGCAAAAATCACAACTTAAAGTCTTAACAGTAGTGGGCACACGCCCGGAGATCATCCGCCTTTCCCGCACCATGGCTTTGCTCGACCAATACCTGAACCACGTCATCGTGCATACCGGGCAAAACTACGATTACGAGCTCAACGAAATATTCTGGGAAGAACTTGAGCTTCGTAAGCCTGATTATTTCCTTAATGTGGATACTTCATCATTGGGATCAGCCGTTGGCGATAGGTAACTAGGTAATTGAGTAACAAGGTAACAGGGTAACTTGGTAATTTATTCAATTAGTCACCAAGTCACCAAGTCACCAAGTCACCCAGTCACCCAGTCACCGTTTATATATCTAACGGTTCCTTGCCGGAACTGGAAACAGTAACGAAAGAAAAAGAGCACCTTTGGTTTTCAACAACCCACTAATTTTGTATCTTTACACTTTCATTATCCAAGGTCTGTCATGAAAGTTATAAAAACAAAAGATCAAAAAAAAGAATCAAAAAACTGGACTTTACCTGGTAATACGCTGAGTCAGGATGAATTCATAGCTGGGATACGAAAAGCTGAAAAAGGTCCGTTTCATACCATTCAAGAGTCAATGGAACACTTTGAACAATGGCTGAAATCGAGAGAAAAGAAGTAAGAATCTCAGAACAGTTTGACCTTGACATTATATCCCTGTATACTTACGGAGAAGAAGTATTCGGGTCCATTGCAGCAAAAAGTTTTATCGCAGATATATACAGCAGGGTATGGAGTTTGGACAGGATGTACCTTCTTCATGTGGAATGTAGACATTTGCCTACAAAAAATAAAATCTATCGCAATATCATTTTAGGTTCCTACCTGATAATTTATAGAATAAAAGCCGGGTACGTTGAAGTCCTTCGAATTCTCCATTCACATTCAAGTATAAGAAGAATAAAGAGCTCCCGGCAAATAAGGCCAAACCCGGAAACCTGAAACCAGTCACCCAGTCACCCAATCACCTAGTCACCCAGTCACCTAGTCACCAAGTCACCATGTCACTCATTCACACCCAGTCACCCAGTCACCTCTGGAAAGTGGAACGGTGGAACGGTGGAACAGTGAAACAGTGGAACAGTGAAACAGTGAAATGGTGAGATGGAAAAATTGAAAAGTTATAAGGATTGGGAAATGTAGAATTTAGCAAATCTAACAGCTCCACCATTCCCCTCCCCCGGGTGGGGGAGGGCCAGGGAGGGGGCTGAAGTCATCCAGTCACCCAGTCACCCAATCACAATTCTATTTTTCCGTATTTTTGCAGAAAAACAGAAATGAATTATCAGGAATTTCGTAAAGCTTTTTTTGATCTGGCTTGTTTTACTCCCAACCAGGTATATGCCTGGCAGCCGGGTTTTGATAAGAACAACCTGCTAAACTGGGTAAAGAAAGGTTCGCTGATCAAATTGAGAAATGGCTTCTACAGTTTTCCTGAATACCTGGCCGAACCCGGTTTTGAACTTTACATTGCCAACCGTATTTATCGGCCTTCTTATATTAGCCTGCACTCGGCCCTTTCCTTCTATGGAATGATCCCTGAAGCAGTCGTGCAGATAAGCAGCGTGACATCCCTTAAAACAGCGGGTTTTGTGAATCCTTTTGGCAGCTATTCATATAAAAGCATCCGGGCTGAGCTGATGTTCGGATATGATCTGAAGCCTTTTTCAAAAAGCCGGAGCCTGCTGATTGCCCAAGCTGAAAAGGCCCTGCTCGACTTGCTGTATCTGAACCCGTATTACGACAACAAGGAAGAAATGGAGGCATTACGTCTTGACGAAGATTTTATGCAGGATAGTCTGAACGTGGAATTGCTGAGGGATTATACGGCCAAATTCAGGAACCGGGCATTGGGAAAAAGGCTTGAGTTGCTTATAAAAACGTACGGTTTATGATTCAGGTAGAACAGATCAGAAACTTCTTTCCCCCGCTGATCCGCGATAATCCTGCACACCAGAAGTATTTGGTAAAAGAATATATACAGCTTCTAATCCTCGATTACCTGGCAACAACATCCTTTATCCGGAAAATGGCATTCATTGGAGGCACAAACCTGCGGCTAATCAAGGGGATAGACCGCTTCTCGGAAGACCTGGATTTTGATTGCAAAGACTTTACACAAGAAGAATTTACGGAAATGACCGATGCTGTTCTTCTTTACCTGCAACGCTTTGGTCTGAATGTAGAAGCCCGTGATAAAATCAGCGATAAACTCAGAGCATCCAGAAGAAATATCTATTTCCCCGGTTTATTGTTCGACTTGAATTTATCGGGATACAGGGAGGAGCGCTTTTTGATTAAAATTGAATGCCAGGATCAGCATATTGAATATACACGGCAAACGGTGAACATAAAAGGATGCGGTTTCTTCTTCTCATTTCCGGTCCCATCCGATGAGGTAATTTGTGCAATGAAGATTTCGGCCTTGCTTTCGAGGAGTAAAGGGCGCGATTTTTATGATAGCATGTTTTTATTGGGGCAAACCACTCCTGATTACAACTTTCTTGCAGCCCGTAACGGGATCCATAATCTTTCAGAACTAAAATCAGCATTGACATCTTTATTTGCAAAAATAAATTTATCGCAAAAAGCCCGGGATTTTGAACATCTTCTTTTCGAAAAAAGAAACAGCGAACGTATCCTAAGATTTAAGGAGTTTGTTGCAGAATTGTAGTATGACCGGGTTTTTCAATTCGCTGGTGGAACGGTGGAACGGTGGAACGGTGGAACAGTGAAATAGTGAAACAGTGATACAGTGATACAGTGAAACGGTATGGAAAGAAAAAGTTATAATCTGTGGTTTTATAATAGTACAAATGTCGTATGAGACACTTTTTGTATTATCTTAAAGCACCAGCTATCACCTTTATCATTTAAACTTGATCTGGATACGATCCTGGAAGAATTGCTTTTGCATGAACGAAACTACCTGGAAAAACTTTGGGAAGAAACATCTAAAAGACGGGAGCATCGCCTGGTCGTCCTGAAAATAGCAGAAGACGCCAGTTCTCTTTATTCCAGGATTGATTATAAAAGCATCAATGTTTCCCGAACCCTGAAAGTTCTGAAAGGGATAGGACTCATTATTAAAAATAGTGATGAGCGGTATATTCTTTCTGATCCATTATTTGCACTGTGGATCAGGAAAAGAGTTCTTAAGACTCAATGATGTGGAATAGTGATACAGTGAAATAGTGAAAAGGTGAAATGGAAAAATTGAAAAGTTATAAGGATTGGGAAATTGAGAATTTAGCAAATCTAACAGCTCTAACGTTCCCCTCCCCCGCATGTCCCCGCGTACGCGGGGAACAGGGGAAGGCCAGGGAGGGGGCTGAAATCACTGTTCCACCGTATCACCAATCACCAATAGCCAAAGGCCAACGGCCAAAAGCCATTAGCTGTTAGCTGATTAATTCGCTTCTTAAACATATAAGGATGTATGTTTTAAAATTTTTTATCTTTGTAAAAACAGAAAAATATGGAAACCTTAATTATC
>Ga0265292_1002753_pt1 | contig 11707 bp, 6 predicted proteins | sample Munlanlewell296A_FD_189080 | JGI IMG/M metagenome (GOLD analysis project Ga0265292, IMG submission 189080) | Leachate microbial communities from a municipal landfill in Southern Ontario, Canada - Leachate well 296A | ecosystem: Engineered > Solid waste > Landfill > Unclassified | place: Canada...
GATAACACGCGACAGATTCAATTCGGACTGAATGTTGTTGTCTATGCGCTAACGCAGCGCGGCGGCATCGTTGATCAAAACAGGACAAAGATCGCATCGGAACAGAAACGCTAAATGAAGGATAAAAAATGAAAAGAACAATCCTGTTGATTGTCACGATCATTTTCTCGCTTGCCGCCCAGAATCGCGGACCGCAAGCGATGCACGAAGAAGACAGGGAATTGTACGACAAGTTCTTCGATCAGGCAGCGGCGGAGTTCGGAGTACCTTCCGATATCCTTCGTGGATTGTCATTCTCCGAGACCCGATGGACCCATATGAAGTGGAACGACGGCGACACCAGTTCCATCTGCAACGGCATGCCGCGTGTCTATGGAGTGATGGGATTGTGGGATAATGACGTTTTTGGTCATTCGCTGCGTGAGGCTGCAACGTTAATCGGTAAAAATCCTCAAGAGCTTAAAGATAGCCCGTTACAGAATATTCGCGGTTCCGCTGCATTGATCAAAAAATATTATGCAGAATTACCTTTACCGGAAGGTATTGAGGAAGGATCGATTGAAAGCTGGCAAACTGCTGTCGCAGCGTTCAGCGGCTTTCCACAACCTGAGATCGCCGCAAAGAGAGGATTGGAAGTCTATACAATATTATCGACAGGATATGATCGTGATAGAATGATTATACAAAAAAGAGCGATCAATCTTGAACCAATCCAAAACATCGTCAACACTCTTGAAAGACGATCGTTGAATGAATTGAAAAAGATTCAGCCGGATAATGCAATGAACACGCCGGACTATCCTTTGGCAAAGTGGAATGTAGCCTCTCCCGAAAATTATGGAACCACACTCATCCAACAAAAATTCGTAGTTATTCATGATGTGGAAGGTTCCTATCTTGGTTGTATTTCCTGGTTCAAGCAAGTGCACCTGCCGCCGAGCGGACCAACAAGCGCTCACTATGTGCTCAACTCTCATCCAAATGGAGTAAATTCTTCCACTAAGGGTCCCAATACCACTCCCGACGCTCCTGTTGGAGAAGTGACGCAAATGGTTGAAGAAAAATATCGCGCGTATCATGTTGGGTGCTGGAATTCTTATATGATCGGCATTGAACATGAAGGATATGCAGGTGTCAGCGGATGGTATACCGTTGAATGTTATAACTCGTCGTCAATGCTTGTGAAATATCTCTGTGACAAATACAATATACCAAAAGATAGAAATCATATAATTGCACACAGTGAGCATCAAAATGTAACGTGGAGAAATTGGGTCACTTCATCAGGTCAAGGATTTGATCCGACCTGCAATACCCACACCGATCCAGGTCCTTTTTGGGCGTGGACGTCATACATGGCCTTGGTGGCAACGGCGGATACCATTCGTCCTGTTGTAGTAAATGCTCTGCCTCAATCCAATGTTGATGCGTTTCCCGCATATAAAGGGATTACGATTGAATTTAATACGCCAATGGATATTGCATCGACGAACGCTGCGTTTTCCATCAATCCGAATGTTGCCGGAACAAAAAACTGGAACCAGAATAATACGATTCTGATATTCGATCCTTCAGCGTATTTGCCGTGGAATACACACGTTACGGTAACGATCGATACGAGTGCAAAGAATGTCGCACAATCCCGTAATCTTGGGATTACGCCGTATGTGAAGACATTCACCACCGTTCCCCTAGATACCGTTGGTCCGGATGTTATTTCATCATATCCGGTAAACGGTGAATCCGGCGTTTCTCTTTTTACTGATGTAGTACTACGTTTGAATGAACCGGTGCAGACATCATCACTTTCTACTACGTTGAAGATGGTGGATGAAAATAATGCTTCGGTCACTATGGCAAGCGCCAAAAATGAAGTGGTGATGGATAAAGGAATTATTTCTTTTACTCCCACCAATTTAAAACCAAATAAGACATATACAATTAAATTACTTGCTGGCATGAAAGATACGTACGGCAATGTTACAAAAGCGGAACGCCTCTTTCAATTTACCACAACACCCGATGTGGTGACGGCAGGAACGCCGATTGATAATTTGGATGCGAATACCAAAGGATGGCAGCAGCCATACCAATCGGATCGGTCGCGATTGTATGATTCTAGTGCAACGGCGTTTACGTTCGGATCGGAAAAAATAAAAGCGGGAAGCGGAGCGGCGAAACTTTCGTACGTATTTTCTTCTGCGGACAGCGGTGTGATTGAAGTAAAAGCGAACGGATATCCTCCGGTCGATTTTTATACGCGAATTGGTTTGTGGATCTCCGGTGACGCGAGTAATAATTTCCTGGAACTTCATAGCGCTCCGAACGATCAGGTGCTGAATATCGGGAAAATCTTTTGGTATGGCTGGAAATTTATTGAGTTCCCGATATCTTCCATTACTGGAGCGAACAAAATTGTGAAGTCCCTCGTTGTGCGTCAGGAGAGCGGCGCATTACGGGAAGGGAAACTCTTGTTTGATGAAGTGCAGGTGGATGCAACAATTACTGGTCTTCACAACATTACATCGACAATTCCTGCCCAATATACATTAGGGCAAAATTATCCCAACCCGTTTAATCCCAACACCACCATCACATTTACTTTGCCGATGACGGGACACGTCAGCCTGAAAGTATACGATGTGCTCGGCCGCGAGGTGGCAGTCTTATCGGATCAGATGATGCAGAGCGGGACATATGAACAGGTATTTGATGCATCGTCACTGACAACAGGAGTATACTACTATGTGATACACTCCGGTTCATTTGTCGAAACCCGTTCAATGATCCTGCTGAAATAGCGGCCTTTTATTTTGTTTTATTCTCACCCTGTGTAACTGAAGTCAGCACAGGACTTTTACTTTTTCCGATGATTACTGCCGAGGTTGTATGAATAAATTTGTGTGGATGCTCTGTATTGGTGTATCGTTTTCAACAGCGCAAATCAGCATCATTGCCGTAGAAGAATTACCTGTCCCCTCTATTGAACAGTGGAATCAACCCCGTTTTTCTCCTTCTTCTAAAGAAATATTTCTTACCAATGCAGAGTATAATGGAATTTGGCAATATTCTCTTGAGACAGGTCTTGTAAAAGAAATTACGAGGGAGCGACACTCTGGTTTTGACTTTGCGATTTCCGAGGATGGTTCTAAAATTTCCTACAGAACTACTGTACAAGAAGGGGATCATATTACTCGTTTGCAGGAAGCGATTGAAGTAACAATAAAAAATGGTAATCGAACGGTGTGGAATCGGGGAAATTCGATTCAAACACCGAAATTTATAGAAAACGAAATGACCATTCCGGAAAAATATCAAATGGAATCGTTACCTCCTGCAACTGCTACTCGTACGACCGCAATACTTGGTGTTGAAGAAAATAAGATTGTGATACTGAATCAATCATCAAAGCAGCTCATCGATCCATTGGGCGATGGAAGATATCTTTGGCCGGTGCTTTCACCAGACAGAACGAAACTAGCGGCAGTAGATATGGAACGAGGAGCTTTCATTTCGGATCTTAACGGTAAGAATGTTGTACGGCTTGGAAAATGCAACGCTCCGCAATGGACCCGTGATGGACGATGGATTATCGGAATGGAGGATAAGGACGACGGTCATGTATTGATTGGATCGGAACTTATTGCTGTTTCAATTGACGGTAACGTACGGATACTGTTGACAAAAACATCGTCGAGACACGAAATGTATCCGGCCGTTTCACCGGGGGAAAACAAAATTGTAGCGACAACAAGCGATGGTAAAGTGTTTGTGCTGACGTATGAGGAGGTACGGTAAGATGAAAATATTATTGTCTGTTTTATTCATTGGTTTTACCATTGCATTTGCACAGCCTCAAAACCTTAATGGTTTGAAGATCTGTATCGATCCGGGACATGGCGGGTATGGTCCGAATGACCGTCATGTTATTCCTGATGCAGGATTGGACTTTTGGGAATCGGAAAGTAATTGGAATAAAGCTTTATTATTGAAGCCGTTGCTTGAGGCAAGGGGAGCGTCTGTGATTGTAACACGAAGCCATAATAATTATCCCGATCAACAACCGAGTCTTGCGGCACGATGGCAATTTGCGAATTCAAATAACGTACATTGGTTTCATTCTATTCACAGCAATGCTACCGGCGGCACGAATACTTCGACGAATTCCACGCTTGTGCTGCTGAAAGAAAATAAAACGACACGTCAGGCAGCTTTTCCTGCAGCTATTACCATGTCGTCACTGATCTATTCCAATATTAGAGCAAAAAATAGAACTGCCGCCACATCCGGAAATATTGCAGGTAATCCGGGAGTGTACCTTGATTATACATTTTATGGCGGACCGCCCAACGGATTTAATCTCGGTGTGCTCAGCGGTTTAATGATGCCCGGAGAATTATCAGAAGGATCATTTCATGACTATTATCCGGAAACAAGACGGTTATTAAACAATCACTATAGAAAAGTAGAGGCCTACGGAATATATAATGCGTTTGTGGAATATTACAAGATTCCGTACGATACACTCGGTCTCATCTGCGGTACGCAAAAGAATGGCACTGTTCCGATCAATAATATTGTTGTCCGGTTATTGCCGGTGAATAAAGTGTACAACGGAGATGCTTTCAATAACGGATATTTTCTGTTCGACTCGCTCGCGCCTGGAAGTTATAAGGTGGTGTATGAAACTCCGGGTTATTCGAATGATACTGTAAATGTCACTCTTGCGGCAACAGGCCGTCTGGCATCAACTACGCCGTTACATAATGCAACAGCTGTATTAAGAAACAGCACCGTTGTCTTTAATTTTATTAAACCAATGGATACCGCATTCGTCCGAAGCGTATTCTCTATCTCACCGGTTGTTGAAGGGAATCTAATCTGGAATCCTGAAAACACCGTAATGACATTTCTCCCAAAAAATCTCTTATCCTATAAAACAATGTACACCGTGTCACTTGCCGGACTTGGGAATACGCTGCAGCCAACCGTTTTTGTGGACAATAAAACTGTTACATCGAACGTTGTCGCAAAACCGATTGTTGTGACGTTCCAAACGATATCACTCGCGCCGTATGTACAATTGACTCAACCCTCGCCGAATGATACGAATTTCACTGTCACACAAAATGTCGGCATCCGTTTTTCGGAGTCGATGGACACGGCGAGTGTCCGTAATGCGTTCCAAATTACTCCGGCAACCGTAGGATCGTTTACCTGGACTTCTTCAAATCCCGTAAACAATACGTTGCTTTGGAAGTCCGTTACAGGATCGCTGTCGTATCAAACATATTATGCAATCACTATCGGTACAGCAGCAAAATCCGTCTATAACATTGCCATAGACGGCAATAAGGATTCCGTTGGGGGAGATCAATACAGTTTCCAATTTCGCACTCAACGACAACCTGTTTTTGTTGACGGAAATTCAATGTTAACGATGAACTATGCGTTGCATCAAAATTATCCCAATCCTTTTAATCCTGTAACGAACATTCGATTTTCCATCGCAGAGTCCGGAGTTGCCGAACTATTTGTCTATGATATTCTTGGCAGGAAAGTGGCAACTCTTCTTAACGCCAACCTTGAATCCGGTAATTACACCGTGCAATGGGATGCCTCGCGTTCGGCAAGTGGGCTTTATTTTTATACTCTTAAAACCGGCAATTTTTTCTCGATGAAAAGAATGATGTTAATGAAATAGTATGGAAGCGAAACAGTCAAAACAGATAATAGTTAACACCGCTTTAGCAGTGAGTGGCATGATCGTATGGATCGTTATTTCGATGATCACGGAAAAAGATGAACCATGGGATGCGGATCTGTTCTGGTCGTACGGCACGTTCTCTATGCTGGGTATCAACGCCATCGCCGCGTTTGTAGATCCTCACGGAATTATACCGAAGGGAATGATATCTGTATCACTACAGCCGGTGGCATTGATGTTTGTTGCCGGTGAGATCGGATCGATGTTTCCTCTCGGAGTAATTGTCTTTGGTATATTAGGTTTGTTGTATAGTATCGGCGGATTGGCAGGAGCATTTCTTAAAAATCAATTCTTTCGCAGCAATCCTTAAGAAATACTATACGAACCGATATTACGCAAAAAGGTAAAAATGGTTCGACGCGGCGCAGAAACAGCAGTCATCCTGAGCAAATCCTTTGCTGTTTGTTCCGAAGGAATCCCTGCGGGAAAGGATGCGTCTCCCGATAGGGATGCCTTCGGCAGAAGGATGACGTAACTATCTTAGCCTGCACCTTGCTCACCATGACCGTTTTTCTTGTTTTGCGTAACGTGAGATACTAAGGAAAAAAAATCGCACAATCGAAATTTGCAACGGAAATAGGATTCCGATGGCGCAGAGGAGTTGTTTCGCAAATAGAAAGATTCAGCGATCGTGTGTTCGGTTTTGCAATTGTACTATTCTTTGGTTGAATGCAATAATACTGTTTGTTATTCTCTCCTTTGTCTATCCTCTGAAATTTATGTTCACCTTCTAAGCCAAAGTATTTACAGGTACATCATTGTGAGTTGTCGGAGCAGACAGCGTAATCGTACCGATCATTACTTCCGATCAAATGGTGATGCTGATGATCGTCTACGGATTTGGCTTTGTTGTTATTTATCGTGTTCTCACAATGCTATACATTCATGCGTGAAAGAAAACAGCCGAACTCGAGATCGATGAAACGGAGATCATCAGTACGCGAGGGGGGGGTATTCTTGCGTATGCAGCAAACTGTTGTATCGGGATTATGTCTATCATCATTGTGTAGACAGGCGGTGCGAAATATGCAGGAATATCTGTACCGATCAATCGTCTCATCGGGCCAAGGCAAGGTGTGGTAGGGTACATCAACGTACGAAAAATTAATGCAGTTTTAAGGAATCCGAAGTGAACTACGATGAATATTTTTAATTCATGCCGTTTTTTTGTATTTTTATTCGTTGTTCTCGTAGTTCAACTGGATAGAACCGAGGTTTCCTAAACCTCTAATCGCAGTTCGAGTCTGCGCGAGAACACTTTACTAATTCTTCACATTATCAAATTTTACATTATCAATTTTTACTGCACTAAATACTTCTGCGTGTGAGAATTTGAAAATATGCGAATATGATAATTTGTAATTTCATCATTTCTTAATTGTATTTACAATGCGTTTATCCAAAGGTTTTTTCCCCACCGTGAAAGAAGTTCCATCCGATGCTGTGATCCCTAGTCACCAATTAATGATCCGCGCAGGATTGATGCGTCAACTCGCCGCTGGAATCTTTTCGTTCCTACCGATCGGATATTCTGTAATGAAAAAAGTTATGCAAATCATCCGGGAAGAGATGGATGCAATCGGCGGACAGGAATTCCATCTACCGGCGCTGAATCCGATCGAATTATGGGAGGAAACGGACCGAGTGAAGGCTTTCGGCGACATTATGTTTCATATCAAGAACCGAGCAATGGTGCTGGCTCCGACGCACGAAGAAGTGATCACGAATATCGCAAAGGACCATGTGAAGACGTACAAGGTGATGCCGCAGATCTGGTATCAAATTCAGACGAAGTTCCGGAATGAACCTCGTCCGAAATCCGGCGTTCTGCGCGGCCGGCAATTTACGATGAAAGATTCCTACAGCATGGATGCGACCTGGCAGGGATTGGATAAGAGTTACGATCTGCATGCAGAAGCGTATAAAAAAATCTATACACGGTGCGGTTTATCGTTTCACATTGTCGGAGCGTCAAGCGGCGCAATGGGCGGGAGCGGTTCGCAGGAATTTATGGTCGAATCGAACGCGGGTGAAGATAATCTGGCAGTCTGCACAGAAACGGGGTATGCGGCGAATGTGGAAATAGCAACATCGTTGGTTCCCAACGCGGAACGATTCTCTACAAACGATGCGCTGCAGGATGTCCATACACCGATGTGCAAATCAATCGATGAAGTGGCTTCATTCCTGAATCTGCCAACGACACGATGTGCGAAATCGCTCATCTTTATGAATGATAAACAGCCAGTGTTGGTGTTAATGCTGGGGAACGATCAGTTGAACGAGACGAAACTGCAAACCGTGTTTGGACAGGATATTCGTCCTGCACAAGCAGACGAACTGCCCCAATTGACCGGTGCAGATGCCGGTTCTATCGGTCCTGTTGGATTAGAATCAAATTTTACCATTGTTGCAGATAAGCGGCTGGAAAATGCAAACGGACTTGTGTGCGGCGCGAATAAGAACGACTACCATTTACTCAATTTGGATCTTCAACGTGATGTCTCAATCAATTCGTATCATGATTTCCGCATGGTAGAAGAGGGAGAACCGACGCCGGACGGGAAAGGAACACTGCGCATCGTCAAAGGGATCGAAGTCGGACATATTTTTAAGCTCGGAACGAAATATTCATCGGCTATGAAAGCGAATTTTCTTGATGAGCAGGGGAAAGAAAATCCGCTTATTATGGGAAGTTATGGAATCGGTGTGGAACGTATTGTGGCATGTCATATCGAACAGCATCATGATGAATACGGCATTCAATGGCAAAAAGGTATTGCGCCGTATGATGTCCACCTGATCTGCGTCAATATGAATTCTGATGTAGTAAAAAAGAAATCAGAAGAATTATATGCCGAGTTGACTGCGAAAGGGATCTCAGTACTGTTCGATGACCGAACCGACGCCAGTGCCGGTTTCAAGTTTAAAGACGCGGACTTGCTCGGAATGCCGCTGCAAGTGATTGTGGGTGAAAAGAACTTAAAGAACAATGAGATTGAATTAAAGGAACGGAATTCCGGAAAACGCTGGAATGCTTCGGTGGAGAACATCATTAATGAAGTAGTGAATTTTGTGAAGAGTTAGTAGAAGCCAACTCAAAGTTGTTGCTATCATTTATGCGGGAACAGAAATTTATTATCGGCGGGGAGTGGAGAACAGGTAATAGTACGATTACCATTGCCGATCTGTTTTCCGGTGCAGAGATTGCATCGGTGCATCAGGCTGGTCAACGTGACATTAATGATGCCGTTATATCTGCCGAATACGCTTTCGCAATAACATCCGCATATTCCGGATATGATCGATCGAAGATACTGCAATCAATAGTGGACGGAATCCGCGAACGGAAAGAAGATTTTGCCCGGTTGATCACTTCAGAAGTCGGGAAACCGATCACATATTCCCGTGCAGAAGTGGATCGCGCTATCTCAACATTCACTATCGCAGCCGAAGAATCAACACGAATGTACGGAGAAGTTCTCCCGCTGGATATAACACCTGCTGCGAAAGGGAGAAAGGGAATAATTAATCGTTTTCCATGCGGTATCGTAGTATGCATTACACCGTTTAATTTCCCGCTAAATCTTGTTGCGCATAAAATCGCACCGGCAATTGCTGCTGGAAATTCCTTCATCCTTAAACCGGCTCCCCAAGCGCCGATGACGGCACTGTTGTTCGGAGAAGTCCTGCTCTCTTCCGGACTTGAAAAACGATCAATCAATATCCTTCCCACGACGAATGAACTGGCAGAACAGCTTGCAATGGATGAACGAATTGCGATGCTGAGTTTTACCGGCAGTGCCCGTGTGGGATGGAAGTTAAAGTCTGTTGCGGGAAAGAAAAAGACGGCATTAGAATTGGGAGGAAATGCGTCGGTTATTGTGCACAAGGATGCGGATATTCCATTTGCTGTGGCTCGGTGTATTGCAGGAGCATTTGGTTATGCCGGCCAGGTCTGTATTAAAGTACAGAGAATATTTGTCCACTATTCGATAATAGCTCAATTTGAACAGGCATTCGTTGCTGAAACACTGAACGTGTGTGTCGGTAATCCCGCGGACGAACGAACTGTCGTTGGTCCAATGATCTCTGAACGTGAAGTCCTACGGGTCGAATCGTGGGTGAATGAAGCGGTTCAGCATGGAGCAACAGTATTGACCGGCGGAGTACGCAGTGACCGATTCTATCAGCCTACAATCCTGAAAAATGTTGATCCATCAATGAAAGTGTGCATGGAAGAAGTATTTGGTCCTGTTGTTACGCTGGAATCCTATACTGATCTTGACGAGGCAGTGAACAAAGTAAATAATTCACGGTACGGTCTTCAAGCGGGTATATTCACCAACGATCATGCAGCAATTCAATATGCTTATCACCATTTGCAAGTTGGCGGCGTCATCGTTAATGATTACCCCACATTTCGTGTAGATAATATGCCGTATGGGGGAATAAAGGATTCCGGTTTCGGCAGAGAAGGTGTCCGTTACGCAATGCAAGAAATGTCCGACCCAAAGTTGTTGGTACAATAATTCTGCAATTTGTTAATTTGTTAATTTTGAAAATTATTTAATGTCTCAATTCATTCATCTCCATAATCATACCCATTATTCACTGCTGGACGGCGCCGCGACCGTAGAAACTTTGATCAAAGCTGCTGTGGACAACAATATGCCTGCGGTGGCATTAACCGATCATGGAGTGATGTTCGGTGCGATCGAATTCTTTAAAAAAGCGAAGAAAAAGAATATCAAGCCAATCATTGGCTGTGAAATATATATCCTAACAAAAGGAAGCCGGTATACAAAATCGAAAGACCGTGATGATGGGAATGATCTGCTCGTGTCGGATGGCAAGGCAAAGAAAAAACGCGATTATCATCATTTGATCCTGTTGTGCAAAGATTTTGTTGGATATAAAAACCTTATTAAGCTTGTCACGCTTGGTCACACGGAAGGGTATTACTACAAACCGCGCATCGATTTCGATTTGTTGTCAAAGCATCACGAAGGACTGGTCTGCCTTTCAGCCTGCGCCGGAGGTGTTGTTGCTAATCCTCTTATTAACGGAGAGTACGAAGAAGCAAAAGAGATCGCGCAGATGTATAAGAATCTGTTCGGCGATGACTTTTATCTGGAGATACAGGACCATGGTATTCCGGCGGAAAAGATTGTACTTCGGGATATGCCCAAGCTCGCCAAAGAACTTAATATTAAGCTAGTTGCGACGAACGATAGCCATTACATTAAGCGTGAACATGCCATAGCGCATAATATCATGCTACTCATTCCGGAAGCCAGTGCTTCAGATGCACCGGATATCACCAATCTCAGATATGGCACCGATCAAATCTATTTCAAAAGTGCTGATGAGATGTGCGAACTTTTCAAGGAATATCCTGAAGCTATCGCATCGACATTTGAGATCGCCGATAAATGTAATGTGGATCTGGAATTAGGCAAAAATAAAATGCCGAAGTTTCCGATTCCACCCGAATCCGGCGCTACGACACTGGAAGAATATCTTGAACAGCTTTCGTGGGAAGGATTGCGCAAACGGTATCCGGAGATTACCCCTGCAATCGAATCGCGCATGAATCACGAACTGGCGGTCATTAAACGGATGGGATACGCCGGATATTTTTTGATTGTCGCTGATTTTATCAAAGCTGCACGTGACCGTGGAGTAATGGTCGGGCCTGGCCGTGGCAGCGCGGCGGGAAGTATCGTAGCGTATGCTACAGAGATCACCAATGTCGATCCGTTGAAGTACGATCTGCTGTTCGAGCGGTTTCTCAATCCCGACCGTATCTCTATGCCCGATATCGATGTCGACTTCTCGGATTGGAAACGCGATGTCGTCATAAAATATGTTCGCGAGAAATACGGGGAAGAGAATGTTGCCCAGATCATCACGTTCGGAACGTTGTCCTCCAAAGCT
>Ga0265292_1002754_pt1 | contig 11704 bp, 15 predicted proteins | sample Munlanlewell296A_FD_189080 | JGI IMG/M metagenome (GOLD analysis project Ga0265292, IMG submission 189080) | Leachate microbial communities from a municipal landfill in Southern Ontario, Canada - Leachate well 296A | ecosystem: Engineered > Solid waste > Landfill > Unclassified | place: Canada...
GTCATTATATTTTACGAAATAAAGACGGCAAAAAGCTGACGATAGCCGTTCATGGAAATAATGAAATTCCAAGAGGTACATTTTTAGGGATTTTAAACGATGCGGATATTTTGAAAGATGAATTTATAAGACTCGCAAGAACCGTTCTTGCGAAAGGGATAGCAATTTGATATTATTAAATTATGCTTAGAAAAGATCCATTTATCACAGGAGAATATTATCATATTTGGAATAGAGGTATAGATAAAAGAAATATTTTTAAATTAAAAAGAGATTATGAAAGATTCATAATGCTTTTGTATATTTGTAATTCCGCAAATGAAAATTCTTTTAGATTAGATGACCTTTTAAACAAACAACATAAAACACTTGGAGAGGTAATGGTTCTAGATAAAGGTAAACCTTTGGTCTCAATTGGTGCATGGTGTCTTATGACTAATCATTTTCATATTTTAATTAGACAAGAAGTAGATGGGGGAATTACTAAATTTATGAGAAAAGTTGGAGTTGGTCATTCGATGTTTTTTAATATTAAATATCAAAGAAAAGGAGCTTTGTTTGGTGGACTTTTTAAATCAAAATTAATTGGAGTTGATGATAATTATATGAATCATATGTTTGCTTATATTCATCTAAATCCTCTAGATATAGAATTTTCAGGATGGGAAGATGAATTAAATAAATCTCCCATAGAAATGAAAAATTTTTTAGAATCATATAGATATTCAAGTTATCAAGATTATATAAATATTGATAGGGTAGAATCAAACATTCTTAACAAAGAGGCTTTTCCAAGTTATTTTAAAGATACAAAATCATTCAAAGATTTTACAGAAAATTATTTTTTAAATTCAGAGACTTAAAGAAATCCCCTTTCGCAAGAACGGTTCTTGCGAAAACTCTTGCGAAAACTCTTGCGAAAACTCTTGCGAAAACTAATCCGGACATTTGTCTGGGCATGAGCTAAAGATTGAGGAAAAGAGATACTCCGAGCAACCCGAAATGTTAAAGCTAATTGCATCAAAAGTTTCTAATTCCCCGAAGCAAAGTCATACTGAAACCGTTCTAAATATGCAGAACCTGCATAAAAAAGTTCAGACAGATTTTCAAGGTAATGCTCGTGAGGAGTATTGTAGAAATGTTAGAGTAGCACGCATGGCTTTGGGTTTCAGAGAACTTGTAAAGTTTGAATACCTTAAGAGTTATCAAATTATCCGAAGAGTTAGCTTGAGAATAAATAAATTACTAAATTGGACAGACGGATTAATTTTCAATTTAGATCCACGGGAGGTATTTATACTTTCAGAAAATAATTCTCAAGAAATGAACTTAAAAGCAAACGCAAGAAAAGAAAACAGGATTGCTAACATGGAATTTTATGTTCCTCAAGTCTTATTTTCCGATAAATTAGGTGAATTAGATTATGTTTCTGCAAAAGCTGATGGTTCACTAAGGGGAATAGGGGTTACTGCTTATGATTGTGATGGAGAAGTTGTGGTTATTGAATCACTTGAAGACTTAGCTGATATAAACAAGTTAGGTCCTGGTAAAATTTTAGTCACCACTACTACAGATCCAGCATGGTCACCATTCATATCCCTAGTTTGTCCCAACGGCGGTCTTATTACAGAAATTGGAGGTTTGCTTGCTCATGGTGCGAATTATGCCAGGGAAATGAAAATTGCCGCGGTGTTAAATGTTCCAAATGCAACAAAGATTCTTAAAACTGGTATGATTGTTCACATTGATGGACGTAAGGGTATAATTACTGTGAGAAGCTAAGGTGTTTTAAATTTAATGAGTGCTTATTAATTAAGCACTCATTTTTATTTTGATTTAGTTCATAAAGTTGATATGATTATATTATGCAAAAGAAAAATTCGAAAAGTACTCTAGTTATTGTTTGCACACATGGCGATGAGGATGTCGGATTAAATGCTGTTAATCTTCTTAAAAATCGAGGAATTTCTCTGTCGTTTGATTTTGAGATCGGAAATCCATTAGCTCTTAAAAAAGGAGTTAGATTTATTGATGTTGATCAAAATCGTGTTGCACCAGGAGATCTAGCCAGTTCTTTATATGAGGAGCGAAGAGTTGCAGAACTTTTACAAAAAGCAATTAATTATTACTATATACTCGATATACATGGCACATCATCAAACTCTGGGATTTTTATAATAATTTCGAAGTTGACGAAAGAAAATATAATTTTTGCTCTCCAACTCCCTATTAAGAGGGTTGTCGTTTGGGAGAGTACGTCTAAACAAAATAGTAAGGGTTCTATTACTAAATTCTTAAAAAAGGGGCTCGGAATTGAAATCGGACCTAAGGATGATGAGAAAATTTTAATGCAATTGGCAGATGTTTTAGGGAAAATAAATTCCCAGATTAAGAAATATACTTCAGAATTAAATGAGAAGGAATTAAAGATTTTAATTAAACAAAAAGAATTTTATCGAGTATATGGATCACTATCTTCAGATGAGATTTTAGATAAAAATAAAAAGATGTTAAATTTTATTCAGTATAAAAATGGTGATGAGTATTTTTACCCTATACTTCCTGGGGAATATCAAGGAAAAATTTATTATAAAGCAGAAAAAATTTCTTACAAGGAAATCTCTTTGTTTGTAAAATAATTAAAAATCTCCAATAAATATTGGAGATTTTTTGCAATAATAAGCATCCCGGTACTTGTTTTAGGTCTCGGGAGTAGTGTTTATAAAGAGAATAGAATTAATAAAGTTTTATGTTTTTATGATACAATAACCTTATGAGAAAGAAAAAGATTAAATACATTTTTATAAGGCATGGAAAATTAGATTTGCCATATAAAAATCATAGTGAGATACCACTTTCTGTACTTACTGAAATTGCAAGTAGAAGAATGAATCCATCTATCGATACTGAATTTCTTAATGAAAAATTACCAAAATTAAAACTAGTTCTTAAGAATATTGATAAAATTGTTGTTAGCTCTCAAAAGAGATGCGTTGAGACTGGTCATATAATTAATAAATTCATAGAACAGAAAACAAAAAATAGGATAGATTTTTTTGTTGAAGATGAACTTAAAGAAGTTTCTTTTGATATTAAAAAAATAATAAATGATTTAGATTATACTCCTAATTTACAACAATTGAACCATTTGGTGTTTGAAGCCATATGTGGACTAAGAAAAGGGGCGGAGACTTCTGAATCTGTATTTAATAGAGTTAAAAAAGTATTAAAAAGACATAATACCAATGACAAAGTTATTTTAATAATAACCCATAGTTTTTTGTTGGAAACTTTAGAAATGTATATTAATAATAGGAATGTTAAAAATTTTAGTGGATCATATGAAGAATTATTAAAATCTCTTAAGATTAATTATCTTTCAGGTTTTACAACAGACGATAAACTTAATATTATAAATTTTATTAGTGTTTGATAATCTGCTATAATAAAATATATGAGTAAGAATAAAGAAAAAGATATAATTGAAGCCATTATAAGTATAGGGAAAGATAAAGTTTTACTCGATACTTTTCTTGAGGATTTATTAACTCCAGCGGAATATATTGAAATAAAGAAACGTTGGGAAATTGTAAAAATGCTCAATATTGGTGTAAATCAGCATCAAATAGCTAAAGATCTTCATGTTGGGATAGCTACAGTCACACGAGGTTCAAGAGCTTTAAGAGATTCAAGGGGTGGTTTTAAAAGAGTATTAAAAAACCACTCCAATTAAATTAAATTGAAGTGGTCTATTTTCTAAGCATTAAATATACATTTTTCATACAGAAACAATATTAGAAATTAATAAATTAATTGTTTCTTTCGTAACATGTTGCATAACAACAACATGAGCTCTTTTTTTGTTTGTAGCAAGTTGCCATTTACTCACAATGTTTGCTGATGGGATATCAAATGTTACAATATTGGAATTTTTGTTTAATTGAGGATTATAATTAATCTCTCTAAGTAACTTTTCCAAATATTTTGCATTTTCAATACATTTAATAGCTTCTTTCTTAAAACCATCTACTCCTTTATGCTCTATGAGTGCCCAAAGGAATAAAGCTAATTGGCCATTCCTTGACCCACAAACAGTTGTGTCATCTGAATCGATATATCCAACTTTCTTTACAAAACTATCACGAGGTTTTTCTTTGGACATAAAAATTCCAGAAGGAAATGGTATTCCAAAAAACTTATGAGCAGAAATGGCAAGACTGTTAATGGGTTTTCTGAAATTTAATTCATGCTCGATTCCTAAAAAAGGAAGGAATCCTCCAAATAAGGCTGCGTCACAATGGATATAAAACTCCTCATGCGATGTTTCTTTTAGAATAGTGAGGACTGTATCAATGCTATCTGTGGCTCCATCAAAAGTAGTTCCTATAGTTAGATTTAAAATAGGAGTTCTTTTTCCTTTAGATAAACAACGGTGAAGATTTTCATAGTCCATTTCTCCGTTACCCAAAGATTTGATTTCTTTATAGGGCATTTTAAGAATAATTGCGTTTTTCTTAATTGAATAGTGTCCATTAGTAGAATATATTATATCTTTAGGGTATTTTATTCTTCCCATGAGTAGACCCATAGTGTTACTTTCTGTTCCACCATTTGTGAGATATCCCCAAAATGATTTAGGGTCAAAGTTGTAAATATCTCGGAAAAATTCAAGTACTTTGTTCTCATATTGTTTTGAATGCATCTTGTAAGATTCATCCAAACAATTAGGATCGCCTACATTATTAATAATAAAATCAAAGAAAATATTTAATTCTGAGAAATCATTATTAAGATTACCAGGATAACCAACCATGAATGGGGCATTAGATTTTAGCCGCCAATAAAATTGGCTCATCTCATTAGTCAAAGGAATTAAGGATTTCATATCTATCGTGTATTTAATTGTTATGGCAAAATCGCCAACTATTCTTGATTATCATAATACTATATTAAATTATGTTAGTCAATACACTGTACGCGTCCACCACATATGCACTTACATTTTTTTGAGTTTTCAAGTATTTTTATGCTATAATATACTTGTATGTCAGAAGATGATAAAAATAAACATAATGTGTTTTTATATATTTTATTAGCAGGAATTAATGATAAAACTAAGTATTTAAAACCATATCCTAAAAATTCAAGTGGATATTATTAAAATGAATAAAGAAGTAGAAATAAAAATTAAAATAGACAAGAAATTATTTACATATTTTACAAAAAATAAGTCTTTTCAATTTGAAAAAACTTATGGATATTTTACTAATAACTATGAAAACATAACCAAGGGAATTTTTCCTAGAATTAAAGATATAGGAAATGTTGCTTTAGTATCAGTAAAAGTAAAAACAAAAAATGATTCTAAAATGTTTGAGAGGGATGAATATGAATTTGAGATAGAATCTAATAAAGTAGAATCGACTCGGCTTATGTTTAAAGCGTTAGGATATCCTATTGAACATATTTTTGAAAAGAAGCGCTATAAATTGAAGTCTATAAATAATTGTGATTTTATTGCAGACGAACTTCCTTTTGGTTATTTTATAGAGTTAGAAGGAGAAGAAAAAGATATTGAGAAATCTATAAAAGAATTAGGATTAGAAAATAATGAGAGGATAAATGGAGCCTATCTAAAATTGTGGGAAAAATACAAAAAAGATAATAATTTAAAAGGAGAATGTGTTTTTTAAATAATCTAAAATAAATATTATTTTTTTATTTTCTTACTTTTTCTTTTTACCCAGCTTCTGCTATTGCAATAACTAATATTATATTGTACAATATAGTTAAATTTAAAAACGTAAAATTAAAAACTAAATAAAGAGGAGGTTATTATGTATCGCCAATTTAAATCACCATTTTCGGCTCAGTTAGAACTAACAACTGAGTGTAACAATCACTGTATTCATTGTTATAATCATTGGAGAAAAGGTTATTCAGTGGATAATACTTTAAAAGAATCAGAGATTGAGGCTATTATTAGAAATCTCAAAAAGAGCGAAGTTCCAAGCTTATTAATCACCGGTGGAGAACCGATGCTTTATCCAGAATTAATGTTTAAAGCATTTGAATTATCTGAAAAAATGGGATTGAAATGCTCATTAAATTCTAATTTAACTCTTGTAACTGAAGAAATTGCTAAAGAATTAAAAAGATTTAAAAGCAATGTACTCACCTCAATTTTATCTTTTGATAGTAAGCTACATGATAGTATAACTTCGTCAAAAGGTTCTTTTGAGAGACTTCTTGAAGGGATTAAAATTCTTCAAAGATACAAAGTACCAATTGGAGCTAATATGGTTGTTATGCAACAAAATATGAACCAAATTTATGAAACTGGTAAATTTATGCACAATCTAGGTGTCTATACTTTTAGGGCAACAAAAGTACACCCAGCTCAAGGTTCTACTGGTTTTGAAAAGCTAAAATTACCTTCAGAAAAAATATCTTTTATTTTTGATGAACTGCTAAGGCTTAAAAATGATTTTGGCCTTAAGGTTGACTCACTAACAACTTATCCCATATGTCTTTTAAAAGATCTTGAACGTTATGGACAATTTCTTCTTAAACGCAGTTGTAGTGCTGGAAAAACTGGGTGCACAATAGGGGCTGATGGACAAATTCGTCCATGTGGACATTCTGATCATAAGTATGGCAATGCAATAAGTGAATCAATTTTGGATATTTGGCCAAGATTAAAGGAATGGAGAGATGGCTCTTTGTTGCCTAATGAGTGTAAAGAATGTAAATATATTATTCAATGTAGTGGTGGTTGCAGAATGGATTGTAAGTTTTATGGAAAAATAGATTCCATGGATCCATATGCGACTAGTAAAGATTTTGTTCTAATACCCCAGAAGCCAAAAGATGTGCCACTTCTTGATTTAAATGAAAGCCTGATTGTTAATCCATTATTAATACTAAGAAAAGAAGATTGCGGTGTTACATTGATATCAAATGGTAAAGTCTTGGCTACTGTTTCTCATGATTCGGCTAAACTACTTACCGATTTGAGTAAACAACAATTCACCCTTAATCATGTTTTTAGTAAATACAAGGTTGATTTTAATAATAACACACATTTATTTTTTTCAAGTTTGTATAAAAGAAATGTTATTAATTTATCGACTATATTAAATTAGTTTTTTATTACCTTAAAGCAGAAAGGAGGTGTATTATGTTAGATTTAGGTTATGTTTCTATTACAATCGATGAAACAGGAAAAGGTTCTGTCGGTTTAAATGATTGTGATTCAGATTGTGACTGTTGGTGCGATTATGACAGTTGCAATGATTCATTGTAAACTTCGTTTTTTATTAAGACTCAATTGATAATACAATTGAGTCTTTCTTCTTTTATGGTATAATTTATATAGTAAAATTTATGAGTAGAAAAGTCATATTTAAAATAGATAAAGATTTAGATTTCCAAAATCATTTAATTGGAGCAAAAATTGCTTTGAGAGACATCGCTAAAATGTCACCTAAGACGAGTGACTATTTTGGAAGTTTAAGGGACGCGAGTGATGAAGAAAAAAGGAAAATATTTGAAAAAAGAACTGCTGAGTTTTACAGAGATGAGATGACTAATATTCGTGCCCTATTAGTTAAGCAAACTCAAGAAATGTGGGATTTAATTGAAGATAGATATTTTTCTAAAATGGAGCGCATTCACCAAAATGATTTTCCTGTTAAAAATATTTCGGGAGTATTATCAACTACCCCCATGATTTATAGTTATAATTTTAGTGAAGGTTGTCCTTGGTTTGTATGTCCACACGATTCATCAATTAAGGCAATTCACACTGCGATGCATGAAATAATGCACTTATTTTTTCATAAATATTTTTGGGATGAATACAAAAATAAATTTGAATTAAGCGATGATCAAATCTATAAAGTAAAAGAATCAGTAACAGTGATTTTAAATTTAGAATTTAATGATATTCGACTTATTCCTGATAAAGGTCATTTGGGGCACGAGATTTTAAGAGAGAAAGTAAAAGAAGATTGGCTCAAATATAAAGATTTTAAAAAAGTGCTAGAAGAAGCTTGTCTTTATGTTAAAACAAAATAGACTAGATTTATAGAGTAGCAAGGACCATTTTGCTAGTGTTAAAATATTTTTAATTTAAAATTTCATTGATTTGTGATATAATTAATAAATGAAAATAAACGAAAAGGAAAATCAAAAATGTATCTTTTGTAAAATTGTAAATGGAGAATCCAGCCACCATAAAATATGGGAAAATAAAAAATATCTCGCCTTTTTATCTATTTTCCCTAATACTGAAGGCGTTGCTGTTGTAATTCCTAAAAAACATTATTCAAGTTATGCTTTTGGTTTACCGGATAAAGTTTTGTCTGAATTAATACTTGCAACCAAGGAGGTTGCTAAACTTTTGGATTATAAACTTAAAGATGTCGGACGTACTGCTATGGTTTTTGAAGGATATGGAGTAGACCATGTGCATGCAAAATTGTTTCCTATGCACGAAACTGCAGATATGAAAAAATGGAGACAAATTGAATCAAATATAGATAAATATTTTAAAAAATATGAGGGTTATATTTCTTCACACGATTATAAAAGAGCTAATGACAAAAAATTAGCTAAGTTAGCTGAAAAAATTAAAGAGTAGGACGGTCCTTGCTAATACTAGCAAAATACAATGTGGAACATTTTTTTTGATTATATGAATATGTTCTTATTTATTTAGAACAAGAGATATGGAGTGTTGCACTAACAGGTTAAATTCACCGTACAGCCCCCTTGACAGGATTGAAGAAAAGTAAGATAATATGGTAAACAGTAAAAATTGTAACTTATACTTGAATAAAATTCTAAAATCTAAAAATATGAAGACAAAAATCATTCTTTTTGCCGTGTTACTTCTCATAGTGGGAGGTTTAATGGCTTGTGAGGATTGTCTATTTCCAGATGATCCTGCTGTTATTACTAAATATACCATTGAAGCTTCTGCTGTAAATGGTACGTTCACACCTGATTTTTTAAAGGTGTCTAAAGGTTCTGATGCAACTTTAAATCTAAAAGCTAATGATGGCTTTGATCCTGATTCTGTGATTATTAATGGTGTGGTTGATGAATCATTAAGAGGAAAAACCATATTTAGTTTCTTTAATATTGATGGTAATATCAAGGTCAAAGCTGTGTGTAAAATCAATAAGTGGGGAATATTGATGAATGGACCATGGAAAACAGCTCGTTGGCAGAGGAGATTAAAAAGTGAGCTTACAATATGGGAACTGGATAAATATCCACCGAACATTGAAGTTGAGACGGTTACTTTTAATGCCAAATACCGGGAAATTACTCTTGACTCAAAAGGTACGATTGTTGGGGATGCTCCATATGAGTTAAAGTCAGATGTGTTGCTAATCACAGGGGGTCGGATAAATACTATTGTGGAGTTATCTAACAGCACTCTAATTGTGGAATTTGATTCTCCATATTTCTCTGAACCTTACGTGCGGGATAGTACGAAAGACAGAGTGATAAGAGTTACCTACAAACACTAGTATCATGACCATTCTTGTTTTGTTGAGAAACAATCAAGAATGGTCTTTTTATTTGTATTTCAAAAGTTTTTTTAATTGCTTGCTTTTTAATATATATGTTATAATTAAAAGTATTAAAAGTAATTTTAATTTTAAAAATAAAATGAATCCCGTTAGAGATGTGTATGTTTTATTTGCGGGATAATTACAAAAATTTACAAGGTCTATATTATTAACAATAATTTTTAAGATACGTCTGCCTTAGGCAGACTATCTCTAACGGGATGAATAAAATATTTAATAAGTTTTTAATAGGATTATTATTTGTGTTGGGAGTAGTATTAATACCTGCTTATAAAGCTGATGCTACTTTAATTGTCACAGTATTAGCAAATGGACAACCTTCTCTGACAGTTTCTAAGGGTACCGAAGTATCAATAACTTGGCGTGCTCCTGGAGCTACTTCTTGTACCAATAATTTTGGTGGTGAAAATATCACAGAGGGATCTTTTACATTTAATGCGGATGTTACTAGAACTTTCACCGTGGACTGTTATGCCCCAGATGCAAATAGTGTATATCAACCAGGAGTTTATTATGCAGTGTATAATCCAGGAGCTCCAAATGGAGTAGAATATATAGTTTGCTTAACATTACCTGCTACACAAGATGAATCATTTAATATGCAATGGACACTCTATAATATTTATACAGGTAGCCGGCAAGGTAGTGGAAGTGTTGTAGTTCCTAAAGGTTCATATTGTTCTAGTTATGGTTGGGAAGAATTCGGAACCCAAACAATACAAGATAATTATACTTCTGTAACACATCAATGTACTTATCCAGACAATCCAAATATTACAGTTTCCTCAGGAGTGTGTTACTAACAGATTAAATTAAAGGACTAGTGATAATAATTCATTTTCTTTATATATTTCCTATGGTATAATAAACATAATAATTTCCATCAATTAATTATTCCCAATTTTTTAAATAAAATGAAAAACGTCAAATTACTTTTGTTTATCCTTAGCTAGAATGATGGGTTAACAATCTCAACCCCCTTGTTTTTATAATGGCAGTATGTTATTATAAACTGTACATCTAAGTACAGTAAAAATGAACACAAAAAAGAAACAAACCCCCCATATAAGTAGAAAATCAGATGGTGAGAGATTTGTGCAGATAGCCTTACTTGACGAGTCTGTTTTTCATGCGGATGACTTGGCAAATCTTTGGAATATTCGTAATAAAAATACTTTATACAGGACTCTTTCTAGATATGTAAAAAGAGGATTGATTTATAGAATTTATAATGGTTTCTATTCTATAAAGAAAATAGGCGAGATTGATTCTTATTTTTTAGGTATTAAGTCTTTGCATAGGCCAGCTTACATTTCTTGTGAGTCTGTTCTTTATGAGCATGGGATTTTAAATCAAATACCACAGGCAATTACTTTAGTTAGTTCTATTTCTAAATCTTTTTCTGTCGGGCAGACGTGTTATAGATCAAGACAAATGAGAGATGAATATCTTTTTAATGGTAGTGGAATTGAGATTATTAATGGCATTCGTAAGGCGTCTCTCGTCAGGGCAGTCGCTGATATGCTATATTTTAATAGAAAGAAATATTTAGACGCTTTCAATTCTAAATTGATTAATTGGGCTAAAGTTAAAAAAATTATTAAAGATGTCGGATATCAAATAAAATTATGATGCAAAACAATATAACAGTACTAAACAAAAGAGGTGCTATTCATAAGGCTTGGCTATAAGGTTTTGATTATGATATTCTAGTAATAGAAGAGAGAAGAAGTATACCTATCAAGGATTTCTTTTTGGATTTGTTTGATTTTATTGACCAGAAAGTGACAGATAAAATTATCTCCGAAGATTTGAATTCCCTTTTGCCACATAAACAGTTTATTCAAATCAGAAAGGTTTTAAAACGTGAGACATTAACTTTAATAAAAGATGAGATAAAAAGACTTACTGAAATAACACACAAGTAGCAAGAATTTTCTATTTGTGCATAACTATGTAGTATTTATTTCTTTATCTATGATATAATATACGAAGTATTTATTATTAATCACTAATTTTTATATGAAGAATTTATCAAAACTTTCTCTCTTAATTGTTTTCTTATCAATTTTTATTAGCACTCCAGTTTTCGCCGCTAC
>Ga0265292_1002755_pt1 | contig 11701 bp, 11 predicted proteins | sample Munlanlewell296A_FD_189080 | JGI IMG/M metagenome (GOLD analysis project Ga0265292, IMG submission 189080) | Leachate microbial communities from a municipal landfill in Southern Ontario, Canada - Leachate well 296A | ecosystem: Engineered > Solid waste > Landfill > Unclassified | place: Canada...
GCATTTTGCGTTAATGATAATCCGGGCGGCCATTTCCAAATCTGCGGTTTTTTCAATATAAGCATGGCAGTTGCCCTCGCCGGTTTCAATTGCCGGGATGGATGACGTGGTTACTACCATTTGAATTAATTCTTTCCCTCCGCGCGGGATGACCACGTCAATGTATTCGCGCAGTTGCAGTAACTCTTTAACGGTTTCGCGGTTGGTATCTTCTATTAATTCAATGGCGCCTTCCGGAATGCCGGCTTTGTAGGCGGCTTCAGAGATAATTTTGGCCAGCGCGACATTGGTTTGGATGGCGTCGCTGCCTCCGCGCAAAATAGTAGCATTGCCGGCTTTCAAACAAAGTGTGGCGGCATCCACCGTAACATTGGGACGCGCTTCATAAATGATGGCAATTACGCCCAGCGGCACGCGCACTTTTTTGATTTTTAGTCCGTTGGGCCGTTTCCACTCTGCAATGGTTTCGCCAATCGGGTCGGGCAGTTTTTTTACAATTTGGATGCCCTCGGCCATAGCTTTGATACGTTTCCCGTCCAGTGCCAGGCGGTCAAGCAGTGCGCGGGAGAGTTCTTTTTTCTCGCCGGCTTCCATATCAATTGCGTTAGCGGCCAATATGTCGGCGGCATATTTTTCGAGTGCGGCGGCGATGTTGTCCAGCGCGGCATTTTTAATGCTCGTGCCGATTGTGGCCATAGCAAAAGCCGCGGCTTTGGCGCGGTGGGCTTTGGTTAAAATTTCAGAGTTTGACATAATTTTAAACCACCACCATATTATCCCTATGGATAACTTCCTCTGACCCGCCGTACCCCAAAATTTCAACAATTTCTTTCGATTTTTTGCGTTTGATTTTTTCGATTTCGGCGGCGGTGTAATTGGTTATTCCCCGCGCAAATTCTTTGCCCGATTCATCTTTAATGCTGACGGCATCGCCGGCTTTAAATTGGCCTTTTGCTTCCAAAATGCCAATCGCTAGCAAGCTGGTGCCTTTTTTTAATATGGCCAGCTCCGCGCCCGGGTCAACTACAATTTCACCTGATAGCGGCAGACCGTGCGCCAGCCAGCGTTTTTTGCTGGTGCGGCCAGGATGGTTTTCTTCTTTTAAGGCCTGCGGCACAAAGGTGGTGCCCACTTTTTTACCAGAGAGAATTTTCGTCACAATGCCTTTTTCGCGGCCGTTGGCAATTACCATGGTTACGCCGGCATCAGAACAAACTTCGGCCGCCTGGATTTTGGTCCACATCCCGCCGGTGCCCAATTGAGTTGACGGATGTCCCGCCGCGTCCCGGATTTCAGGCGTGATTTTAGTAATAGTTTGCGCCAGGTAGGGTACGCCCTCATCGGATTGCAGATAAAAGCCGTCAACATTGGTTAAGTTAATCAAAATGTCCGCGCCTAGGAGAGACGCCACCAACGCCGATAAATTGTCGTTATCTCCCACCTTGATTTCATCGATGGCAACAGTATCATTTTCGTTGATAATTGGCAGGGCGTTAAATTGCAGCAGTTGCATCAGCGTATTGCGCGCGTTTAAGTAGCGTTCACGGTCAGCGATGGCGTCGCGCGTCAACAAGACCTGGGCTACGGTAATATTGTATTTTGAAAACGCCTTTTCCCAGTCGCGCATCAAAATAATTTGCCCAACGGCGGCGGCGGCCTGGGTTTGAGGAATGGATTTTAATTTTCCCAGTTTTCCCAATTTTTCCGCGCCGGTAACAATTGCGCCTGAAGTAACAATCACAAAATTAAAACCTTTTTTTTGCAGGGCGGCAATTTCCTGCGCGAAGGTTTTGAGGTAGTTGAGGTCTAATGTACCGCCTTTACCTTTTAAGGTGCTGGTCCCTATTTTGATGACGATGGTTTTGGACATAACAAGGTGATTTTAACAAAAAAATGAAGCGGCTGTCTAAATATCTTTTAAATTATTGGTAAAAACACTAGGTTTTACCTTGTTTTGAATTTGGGGGTGTTGATTAATTAAAATGTGGCGACATTTCATGCTCAACATAATCATCCATTTGTGAGTATGTAGGTCCAACGGCTGGTTTTGGATATCTGGTTTGAATGAAGTCTATTAGCTTCAGAATTCTTCTTAGAATTATGGGTAACGGTTGTCTGTGGTGGCCGACGAAAAAATCAGAATGAATTCTAAGCGTGTGTAAGACCACGGGTACCCGTCGATCTTTATAAGGCCTCAATCGGCCAACTTTTCCAGGGATCCCAAATTGTTGGGCGGCGGGGGTGCCGGGGTAGGGATAAAGTTCACGATATAAAGCACTGGGGTGGACATTAATAAAAGGGTATTGTTCAGCAAATGCAAGGAGTGTTTCATAGTCTGTTTTAATGCCTCTTAAGGTTGAGTCCGGATCAAAGCTTAACAAATCTGTTGCTATTTTTGAGCCCGTTTCCCTGGCCAGTTCGCAGATCCGCGCAAAATGGTCGACATGCTGTGCGGCTGCTTCCTGGGTAGGATATTTTCTGAAATGCGCAGGAAGTAATCGCTTGAGTACCGTGGTTTCCAGCCCAGTTTCTATTTCAACTGCGTGCATTTTTAAGAATGCTCGCCAAATTTCAATACCTGGGGTTCCGTCGTCCAGCTTGAGGTCCAATGCATGCACAAATGTATCTCCCCTGGCAAAGAAGTAGATTCCGTCCCCTCTAAATGAACCATCTTGGGTAATGGCTTGTGCGATTTGGGTTGCCTTTTTTGGATGGCTGGAAGCATCGGCGGCTAAAAAATCAAAATATGAAAAACCCAGATTTTTCCAAGCATGCATTTGTTCAACCACTCTATGCGCAGACATATGACCCAACCCTTTTTTGGCGCCGCCGCAATATATGCAATGTCCCACGCATCCGCGCGCAATGTTGATATTTGCCTGTTCCCAGTCCATTTCTTTATTTGGGGTTCTAAAAAAACCTGTGATTTCAGTTGGCAGCGGCAATTCATCTAAATTGAAACGTTTTTTGCCTTGTATTTGCCAAATGCCGTTGGCGTTTTCTGCTGTGGCTAATTCTGCGGACATTGCGTCAGGCCTAAATCCACTGCGGATAAATTCTTCAAGAGCAACTTCTCCTTCCCCCATAAACAAAAAATCCGGTCTTAAGCTGCTCCTTACGCCTTCTGGCCAGGCCGAGGCTTCATGGCCTCCAACAATAATTGGGATTTTTCCTCGAAAAGGTGCCATGGCGGCTAATTCGCGTTTGACATAATTTGGCTGATGATAGGTTGAAACGCAAAGGTGGGTTGGAGCAAACGCTTTTAATTGTGCTTGAACGTCAGCATCTTCATAGTGTAGTCCGTTAACGATGACTACCTCGGCACCCTGCCGCCGGGCAACGTGTGCCAAACCAATCAAAGCCATCGGAGGCCGGAAAATTTCTCCGGTTCCTTTGACAAGCTGATGTGGGATCGGATTATAAAAGGCAATTCTTGAATTGCTCATGTTGCGCCCTAGTATTTATCGCCATTTTCGGGGAAAAATTTCACCCCACCAGCAGCAACCCTGCCATGACCCCAATCCCTAAGAGGATGGAAACAAACTGCAGTCCCGATTCGGTGGCTTCACAACGGTCGTGGAGTGAGGGGATGAGGTCAGATCCCGCCATATAAATAAACCCGCCGGCGGTAATGGGCAAAACGTAAAGCGAGTAGTTGCTGGCCAGCGGCCCGACGATCAGCGAAATTATGGCCCCCAGTACGGCAAACAGCGCCGAGATAAAATTCCAGGCCAGCGCACGGCGGACGGATAAGCCGCCGTGGATCAGTATCCCAAAATCGCCGATTTCCTGCGGGATTTCGTGGAGTAAAACCGCCAGCGTGGTGGCAACCCCGATTTGTGGGCTTACCAGGAAACTGGCGCCAATAATCATTCCGTCAATCAGGTTGTGCGCGCCATCGCCAATTAAATTCATGGTGACCACGGGGTGGGGGTGATGTGATTCGGCGGGAAAGTGGCAGTGGCGCCAGCGGATAAATTTTTCCAAAACAAAAAACATTAAAATGCCCGCCAGAATCAGGAACGGAACCAGTGTCTGCGGTTTGATTTCACGGAACGCTTCGGGAATTAAATGAATCAACGCGTCGCCAAATAACCCGCCTACCGCAAAACTTACTAAAAAAGTTAAAAGTTCGGTCAGCTTTTGCCTTTTTATCAGCAAGGTCAGCACGCCAATGAGTGAAACCAAACTGATGAGGATGACGGCGCTTAAACTGAAAAGCCAGGTGTTTAACATTCGGGGTCCTTTATTACTAAGGATATCTAATCTACAGTTTCGTTAATTATGTGTATTTAGGCGGAAGGTGTCAATAGCCGGGCCACTGCCTCCAGCAATTCTTTGAGCCCTTTCCCTGTGGCCGCAGAAATTAAATAGACGGGATATTTTTTCTCGATTTTTTTCTTTAGCTTTTCGATGCTTTTTAGGTCTGCCGTCGCGTCAATTTTGTTAAGCGCTACAATTTGCGGTTTGACCGCCAGCTCCGGGCTGTATTCTTTTAGTTCGCGGTTGATAATCTTGAGGTTTTCATAGGCGTCCGATTTTTTTTCGTCAGATCCATCGAGATTGTCTGAAATATCAATTAAATGGATTAAGACCTTGGTGCGCTCAATATGCCGTAAAAATGTATCGCCCAGGCCGGTGCCGTTATGCGCGCCCTCAATTAAACCGGGAATGTCGGCGGCCACAAACCTTTGATAATTGCCAACCTCAACTATCCCCAGCGAGGGTTCCAATGTAGTGAAAGGGTAATCGGCAATTTTTGGCCGCGCGTGTGAAATGTGCGAGAGCAGGGTAGATTTACCGGCGTTGGGCAATCCGATAATTCCAACATCAGCCAAAAGTTTAAGCTCCAGTTTCAGCCGTTTTTCTTCGCAGATTTTTCCCTTGGTAAACTGCCGCGGCGTCCGGTTAGTGGATGACTTGAAGTGGTTATTGCCCAGTCCCCTGCGGCCGCCTTTAAACATTAGTATTCTTTCGCCGGCTTTAGTTATGTCAGCTAAAATTTCATTGGTTTGCGCGTCGCGGATAACCGTGCCCAGCGGCACCGAGATAATCAAATCTTCACCGCCGCGGCCAAACATGTTTTTACCCCGGCCGGGTTGCCCGTCATCAGCTCTAAAATGCCGGCGGTGCTTAAAGTTTATGAGGGTGGTTTTTTGGGGATCGCCTTCGAAAATGATGGAACCGCCGTCACCGCCGTTGCCGCCGTCGGGTCCGCCTTTGGGTTTGAATTTTTCGCGAAGGAACGACATGCAACCGTCGCCGCCGTTGCCGGCTTTTACGAATATGGTAACTTCATCGAGGAACACTTAAGCGGCCTGCGGCAAAACGGAAACCTTGGTTTTGTCTTTTCCCAGCCGTTCAAACAGCACAAAGCCGGAGATTTTGGCAAAAATGGTGTCGTCTTTGCCTACGCCAACGTTTTTGCCGGGGTTAACGCGGTTGCCGCGCTGCCGGACAATGATACTGCCGGCGTGGATGGCCTGCCCGCCGTATACTTTTACTCCCAGCCGCTGCCCGGCCGAGTCCCTGCCGTTTCTAGTTGAGCCGCCGCCCTTTTTATGTGCCATTGGAAAGTCCTCCTGCTTAGGATTTTATCTCTTCAATTTTGACCCGGGTAAATCCCTGCTTGTGCCCTTTGGTCCGTTTGTAGCCGGTTTTGTTTTTATATTTGAAAGTGGTAACTTTTGGTTCGCGGCCGTTTTCAATTATTTTGGCCGATACCAGCGCCCCCGCAACCAATGGATTGCCGATTTTTAAGTTTTCACCGTCAGCCACTAATAACACTTTGTCAAAAGTAACGGCTTTGTCTTTTTCGGCGCCTTCTAATAATTCAACATCAATGATTGAATTGGGTGCAATTTTATATTGTTTTCCGCCGGTTTCAATTACTGCGTACATAACTTAATCCTTTCGAGTTCTTATGGTTTTGATTTGCCCGATGAGCTGTGCGCAAAAGTACATCTGCAAGCGGGACAAAAACTGGGTAATTATAGCGAAAAAGCCCTGCTCTGGCAAGTTTAATTTTTGTGCGCTACAATAGCTTTCGAGAGGAGTCGCATATGCAAGCCCTGTTGGAATGTATCCCCTGCATTACCCGCCAGGCGATACAGATTTTAAAAAGCAACGTCAAGGATAAAAAACAGCAGGCCAGTGTATTAAAAGCGGTCCTGCGCCGCCTGGAAGCGCTGGATATTTTTTCGCTGACTCCGCCCGAAGCCACCAAGTTTGTCCATGAGGAAATTAAACGGCGCCTGGGATTATCCGATTTATATTTGAAGGAAAAAGATGCAAGCAATCGCGCGGCCTTGCGCCTTTACCCCCGGCTCAAAAAATTGGTTCGCCAGTCCGATGACCCCCTGCAAACCGCGTTGCGGATTGCCATTGCCGGAAATATCATTGACCACGGTGCGCTCGCGCATTTTTGCGTTGAAACGGCAATTGAAGAGGCCTTGATCCAAAAATTTGCGATCAACCATTTTCCGAAATTGCGCGGCATGCTGAAAAAAGCGAAAAAAATATTGTACGTAGGTGACAATGCCGGTGAAATTGTGTTTGATAAGTTGTTTATTGAGGAGTTAAAAAAGCATGCGCCCGCCGAAATTGTTTTTGCGGTGAAAAGCCAGCCGGCGCTAAACGATGTTTTAATAGCAGATGCTAAATTTGTCGGTATGAATAAGGTTTGCCGCGTAATTGAGAGTGGGTCGGATAATGCGGGCACTTTACTGGCGCAGGCCACTCCCGCATTTAAACGTGAATACGCCGCCGCCGATTTGGTCATTGCCAAGGGGCAGGGGAATTTGGAAACGCTGGTTGACCCGAAAAAGCCGATTTTTTATCTGTTAATGATGAAGTGCCCTTTTTTAGGGGAGAGGTATGGGGTGGGGGCGGGAGAGATTGTGGTGATGGTGGGGAAAAAATAAAAAGGCGGCGGGTAATTTGCGCAACTTGCATATTTTTTTTCTAACTTTGTTAATGATTATATGTTTCCTTTTCCCTTCTCCTTTTCCATTATCGGGGTCTGCCCTGGCGGCTAACCCTTTCCCCCAACGCATCGTTTCCTGCATGCCCAGCATTACTGAGATGCTGTTTGCCATTGGGTTGGATAAGCGTATCGTCGGCGTAACCTTAAATTGTAATTATCCGCCGGCGGCTTTGCGCAAGGAAAAAGTAGGCCGCGAGGTGATGAACGTTGAAAAAATTATTTCCCTTAAGCCCGATTTGGTGGTGATGCTCAAAAGCGCCCAGCCGTCAGAAATTGAAAAGCTGAAAAAGCGCGGCCTGCCCCGGCAAGCCGGGGGCCTGCCGGTAATGACCATTGATCCACAAACGGTCCACGGGGTTATGACGGCCATAATCGAGTTAGGGAAAGCTACCGGGAACAATCAGCAGGCAGAAAAACTGGTTGCGCAAATGCAGGCAAGGTTGGGAAAAGTGCGGCGTGCGATGGGCCGCGTACAAGATTCTCCGGCTAGGCAAAAAATCGCGCAGCGCGAATCACGCGTTTTGGTGATCGTTGGCGTCAACCCGCTGGTGGTAGTGGGCGGCAATAATTTTATCGCCGACATCATTAAAACGGCGGGCGCCAAAAATGTTGCGGCAAAATTACGCGGCCCTTATCCGCAATATAGCTTTGAGCAGTTGGTTAAAGATGACCCCGACGCGGTAATTGTAGTAAAAAACGTTGTATTAGGGGAAAAAGAAATTTATAATGACAAGCGATTGCAGAAATTGCGGGCCGTACAGAATAAAAGGGTACTGGTAATTGATGCGGACATAATTTCGCGGCCCGGGCCCAGGGTGGTGGATGCGGTTGAAATTATTGCAAATTTTTTGTACGCTAAGCGATAAGAGATAAAAATGAAGAGAGCTCAACAAAATAGAATAATTGCCACGGTAACTCTTTCGGTTATTTTGATTATAGTTTGTTTGCTTTCCATCCTTTTTGGCGCGGTGTTTTTAACTCCGGACGCCATCCTTAATTCGTTGTGGTGCAGATTTTCGGGCTTTTGCTCAACCAATGCTTACGTTGATATCATTGTCTGGCAAATCCGCCTGCCGCGGATCATTTTGTCCGCGCTGGTGGGAATGATGCTGGCGCTTTCCGGCACAATTTTACAGGGAATATTGCGCAACCCATTGGCTGACCCCTATATTTTGGGGGTTTCGGCCGGCGGGTCCATTGGGGCGGCGCTGGCCACCGCGCTGGGGTTGGAGATTTGGTTGTTCGGGTTTTCTTCCGTGCCGCTGCTCGCGTTTGTTTTTGCGCTGCTGGCGGTTTTTGTGGTTTATTCGCTTTCCAATGTCCAGGGAAAATCCACTCCGCAAACTTTGATTTTGGCCGGCGTCGCGGTATCTTCCTTTGCCGCAGCCCTGCTTTCTATCATTATTATTGTCAGCGGAAATTTACAAACCATTTATTTCTGGCTTTTGGGAAGTTTTTCCGACGCTACCTGGCAAAGTGTTTTGGCGGTTTTGCCCTACGCGGCCATTGGCCTGGTAGTGGCAATTTATTACTCCAAAGATTTGAATGCCCTGCTTTTGGGCGAAGAAACCGCTTATACGTTGGGGGTTGAGGTTGAAAAAGTGCGCCGGTTTCTTTTGGTGGTGGCGTCGCTTTTGGCGGCGGCGGCGGTTTCGGTTTCGGGGTTGGTGGGGTTTGTGGGGTTAATTGTGCCGCATTTTGTCCGCCTGGTGGTGGGCCCGCATCACAAATTGCTGGTGCCAATGTCGGCCGTGTCGGGAATGCTTTTGGTGGTAGTGGCCGATACCCTGGCGCGCTCAATCTGGTCTCCGCAAGAAATCCCGGTGGGAATTATCATGGCGCTGATTGGCTGTCCTTTCTTTTTATATTTATTGCGCCGGAAAAAAACCTACATTAAATGAGCGGAATTTTACAGGTTGAAAACTTATCCTGCGGTTATGACAACAAACCGGTAGTGAAAGGGGTAAGTTTTGAGGTCAAGCTGGGGGATTTTGTGGGGATTGTGGGTCCCAACGGTTGCGGCAAAACCACACTACTGCGTGCCCTCTCCGGAATTATCGCCCCGCATGCCGGTGAAGTAAAAATCCGGAAGGTGCCGCTCCACAAATTAAGCCGCCGGGAAATTGCGCGCAAAATTGCTTTCATCCCCCAGATGATGGAGCCGGTGCCCGGTTTTACGGTTGAGGACATGGTTTTGATGGGGCGCACGCCGTACCTGGACCGCTTTGCATTTGAAACCGAAGATGATTACGACATTTCAAAGTGGGCGCTGGAAGAGCTGAAAATTGAAAAGATGGCGCACCTCCAGGTGACGGCCCTGTCCGGCGGTGAATTTCAGCGTGTGGCCATTGCCCGCGCGCTGGCGCAGGAGCCGCAAATTTTGCTTTTGGATGAACCCACGGCGCACCTGGACTTGAGATACCAGATGCGGATTTTGCGCCTGCTTTCTAAAATCCGTTCTACCCGTTCCATCATTGCTACTTTCCACGACCTGTCACTGGCCGCGCGCTTTTGCCGCAAAATGATTTTGATTAAAAACGGCGAAATGGTAGCCGCCGGCAAACCCAACGAGGTTTTGACGCAGGACAATATCTGGAATGTTTTTCGCATCAAGGCGCAGGTGAAAGCTAACCCGCGGAATAAGAGATACCGGTATGTAGTGGTGTAATTTTTTGGCCCAATGCCCTCGCAACCACGCTCCGAAAATCCCGCCGAGATTTTCGGAGCTCTCATTTTCGCCCTCGCTCCTCCCGCCAAGGCGGGAGTCCATGGCCGCTCGGGCTCAATGAAGGGTTGCTTAGGGCATTGGGCTTCAAAATGAATAACACAATTACTCTATCAACTTAATCCCGGTTTCTTTTAGAATGCCGGCCACAATTTCAATAAAACAAACCTCGGACTCATAATGTCCCGCCTCAACCGTATTAAGCCCAAATTCTTTAGCAAGCAATCTAGTGTGGTGGTTTAGCTCCCCAGTCAAAAAAGTATCGGCGCCGCTTTTGATTGCATCTTCAATTACGCCCTTCCCGCTGCCGGAAGACAGCGCCACTTTTTTGACCTTGCCTTGGCCCTGGACGATTAAATCTTTGGGCTTTATTTTTTTGTTAACCAGGGAGCAAAAATGCGTAAAACTAATGGTCTGTGGCAAAGTCCCGACCCGTCCCAGCCCCAAAACTTTACCCTGGTTTTGTAGTGGATAAATATCGTAGGCGGGTTCTTCGTAAGGGTGGACTTTTTTCAGCGCGGCAATGACGGCCGGCAAACGGCTTTTTATAACCACGGTTTCCAGCCGCGCTTCGCCCACGCGGTTAATTTGCCCTTTTTTCCCGACGGCGGGTTTGGCATTTTTTCCCGGCACAAAAGTCCCAATACCGTGCGTAAGGAAAGTACACCCGGAATAATCGCCGATTTTTCCGGCACCCGCGCCGCATACCGCCGCCCGGACTTTTTCCAGCGCGTCTTGGGGAACATAAACCACCAGTTTATAGGTTTTCTCTAGAAAAGTTGGCTGTAAGACGCGCGTGTTTTGTAAACCAAAAAGGTTAGCCAGCCAGTCGTTGATTCCGCCTTCCGCCACGTCAAAATTGGTATGGTAGGCGCAAAGGGTGATGTTGTTTTTGATTGCCGGAGAAATAATTTCCCAGAGAAGAGAGCCGGGTTTTATCCCGCCGCCCGCATCTTGAGTAATAGGGTGGTGGCTGATAATTAAGTTGGCGCGCCGCGCGATGGACTTTTTTATAACATCGCGGGTAATGTCAACGCAGAGTAAAACGCCTTTGGTTAAGTCGTTTTTATTGCCAATTTGCAAACCGCAGTTGTCGCCGGGTACGGCTAAGTTTAAGGGGGCAAAGGCCTCTAAAATGCGAAATATTTCCCGGTGCTGCATGATCATATTATAGCAAAAAATATTGAAATCGTGACGACGGAATGACGATAAGAATTAAGCAGGGAAGAGTCGTAAACTAAATTTAGAAGCAGGTAATATGTCAAGCAAAGCATTGGTGGATGTAATTTCTTCGCAGATTTGGCGGGCGCGGGGTTTTCAGGTTTCATCTTACGGAAATGTGCGGCCACAGGTAACTCGGCGCGATACCAATCTGGTTTTGGGTTTTGGCAATGTTTTGGTCATTGTGCCTGAAGGTTTGGTCAGGCATGAAATTACTTTTCACCCCAAAGTTTTGGCCGGACTGCAGGAAAGGGTTCTTTTGCCGCCAGATGAGGAGTCCGCTGGTTTTTCTTCCTGGTGCCAAGCCCGGCTTGGCGCCTTGGAACATCCTTCTTCCATTACAGTTTTATTTAAGGACACATTGAATCGGCCTTGGGTTATGCAGGCGCTGGGGGAGCGGCAATTTTATTTATTAGTTAGAGCTGATGATTATAAAGTCATGCGCCGGCGGGTCAGGCGGGGAGTTGCCGCCCTGGCCGCGGGAAACTTTGCCACTGAAATGGCGCTTTCGGCAATGGTACGGCACGAGGATGATAATCGCCGCACAGCAGTGGCCGGTCCGGCTGCGTTTTTAAGCTTGGCTGGATCCGGTTACGTGGAGCCAGATTTATTGGCGGATGAATCGGTGGCCCCGTATTTTAGCAGGGATTTTTCTGGGGTACGTTGTGAGCGGCCTTTAGATGTAGTGGTTGGCATGCGCCTATTAGGTGCTTATCATTTGTTGAGTACGTTTGATGCGGCGTGCCGCACGCCTCTGGAAGGGTGGGTTG
>Ga0265292_1002756_pt1 | contig 11697 bp, 9 predicted proteins | sample Munlanlewell296A_FD_189080 | JGI IMG/M metagenome (GOLD analysis project Ga0265292, IMG submission 189080) | Leachate microbial communities from a municipal landfill in Southern Ontario, Canada - Leachate well 296A | ecosystem: Engineered > Solid waste > Landfill > Unclassified | place: Canada...
TGTAAGCGATCTCATCCGCCAGATTGGCGAGCTGGGCTTCCAGCGATGGGCGCTGATTGATAATGAATCGCTCCCCCACTTGGCCAAGCTCGGCGGCATTGGCTAAAGAACAATGTTTAAGGATGCCCTCGCGCGTCTCAAAGCAAAGGTTCAAGCCATCGAACGCAGCATATTTTTCTTCCAGTACATCGACAACGCGCAAAGACTGTAGATTGTGTTCAAACCCGCCATGGTCTTTCATGCATTCGTTCAAAGCTTCCTGTCCTGCATGTCCGAACGGCGTGTGCCCAAGATCATGAGCCAGCGATATCGCTTCGACCAGATCTTCGTTCAGGCGAAGTCTCCGAGCTATGGAACGACCTATCTGAGCAACTTCGATGCTGTGGGTGAGTCGCGTTCTAAATAAATCACCTTCGTGATTAACAAATACTTGGGTCTTATATTCAAGACGCCGAAATGCAGCCGAGTGGATGATTCGATCGCGATCACGCTGGAACTCACTGCGGCCTATCGGCGCAGGCTCATCTATGCGCCTGCCTCTCTGGCTGGTGCTGACGGCATAGGGGGCTAACAACTGTTCAGGCACTGCATGCCTCCAGCGTCTGCTCCAACATCGCCTGCGGCACGTCACCTGTCATCACAGCATTTCCCAATGACTTCAACAGCACGAAGCGTATCTTTCCGTCCGCCACTTTTTTATCTAAGCCCATCAACTGCATGTACTTTTCCGCTCCCAGTTTTGGGCCGACTGTTGGCAATCCTGCACGCTCGAACAATTTACGCACACGCACCACATCTTCCGCGCTCAACCATCCGAGGCGATGCGACAGATCAGTTGCCATGATTGTCCCAGTCGCAACCGCTTCGCCATGCAACCAAACTCCGTAGCCCATACCATTCTCGATAGCGTGACCGAAAGTGTGCCCGAGATTCAGCAAGGCTCGCTCACCGCTTTCACGCTCATCAACCCCTACGACTTCAGCTTTGTTCTGGCAGCTTCTGGCGATGGCATATTGCAAAGCTACCTTATCGCGAGAAAGTAATTTTTCGATATTGGCTTCAAGCCACTCCAAGAACGGCAGGTCGCGTATCAATCCATATTTGATGACCTCGGCTATACCTGCTCGCAATTCCTTATCAGGCAAAGTATCCAGTGTCGTCACATCTGCCAGCACGACCAAAGGCTGATAGAACGCACCGATCATGTTCTTACCCAAGGGGTGATTGATGCCCGTCTTTCCGCCAACCGAAGAATCGACCTGCGACAGCAGCGTTGTTGGAATCTGAATGAAGGGCACCCCGCGCAGATAACTGGCGGCGGCAAATCCTGTCATGTCACCGACCACCCCCCCACCCAGCGCAATGATGGGCGTACTGCGTTCGCAGCGCGAGCGTAAAAGTGCATCATAGATGACATTCATCGACTCATTGTTTTTGTATTGCTCTCCATCTGGCAGGATGATGCTCTCGACCTGTATCTGATGTTTCGCCAAGTCCTCAGTCAGGCGCCCGAGATAAAGGGGCGCAACTGTCGTATTTGTAACGACAACGGCGCGCTTGCGTGGCAAATAGGGAAGTAATAATTCCGGCTTGTTCAGCAAATCATTGCCGATATGTATCGGATAACTGCGTTCGGCCAAACCGACACTGAGCGTCTTCATTGATTTGTCATCTCCAACAGTGGAACGGGCATTCAATTCTTGAAGTCTTTGTTGCAATCGCATCAACAGAACGTGGACGCTCTGTTTACCGGTATGCATGACGATGTCGGCAATCTCTGCATAGAGTGGATCTCGTTGCTCGAACAGCTCTTGTAATTTTCCACGCGGGTCAACGGTTTGCAGCAACGGCCTATTGGTATCGTGGCGCGTGCGCTGCCAAAGGTCATGCACATTGCTCTTGAGATAGACGACCGCTCCACTTGCTTTTAGTACGCAACGATTATGTGGACTAAGAATCGCTCCCCCTCCCGTCGCAAGCACAAGATCGCTTCGTTCAGCCAAATCTTCCAAAACGGAGGATTCTCTTTGCCTGAATCCCGCCTCACCCTCGACATCGAAAATGTGAGGAATCGTAACGCCAGTGCGGCGCTGTATCTCCTCATCACTATCGATGAAGGTCTTGCCAAGCTGCTTTGCTAATAACCTTCCGACAGTCGTTTTGCCAGAGCCCATCATCCCGATCAAGATGACGTTGCCTGATTTTTCTTTATGTGAAGTCGTATCGCTCATGCTGAGAATTGTAGCTGGAATTCTTTTCTGCCTCTGCAAAACAAAAGCCCGGCTCACGCCGGGCTTAGTAACAACACACTGCTATCTCAGTTGGAACCCAATGTGTCCTTCAAAATCTTAGGTGTGATGAATACCAACAATTCTTTCTTGCTCTTCACTTGAGTATTCTGCTTGAACAGCCATCCCAGCACAGGAATATCGCTTAATCCAGGAACGGCAGAAGTGGAATCCGATTCATCCTGCGTATAAACCCCGCCAATCACGACCGTACCGCCATTCTCCACCAACACTTGGGTGTCAACTTTCTTGGTATTGATACTCGGCACGCCCGCGTAGATGTTACCCACAGAATCCTGAGTCACTGCAACTTTCATAGTCACACTGTCTTCTGGAGTGATTTGCGGCGTAACGACCAGACTCAAGACAGCCTTCTTAAAAGCAACGCTAGTCGCGCCACTGCTGCTGGCTTGGAGGTAGGGAACTTCGACACCCGACTCGATAGTGGCTGGTGTCTTGTCTCCCGTCACCACACGAGGACTAGCGATATTCTTTGTCGTACCGTCAATCGCAGATGCATTCAATTCAAGAGTGAGAGTCTTAGTAGCAGCCGCATTGAACAAGGTCATCGTTAACCCTCCCAAACCGGATGCCGCACCTGGCAAGTTTACATTTGCATTCGCCGTACCCCTTGCCCCACCCCCACCTGCTGGAAATAAACCGCCTTGCGCTTGTGTTGGGCCTATATAACCCAATCTCCCCCCAAGGGTATGGTTAAACGACTCTCCGGCTTCAACAAAGCGTGCCTCAATCAACACTTGGCGCACAGGCACATCCACCAATTTGATCAGTTTTCTGACCTCTTCCAAGCTGGTTGGCACATCTTTGACAAAGAGCAAGTTGGTTCTCAAATCGAAGGTTGCACTACCTCGCTTTGACAATATCTTCTGTTTTTCATCTGAAATGAGTCTGACGATATCCGCAGCCTTGGCGTAAGACAGAGCAAAATTCTCTGTACGCATTGGCTCTAACTCAGTAATTTCCTGGCGCGAAGAGAAATCGATCTTTTCCTTTGCTGCGATCTCTTCTCGCGGCGCCACCTGAATCACATTGCCGTTCTTGCGCATATCCAATCCACGGCTTTGCAAAATAATGTCGAACGCTTGGTCCCAAGGAACGTCCTTCAAGCGCAAGGTCAGACTGCCCGACACAGTGTCACTGATTACCATATTCAAACCAGTGAAGTCGGCGATAACACTTAACGCCTCACGCGTCGAGATGTTCTGGAAATTGAGCGTGAGCTTTTCACCCGAGTATCCGGGAACATTACCCTTAACTAGCTTATTGGGATCTTCAACGACCGCTTTGACTTCGATGATGAATTTATTATCTGTTTGGTATGCAGAATATTCCCACAATCCTTTTGGCTCGATCGACAAGCGTGCGTTACCGCCCTGAACAAATGCATCCACCAATTGAACTGGCGTTGCAAAGTCTGAAACATCTAGCTTGCGTTGCAGATTCCTAGGAAGTGTTGTGCGCTGGAAATCCACTACGAGTGCTTTTCCTTGCTGCTTGATGTCAATGCCGATGTCAGCATCCGACAAGTCGATTTGAATTCGTCCTTCACCATTTTTTCCTCTACGGAAATCGACATCTCTCAGGCTATGTTTTTGCTGACCTGCAGAGGCGTCCGCAAAATGTGTCGTAGCAACTGGTTCAGCCGTGCCACCAAGCCCCTTAGGCTGCAGAGTGATCAACACATCGTTGCCTTCGATACGAGTGTCGTAACTCACCATCTGCACCAAATTGACGACTAAACGCGTGCGGCTTCCAGCCTGTACGATATTTGCACTGCGCAAGTCTCCATTACCGAACTCCTGCATAGACTTCCCTAAGCCATTAGCCGTTGCCGGAAAATCGAAAGCAATTCGAGGAGGGGTGTTAATTGTGAATGCGGCAGGCTGGGTACTCGGAGCTGTTTTCAAGCTAACTTTGATAACAATCTTTCCACCCGAATCACCACTCGCGCTGATTGATTGGATGGAATTTATCTCGCCATCCAAGCTAACCGCTTCTTGTGCTTGCGCATTGAATGTGAACGCCGCAAGGACAATCGGAACTAATCGAATGAAGCTTAGCGCTGAATTATTAAACAGTTTCATATTGTTACTCCTAATCACTCGACTAATTGCAGACTGCTTTCACGCTCAGTCCAATCGCCAGCACTGTCCTGAACCATTTCTTTGATCTTCACCTCGGTCTCCGAGACAGATAATATTTGCCCAAAGTTAAGCCCAATATAGTTACCTGCCCTTACTCGGTGAATTTTTCCTTCTGCAGATTTCACCACAGCGTGGCCTACATTGCGCTGGAACAAATACCCAACCATTTTCAGGCTCTCCAAGGGATAGTCTTCAAGCTCCTCTTTGGGTCGATCCAAATCCGGCTGATTCTGCCCGCTTCGATTTGCGCTTCTAGTATCCTGCTTGCGGGGCTTGAAAGGATCTGGCAACGAAGTGGCATTATCGTAAGCGAATGGCTCGTAAGGCTTGATGTCTGGCGGAGGCTCTACCTTGCCGCGCATATCCGCCCCCGCGTTATTAACAAAATCGCGTAAATCTTGAAATTCCTCGCCGCCGCAGCCCGCCAGAAGTGCCGCCATTAACAATGCCGAGTGCCATGCTCTCATTTATTTCGCCCCCGCAGGTTTGGTGCGCTTCTGCGCAGCAAGCTCGCTCTCATCAAGATAGCGGTATGTTTTAGCAGTTGCATCCATCGAAAGCCCCCCCGCTGCCGGTGAGATACTTATGTCGTTCAATGTGACTATTCGCGGCAACTGGGAAATATCACTCGCAAAATTTCCCAAATCATCATAATTACCACTCACTTTGATGGAGATAGGCTGCTCAGTGAACACGCCCGTAGCCACTTCATTCCCTGGTCGGAACAAATCAAATTGCAATCCTCGCCCCAAGCCTGCTTGGTTGATATCGGTCAACAAAGCATCCATTTCAGACTTGCTGGGAAGTTGTTTTAACAAAGCGCCAAAAGACTGCTGTGTATCAATCAGCTGTTTCTTGATGATATCTAAATTGATTGCCTCTTTTTTCTTGACCAAGAAGGTTTCTCTTAATTTATCTTCCTCTTGTCTGACCTGCTTCAGGCTCTCGTATTGATCTTGCCAATCAAAAAATGCTCCCAGTCCGACAATCAAGAGCAATACCACCAAAAATGACGCAAGCTTAATCAACCACGGCCAAGAGCCCGGTTTTTTAGGGTCGATATTTTTTAATTCTTCAAGGAAATTCATATCTCACCCCTAATTCTTTCCACCGGTCTTTGCCGGAGCTTGAGTTGCTGGTGCAGCCAGCTTCGTCAAGTTGAAATTCAGAGAAAACTCACTCACACGCCCCCCTCCTACGTTAGCAGCATGAATTTCTACAAGGGTGGGCGAATCAAGCCAAGGTGAATCTTCTACAGACCGCATAAGCGTTGAAATACGTGCGTTGGACTGGGCGTATCCCACCAAGGCGATCTTATATCCAGACTGTCTTACACTCTTGATATAGACGCCATCAGGCAAAATCCGCAACATCTGATCCAGCAGATGCACCACGTCCGAACGAGTTGACTGAAGATTTTCAACCACATTCTTTCTCGCCAAAAGTGACTGCGTCTGCTCGCGCAACTTCTTTATCTCTTCGATTTGCTTATCCAGTACCGCAATTTCTTGTTTCAAATAAGCATTACGTCGCTCTTGGTATTCGATTTGAGCACTAATCGCTACGTGGACTAACGCCACGATCAATGCTCCAACAGCAAATGAGATCGCGCTCAGCACAATAAACTGCATCTGTTTCGCGCGGCGCTTCTCAGCGCGATGAGGTAGCAAGTTAATACGAATCATGATGGATCAAACCTCCGCATCGCCAAACCGCAAGCAATCATTAAGGCTGGCGCATCCGTTTGCAATTGACGCGGCTTAATACGACTGGAAAGGGTCATCAGTTCGAATGGATTGGCAACCAGTGTGCTGACTTGGGTTCGGGTGGCAACCGCCTCATCCAACCCAGCAAGCGCCGCACATCCACCAGCCAAGACGACATAGTTGACTTCGTTATATTGGGTGGAAGTGAAAAAGAACTGCAATGCACGTGCAACTTCCATCGCAACACTTTCGCGGAAGGGTGTCAAAACATCGCTCTCGTAGTTTTCTGGTAATCCGCCGTTTTTCTTAGCAGACTCGGCATCTTCGGCAGACAAGCCGAATGCACTCTGTATTTGTTGAGTTAGCTGAGCCCCGCCAATCTGCTGATCGCGCGCATAGACCGACTGCCCATTTCGCAATACATTGACGTTCATCACGTTAGCGCCGATATCGACCACCGCAACGCACTGATCCTCTGCACCACCCGGAAGTTGCGATCGTATTTGCTCAAAGGCTGCTTCAGCCGCATAGGGCTCGACATCGACCACGACCGCTTTTAGGCCCGCCGATTGCGCCGCCGCAACGCGATCTTCCACATTAGCTTTACGCGATGCGGCCAACAGAATCTCCACTTCCTCAGGATTGGTCGGCGAAGGACCGATAACCTGAAAGTCGAGATTGACTTCTTCTAACGCAAAGGGGATGTACTGATTGGCTTCAGACTCAACTTGGTATTCCAAGTCGTCTTCGCGCAAGCCCGCTGGGAGCATGATCTTCTTGCTGATGACCGCTGCCGCTGGCAATGCTAGGCTGACGTTGCGAATCCGTGTACCCATGCGTTTCCAAGCACGTCTCAATGCTTCCGAAACCGCATCCAAGTTATTGATGTTTCCATCGCTGACCGCATCCGACGGAAGCTCTTCAATCGCATATCGCTCGACAATGTAGCCACCCTTCTTGGGCGACTCACTCAACTCCAAAAGTTTTACGGAAGTGGCACTGATATCCACCCCGATCATGGGTGGCGTCGACGTCTGCAAAAAGTCTAACGGGATGTCGAAATTTCCTTTAATCATAGGATGGTTAGCGCTTTTTCGTACAAAGTGGTTTAAATCCTAGCAATAACTCTTGCGAGTGTAAAGTTTTTTCTACTGCCCCATATTTATTAAGCTTGGGCGATATAATCCCCGCGACAGCCTTTAATTCAAAATTCTATCTATGACTTCTCGTTGGTGGTTCTATCCTGCTTTGCTAGTGTTGGTGTTGCCACTCATCCCATTATTGCTGCTAGTTTTCGCAGCCATTCTCACCTATCCAACCTTGCCATCGCTGGAAGCACTTACGGACTATCGTCCCAAGATGCCCTTAAGAGTATTCAGTGCTGAGGGGGTTTTGATTGGCGAATTCGGTGAAGAGCGTCGGGAGTTGGTCAAGATAGAAGAAGTACCAGACCTCATGAAGAAGGCAATCTTGGCAGCAGAGGATGATCGCTTCTATGAGCACGGCGGTGTGGATTACATCGGCGTACTGCGGGCAACGTATTCCAACTTCACTTCTGGCGGCGTCAAGCAAGGTGCCAGCACGATCACCATGCAAGTTGCGCGCAACTTCTTCCTGTCCAAGGAAAAGACCATGTCACGCAAATTCAATGAGATGTTGCTGGCCTTCAAGATCGAACACAACCTGACCAAGGATGAGATCCTGCAGCTCTACTTCAATCACATCTATCTTGGTCAACGTGCCTATGGATTTGGCGCTGCAGCTCAAGCCTATTACTCCAAGCCGCTCGATCAATTGAATATCTCCGAAATGGCGATGCTGGCTGGACTCCCCAAAGCGCCAGGCGCTTACAACCCGGTCGTGAATCCTAAAAGAGCCAAAGTACGTCAAGAATACATCTTGAAACGCATGCGCGATCTTGGCTACATCAGTAGTGAGGAATATGCACTTGCGCAAAACGAGCCTATTCAAACAAAACAAACTGCATACCACCAAGAATTCTCCGTGAACGCCGGCTTCATTGCTGAGATGGTTCGGCAAGAGATGTATGACAAATTCCAAGAGGACACCTATACCCAAGGCTACAGCGTCTATACGACCATCAGAGCGCAAGATCAAGCAATCGCTTATGACGCATTGCGCAAGGGCGTCATGGAATATGACCAGCGCCATGGATATCGCGGCCCCGAGGGTTACATCGATTTAAAGAAGAACGACACGGATGAGCTGCTCGACGATGCTCTGCAAGACGTATCCAATAACGGAGACTTGATTCCTGCTGTGGTGCGCACAGTCAGCTCAAAAACCTTAGGCGTTTATATAAAAGGAGGCGAGTCGTCGGACATAAACGGTGAAGGGCTGCGTTTTGCTCAACAGATGTTGGGGGACAACCTAGCACTCAGTCGGCGTATCCGCAAAGGTTCGCTCATAAGAGTTCGCAAGAACGATAAGGGAATCTGGATGATTTCTCAGATTCCTCAAGCCGAGTCCGCTTTCGTTTCTGCTAATCCAAGAACAGGCGCTATCTATGCCTTAGTGGGCGGCTTTGACTTCAATCGCAACCAATTCAACCATGTCACACAAGCGTGGCGCCAGCCTGGCTCCAGTTTCAAGCCATTTATTTACTCTGCCGCTCTCGAAAAAGGGTTCACCCCTGCCTCAGTCATCAACGATGCGCCACTGGTGGTCGACCTTATCGATACTGGCGGCGAAGCATGGGAGCCGAAGAACTTCGATGGTGAATTTGAAGGTCCGATGCGCATGCGTCAAGGTCTTACCAAATCGAAGAACCTCGTCTCCATCCGTATCCTTCAATCCATTGGCTTGGACTACGCTCAAGACTACGTCACCAAGTTCGGCTTCGAAAAAGACAAGGTTGGCCCCTATCTGACGATGGCTTTAGGCGCCGTTTCCGTCACGCCGATGCAAATGTTGGGAGGGTATTCTGTGTTCGCCAACGGAGGGTACCGTGTCTCACCATACCTGATCCAGCGTGTCGAAGATGGGCAAGGCAACATCATCAGTCAAGCATCCCCTATCGAAGTAGGCAAAGGAGCCGAACAAGTGTTGGATGTTCGGAACGCTTTCACCATGGTGAACATGATGCAAGACGTGGTGAAACACGGCACGGCCATTCGGGCAATGTCCTTAGGCCGACAAGATCTAGCTGGCAAGACAGGTACGACCAGTGATGCGATGGATGCTTGGTTCTGCGGGTTTCATCCCGCACTCGTCGCCGTCACCTGGATCGGTTATGACAATCCACGCAGCCTAGGTGAAAAAGAAACCGGTGGTGGTGCCGCGCTACCTATCTGGATCGACTACATGGGAGCGATACTCAAAGATATTCCAGGGATTGAGTATTCCATCCCCGAACATATCGTCACAGCCCGCATCAACGAAAACGGCCTGCGCGATCCCGACGGCGCTCGTGTCGACTATTTCTATGAGGAGAATCTGCCCGCCGAGCAAAGTAGCGTCCCCGTAGTGTCGTCCAAACCAACCGAAAACGAACAGCTGTTCTAATGGGCAAACCCCACGCACAAAAAAGAGACTTGATGCGCGAGCAACTCGCGCATCAAGCGGCCCGCATCATCGCCGAAGAAGGTGTCGCTGATTTTGCCTTCGCCAAACGAAAGGCCGCCAAACAACTGGGCGCGACAGACACTCAACACCTACCTAGTAATGAAGAGGTCGAAGCGGCGTTGCACACCTACCGTACGTTGTATCAAGCCGACACACACCCAGACATTCTGCGTGAACTACGCGAAGAAGCTTTGGCCGCCATGCAGGTGTTCGCAGAATTCAATCCTTACCTGACTGGCTCGGTCTTGAGCGGGAGCGCGGGAGAAGACTCGGATATCAACCTCATGCTGTTCTCGGACGATGCGAAAGCGGTTCTACTGTCCTTGCTCAAGAACAACATCGATTTTGAAGATGGTGAATGGCGTGCTCGAATCGGAGGGCATGAGGAGGTCGTCCCCAGCTACACCTTGACTAGCGAATCTGGCGTACTGATACACATCATCGTCTTGCCAGAGAACATGCGTCACAGCGGCAGCCGCCACCCCGAGACGCATGCAGATATCTCCGCACTAGAAACGCTGTTAGCTACCTGATTTCAACCAGCGCGCCGCATCAAGCGCAAAGTAAGTCAATATCCCATCGGCACCTGCACGCTTGAACGCCAGCAACGATTCCAACACGCACGCCTCTTCGTTCAACCAGCCGTTCTGCGCTGCCGCCTTGAGCATCGCATACTCACCGCTGACCTGATAGACAAACGTCGGCGCTTTGAATTCATCCTTCACGCGTCGCACGATATCCAGATACGGCATACCTGGCTTGACCATCACCATGTCTGCGCCCTCTTGCAGGTCAAGACCAACCTCCCATAGCGCCTCATCAGAGTTCGCCGGGTCCATCTGGTAGGTGTATTTGTTGCCCTTGCCCAAGTTGCCGCTGGAACCGACCGCATCGCGGAATGGGCCGTAGAAACTAGAAGCGTATTTGGCTGAATAGGCCATGATGCGTGTGTGGATGTGGCCGTTCGCATCCAGTGCGGCACGCACCGCGCCGATGCGCCCGTCCATCATGTCCGATGGCGCCACGATATCAGCTCCCGCAGCAGCATGACATTGCGCCTGCTTTTGCAACACCGAGATAGTCTCGTCATTGAGCACATAGCCGCTATCATCGATCAGGCCGTCTTGCCCGTGGCTGGTGTAGGGGTCAAGCGCGATGTCCGTCATCACGCCCAATTCTGGAAAATGTTGCTTCAACTCAGCAACGACACGTGGGACTAGTCCGTTCGGATTGAACGCTTCGCGCGCATCCAGACTTTTCAGCGAAGCGTCGATCACGGGGAAGATCGCCATCACGGGCACGCCCAACTTTACACATTGCTCAGCATCTTTGAGCAACAAGTCCAAAGTCTTGCGCTGCACCCCCGGCATCGACTTCACATCCTCGACTTTATTGCTGCCTTCCAGCACAAAAACGGGGTAGATTAAGTCAGCCGAAGTAAGTATATGCTCACGCATCAAGTCCCGCGAAAAGGCATCTTTTCTCATACGACGCATGCGGGATTGGGGGTACTGTCCAAGTATCTTCATGGCTATTCCAAATGATTTTGTAAAGTAATGGAACTATTTTCTCACAGTCCCGTCTGAGCATGCGAGCGGTGAGAGCTGCTCCACGTTTCTCCTCCCTGAGCGTGTGTCTTTACCCTGTAAAGACTTGTGCCCCTGAATCTTTCCCCTTTGATTCAGGGGTATTTTTTACCTGCGTGTCGCTCCTGTCGATCTGCCACCCGCCAAAGCCACTGACGATGGTCTGGCTCACTGCTAGAATCCGCGCCTGCACTGAAGTATCCCATATACGAACCCAAGCTGAATCATGAATCTTGTCTCTAACCCCTTGCTGGTCACGATACTGATGTTAGCGGTGTCGAACTTGTTCATGACCTTCGCTTGGTATGGTCACCTGAAGAATCTAGCGACCTCGCCTTGGTACATCGCAGCACTGGTAAGTTGGGGC
>Ga0265292_1002757_pt1 | contig 11696 bp, 12 predicted proteins | sample Munlanlewell296A_FD_189080 | JGI IMG/M metagenome (GOLD analysis project Ga0265292, IMG submission 189080) | Leachate microbial communities from a municipal landfill in Southern Ontario, Canada - Leachate well 296A | ecosystem: Engineered > Solid waste > Landfill > Unclassified | place: Canada...
TGGTCGCGGTCAAACAAAGCAACGTGAAGCGGCTCCTGGCCTACTCCTCGATCGCCCACGCCGGATACATGCTGATGGGGTTCGTGCTCCTGTCTTCCGCGGGAATCGAAGCGATCCTGTTCTACCTCGTGGTCTACCTCTTCATGAATCTGGGCGCCTTCTACGTCGTGGTCCTGGTGAGCAACGCAACCCGCGGGGAGGAGATCTCCGACTTCACGGGACTGGGCAGCCGCGCCCCCTTCGCGGCGGTCGCGCTTGCCATCTTCCTCTTCGCCCTGACCGGGATCCCGCCGTTCTCCGGCTTCATCGGGAAGGTCTATCTGTTCGCCGAGGTCATCCACCGCGGGGTATACTGGCTCGCGGTCGTCGCGGCGCTGAACAGCGTGGTGTCGCTCTATTACTACACGAGGATCGTCCGGGCGATGTTCTTCGAGGAGCCGAAGGATGCATCGGCGATCCCCGTTCCCGCGGTCTCCTTCGCTGTGCTCGTCCTGCTCGTGGCGCCGACGCTGATCCTCGGCGTGTACTGGGAGCCGGTGGCGCGGATCGCCGCCGATTCCGTCCGGATGCTGGCGTTCTGACCCACGGAAAGATGTGAAGGGGGCTCCCATGGTCGGGTTTCCCGCAACCGTGGACTTCTCGAACCCGTACTTCGCGGTTCTCGTGCTTCTGGTCATCGCGCTGGCGATGTCGGTGGGGTTCGTCCTCCTCTCCCAGGCGCTCGGCCCGAAGCGGTACGACCGGATCAAGTACGGCGTGTACGAGTGCGGCGTCGACCCGCTCACCCCGGCCGCCGTGCGCGTCTCCGTGAAGTTCTACCTGGTCGCGATCCTGTTCATCCTCTTCGACCTCGAGACGACCTTCCTCTACCCGTGGGCGGTCCTGTTCCGTTCGCTGGGGTGGTTCGGCTTCATCGAGATGGCCGTCTTCGTCGGGATCCTGCTGGTCGGGCTGGTCTACGCGTGGAAAAAGGGAGCCCTTGAATGGCAGTGAGGCACGAGAAGGACGGCGCCCCCGGCCACGTGCTCACGACCCTCGAGTCGCTGATCGCCTGGGGGAGGAAATACTCCCTCTACCCGTTCACCTTCGCCACGGCGTGCTGCGGCATCGAGGTGATGGGGGCGTTCGGGACGCACTACGACCTGTCCCGCTTCGGCGCCGAGGTCGTCCGTTTCTCGCCGCGCCAGGCGGACGTCCTGCTGGTGGCGGGGACGATCAACTACAAGATGGCCCCCGTGCTGAAGCGGATCTACGACCAGATGCTCGAGCCCAAGTGGGTGATCTCGATGGGGGCGTGCGCCTGCTCCGGCGGCTTCTACAACAACTACACGGTCCTGCAGGGGATCGACAAGATCATGCCCGTCGACGTCTACATCCCCGGGTGTCCGCCGAACCCGGAGGGGATCATCGACGCCGTCGTGCGGATCCAGAAGATCATCGAGACCGGCGCGCCCCGCGCGGCGGACCGGTGGCCGATCAAATGAAGGGACGGGGAGCGGCGTGAGCATCGTCCTCGACAGGCTGCGGGACCGGTTCCCGGCCGACGTGGTGTCCACCCACTCGAACTTCGGGGACGACACGGCCCTGGTGCGGCGGGAGCGGATCGTCGAGATCCTCGCGTTCCTGCGGGACGACCCGGAGCTGCTCTTCGACTTCGCGATGGACCTGACCGGCGTCGACTACCTCGGGGAGGAGCCCCGGTTCGAGGTGGTCTACCACCTCTACTCGCTGGAGAAGAAGCGCCGCGTCCGGATCAAGGTGCGACTCCACGAGGACGACCCGGTGATCGACACGGCGGTCCCGGTGTGGCCTGGGATCAACTGGTACGAGCGGGAGGCGTGGGACATGTACGGCATCGTCTTCCGCGGCCACCCGAACCTGAAGAGAATCCTGATGTACGAGGCGTTCGAGGGGCACCCGTTGCGCAAGGATTACCCGAAGGCGAAGCGCCAGCCCACGATCGGGCCGGAAGAGTAGAGAGGCGATGGCGGAACGGGACGACATCACGACGAAGGGCGGGACGCCCGACCTGCAGGCCGAGCCGATGCTCATCAACATCGGGCCGTCCCACCCCGCGACGCACGCGACGCTGCGGTTCCAGGCGAAGCTCGACGGGGAGACGATCCTCGACCTGGAACCGGAGTTCGGATACCTCCACCGCGGCTTCGAGAAGGAGTCCGAGGCCGCGACCTGGACCCAGGTGATCCCGTACACCGACCGGCTGAACTACGTCTCGCCGCTCATGAACAACGTCGGGTACGCGATGGCGGTGGAGAAGCTGTGCGGCATCGAGATCACGGAGCGGTGCAAATACGTCCGCGTCATCATCTCCGAGCTCTCCCGGATCATCGACCACATGGTGTGCATCGGCACGAACATGGTCGACCTCGGGGCGTTGACGAACTTCTGGTACTTCTGGAAGCCGCGCGAGGAGGTCTACTTTCTGATCGAGGAGCTGTGCGGCCAGCGGCTGACAACGTCGTACACCCGGATCGGCGGGGCGATGGCGGACCTGCCGGAGGGGTGGACCGACCGGGTCCTCGCGGTATGCCGCGGCGTGATCCCCGAGTGCATCGCCGACGTGAACGCGCTCCTCACGAAGAACCGGATCTTCATCGAGCGGACGATGGGCGTGGGGCCGATTTCGGCAAAGGACGCGGTCGCCCTCGGGTTCACCGGCCCGTGCCTGCGGGCGGCGGGGGTCCCCCTCGACCTGCGGAAGGACGAGCCGTACCTCGTGTACGACCGGTTCGACTTCGACGTGCCCGTAGGCGAGGCGGGCGACACGTGCGACCGGTACATGGTGCGCATGGAGGAGATGCGGCAGTCGCTCCGGATCATCGAGCAGGCCGTCGCGCAGCTACCCGGCGGCCCCATCGACATCGACGACCCCCGGTTCATCCTTCCGGCGAAGGCGCAGGTGTACGAGAACATCGAGGCGCTGATGAACCACTTCAAGTTCATCATGGAGGGGGTCAAGGTCCCGGCGGGCGAGGTCTACTCGGCGACCGAAGCGGCAAACGGCGAGCTCGGGTTCTACATCGTCAGCCGGGGAGGGGGCGGGCCGTACAAGATCAAGGTCCGGCCGCCGTGCTTCCCGCTGTTCCAGGGGATCCCGCACCTCGTGAAGGGGCAGATGATCGCGGATCTCATCGCCACGCTGGGGAGCGTCAACATCATCGCGGGGGAGCTGGACCGGTGAGAGTCGCCTTTTCCGAGACCGGGCGGGCGAAGTTCGAGCGGCTGCTCACCCGCTATCCCGACAGGAAGGCGGTGATCCTGCCCGCCCTTCACCTGGCGCAGAAGGAGTTCGGGTACGTCTCCGACGAAGCGATCGTCTACATCGCCGGACTGGTGGGCACCTCTCCCGCCGACATCGAGGGGGTCGCCACCTTCTACACGATGTACAACCGGAAGCCCGTGGGGAAGTACCACGTGCAGATCTGCCGGAACATCTCCTGCTCCCTCCTCGGGGCGGAGCACCTGATCGAACACGTGTCGACGAAGCTCGGCGTCCGGCCCGGGGAGACGACCCCGGACGGGAAGTTCACCCTGACGACGGTGGAGTGCCTGGGCTCCTGCGGCACGGCGCCGGTGATGCAGGTAAACGACGAGTATCACGAGAACCTGACCGTCGAGTCGATCGACCGGATCCTCGACCAACTCCCGTGAGGAGCTGACGCAGGCGGCCATGGAAACGGTCCTCACCACGCATTTCGCCAACGAGCGGTACCGCCGGCTGGACACGTACCGGCAGTACGGCGGCTACGAGGCGTTGAAAAAAGCCTTCGCGATGGACCCCGGGCAGATCATCGACGAGGTGAAGAAGGCGAACCTTCGCGGCCGCGGCGGCGCCGGGTTCCCGGCGGGGGTCAAGTGGGGGTTCCTCCCGAAGGATCTCTCCCGCCCCCGTGTGCTGGTCGTCAACGCGGACGAGGGGGAGCCGGGGACCTTCAAGGATCGGGTCATCATGACCCGCGGACCGCACCTGCTGATCGAGGGGATCGTCATCTCCTGCTTCGCCCTGCGGGCCCACGCCTGCTGGATCTACATCCGGGGCGAGTTCGTCCGCGAGGCGAGGATCGTGGACGAGGCGATCGCCGAGGCGTACGCGGCGGGGTTCCTCGGGAGGAACATCCTGGGGTCGGGGTTCGACCTCGACGTGACGGTCCACCGCGGCGCGGGCGCCTACATCTGCGGCGAGGAGACCTCCCTGATCAACTCCCTCGAGGGGAAGCGCGGGTGGCCGAGGCTCAAGCCCCCCTTCCCGGCGTCGGTGGGGGCCTTCGGGCTGCCGACGATCGTGAACAACGTGGAGACCATCGCGGACATCCCCTGGATCGTCACCCACGGAGGGGAGACGTTCGCCGCCCTCGGTGTGGAGAAGAACGGCGGGACGCGCCTGATCGGCGTCAGCGGCGCCGTCAACCGCCCCGGCGTCTACGAGCTTTCGGCGGGGGTCAACCTCAAGGACATCATCTACCACCACGCCGGCGGCATCAAGGACGGGAAGGCGCTCAAGGCCGTCATCCCCGGAGGGTCGTCCACGCCCGTGCTGCGGCCCGACGAGATCGACGTGTCGTACGACATCGAGTCGATGGCGAAGATCGGTACGATGGCCGGATCCGGCGGGGTGATCGTCATTCCGGAAGGGACCTGCATGGTGCGGGCCCTCTCGGTCCTCATGAACTTCTACGCCCACGAGTCGTGCGGGCAATGCACGCCGTGCCGCGAGGGGACGGGGTGGCTGAAGAAGATTGTGGGAAGGATCGAGGCGGGGAAGGGGCGGGAAGGCGACGTCGAGCTGATCCTCGACCTGTGCGACAACATGATGGGGCGGACGATCTGCCCGCTCGCAGACGCCGCCGTGATGCCGGCCCAGTCGTTCATCTGGAAGTTCCGCGAAGAGTTCGACCGCCACATCGGCGAGCAGAAGTGCCCGTACGGGAACCGGTTCTGACACGAAGGCGATGCCGACCCTGACGATCAACGGAATGACCGTGGACGTCCCGCAGGGGACGACGATCCTCAACGCCGCGAAAGAGGTCGGCGTCGAGATCCCCCACTACTGCTACCATCCCAAGCTCTCGATCGCCGGGAACTGCCGGATGTGCCTGGTGGAGGTCGAGAAGTTCCCGAAGCTGCAGACCGCCTGCTCCACGGTGGTCACCGACGGGATGGTCGTGCGCACCGACACGGAGAAGGTGGGCAAGGCGGTCACCGGCGTCCTCGAGCTGATGCTCATCCACCACCCGATCGACTGCCCCATCTGCGACCAGGCGGGGGAGTGCGGGCTGCAGAACTACTACATGAAGTTCGGGCTCCACAAGAGCCGGTACGCGCTCGAGGACAAGGTCCACAAGAAGAAGGTGCAGGACGTCGGCGGCCAGATCGTGCTCGACGCCGAGCGGTGCATCCTCTGCTCAAGGTGCGTCCGGTTCCTCGACGAGGTGACCGGCACCCGGGAGCTCCACTTCTTCGACCGCGGCGACCACTCCGAGATCTCGATCTTCCCGGGGCGGCCGCTCGAAAACAACTACACCGGCAACCTCGCCGACATCTGCCCGGTGGGGGCGCTGACGAGCAAGGATTTCCGGTTCAGGTGCCGCGTCTGGTTCCTCAAGGCGTTCGACTCGATCTGCACCGGCTGCTCCAGGGGGTGCAACGTCGACGCCCACTGCAAGGGCGACATCCTGTACCGGCTGAAGCCCCGCTGGAACGACGCGGTGAACCAGGCATGGATGTGCGACTTCGGACGGCTTACCTACAAGGCGATGAACGAGGCGCGCCTGCTCATCCCCTTCGTGCGCGAAGAGGGCGCGCGGAAGGTCGCCGCGTGGGGATCGCTCCTGCCCGATGTGGCGTTCCGCCTGAAGGCGGCGGCGGACAAGGGTGGGACGGACCGGGTCGCCGTGATCGCCTCCCCGCAATCGTCCAACGAGGAGCTGTACCTCCTTCGACGCCTCGCGACGGAGTTGCTCGGCACGAAGAACCTCGCCTTCACCCACCGGGTCGCGGAGGACGGCTTCGCCGACGACTTCCTGATCCAGGCGGACAAGAACCCGAACAGTCGCGGCGCCCAACTCCTCGGGATCCCCGGCGGCGCGGCGTTCGACGCGCTGGTGTCGAAGATCGCCGGCGGCGGGATCGACGCCCTCCTCATCTTCGGCAACGGGATCGGAGCCCTTTCGGAGGAGGAGACGGCCGCGCTGCTGGCCAAGGTCCCGTTCGTCGTCCAGGCGGGGACGAACGAGGGGCCGGTCTCGAAGGCGGCGACCGCCGTCCTGCCGTCTGCCTCCGTCGCCGAGCGGGGCGGGACCTTCACCAACCACGCCGGCCGCGTGCAGCGGTTCCGGTTCGGATTCCCGGCGCGCGGGAAGGCGAAGAACCCGATCGAGATCCTCGTGGGGCTGGGGAACCGGCTGGGTGCCGGCTGGACCTTCGCCGGCGAGGCGTCCGTCTTCCGTGCGCTGGCGGAGACCGAGGCGCCCTTCGCGGGGATGAGCTACGATTCGATCGGCATGTTCGGGCAGGAGACTAAGTGCCACATGTCATAAATATGGTCGCATTCGAGCGCCGCTGCATCCGCTCCGGCTGCGTTGCGCGCCTTGCCGGCGCGGCGCATCGTCGCTCTCGGTGCAGACCCTATTTATGACATGGGGCACTCAGGGATGACCGGCCCCCTTTTCGACATCGCGGTGGCGGTCGCGCGGATCGCGGTCTTCTTCGCGTTCTGCTTCGGCCTGGTCGTCGTGATGACCTGGGTGGAGCGGAAGGGGGCGGCGTACATCCAGGACCGCCGCGGGCCCAACCGGGCCGACATTTTCGGCATCCGCGCGTGGGGGCTCTTCCACCCGCTGGCCGACGCGCTGAAGTTCCTCTTCAAGGAGGACTTCATCCCCGACAACGCCCACCGGCTCTTCTACCAGATGGCGCCGATGTTCTCGCTCGCGCCGGCGATCCTGGCGATCGCCGTCATCCCGTTCGGACCCGACGTCACCGTGATGGAACGCAGGATCGCGCTGCAGATCGCGGATCTCAACGTCGGCATCCTCTACCTGTTCGCCGTCTCGGGGATGACCGTGTACGGCGTGGTCCTCGCCGGATGGGCCAGCGGGAGCAAGTACCCGCTCCTCGGGGGGCTGCGGTCGTCGGCCCAGATGATCTCGTACGAAGTCTCCATGGGGCTCTCCCTCATCGGGATCTTCATGGTGTTCGAGTCCGTCCGGATGTCCCGGATCGTGGCGGGGCAGGGGGGGCTCCTCTTCGGCGTCCTGCCGAAGTGGGGCGTCTTCGTCCAGCCGCTCGGGTTCATCCTCTTCCTCGTGGCGCAATACGCGGAGGCGAACCGGACCCCCTTCGACATGCCGGAAAGCGAGTCGGAGCTGGTGGCCGGATACCATACCGAGTACGCTTCCTTCAAGTTCTCGATGTTCATGATGGCGGAGTACCTCCACATGGTGGTGGGCGCGGCCGTCGTGGCGACCCTCTTCTTCGGCGGGTGGCAGTTCCCGTACCTGGGCGACGCGGGGTTCCTCTTCCCCGGCGGCTTCGCCGTGGCCGTGCCGCCGGCGCTCGTCCTGCTCCTGCGGATCGGGGCGTTCGTCTCGAAGGTCCTCTTCTTCGCGTGGCTTTACGTCTGGATCCGGTGGACAATTCCCCGGTTCCGGTACGACCAGGTGATGCGGCTGGGGTGGAAGGTGATGCTCCCCCTCTCGCTGCTGAACATCTTCGTGACGGGGCTGACCTTGCTCCTTCTGAAAAAGTAGAGGGAAGGCGATGACGATCGGCGTGAAAAAAGTGGCGCGCCCGCGGGAGATGTCGTTCGCGGAGTCGCTGTACCTCGTGGAGATCGTGAAGGGCCTCGGGGTGACGATGGGGCACATGCTGAGCAACATCGTCCGCCAGGAGGGGATCAAGACGATCGAGTACCCCGAGGTGCGGCGGCGGATGCCCCCGCGATTCCGCGGGAAACACCGGCTGATGAAACGGGAGAACGGCGCCCCCCGGTGCGTGGCGTGCTTCTGCTGCCCCACCGCCTGCCCGGCGAAGTGCATCACGATCGTGGCGGGGGAGTCGCCCGACCCGGCGGTCGAGAAGTACCCGGTCCGGTTCGACATCGACATGCTCCGGTGCGTCTTCTGCGGTCTTTGCGTGGAGGCGTGCCCGGTCGACGCGATCCGGATGGACACCGGGTGGTTCACCCCCCCGGACGACACCCGCGAGAAGCTCATCTTCACGATCGACACGCTGCTGGAGAAGTAGGGGAGCGATGGAAACGGTTCTCTTCATCCTGTTCGGCGCGATCGCGGTCTGCGGGGCGATCATGGTGGTGACGCGGAAGCACCCGATGGCGTCCGCGCTCTACCTGATCCTCACACTGTTCGCGGTGGCGGCGCTGTTCGTGCTGCGCCAGGCCCACTTCCTCGCGGCGGTCCAGGTGATCGTCTACGCGGGGGCGGTGGTGGTGCTGTTCGTCTTCGTCATCATGCTGATCAACGTGCCGGAGGACCGCCTGCCCGTGGAACGGGCGACGACGACGCGCGTGCTGGGCGTCCTCGCCGCGGGCTTTTTCATCCTCGAATCCGCCGTGCTGGCGCGCCGGTTCTCGATGCCGAAGGGTCCGGCGGCCGAGGTGGGGACGGTGGAGGCCGTGGGGCGGGCGCTGTTCACCGACTACCTGCTCGCCTTCGAGATCACCTCGGTGCTGCTCCTGGCCGCGGTGATCGGGGCGATCGCCCTGGCGAAGAGGAAGATATGAAACGGTGGAACGCGGGATGATCGATCCGTCGGCATACCTGCTCCTCTCGGCGATCCTGTTCGGGATCGGGGTCGTGGGGGTGGTGGCGCGCAAGAACGTGCTCATCATCCTGATGAGCGTCGAGCTGATGCTGAACGGCGTGAACGTGGCGTTCGTCGCGGCCGGCTCGTACCTGGGCGACGCCGCCGGCGGGGTCTTCGCCTTCATGGTGATGACCGTGGCGGCGGCCGAGGCGGCGGTAGGGCTCGCGCTGCTGATCGCCCTGTACCGGCTGAAGGAAACGATCGACATCACGGAGCTCAAGGTCCTCAAATGGTGAACGGCATCCTCGACTACCTGTGGCTGGTCCCGGCGCTCCCGCTGCTCGGGGTCGTGCTCAACGGCGCGATCGCCCTGTTCGCCGAGCGGCCGTTCCTGCTCGCGGATTCCCACGGCGGCCATGGGGCCTCGTCCCATGGACCTTCGGCCCATGGGACTTCGCCCTCGTCGTCAGTTGCCCACTCGGGCTCGCACCACGAGGCGCCCGCGTACCGGAAACTGGTCGCCTTCATCGCCCCGGCGGTGGTCGGCGCGGCCTTCGTCGTGGCCCTCCTGTGCGTGCTGTCGCTCGCCTCCCGCCCCGCGGACGGCCGGACCTTCGTGCAGATCCTCTTCCCCTGGATCCAGGCCGGGTCGCTTCTCGTCCCGGCGGCGTTGCAGCTCGACCCGCTCTCCTCGGTGATGGCCCTGGTCGTCACCGGCGTCGGGTTCCTCATCCACGTCTACTCCGTGGGGTACATGTCCCACGAGCGCGCCTTCGCCCGGTACTTCGTCTGCCTCAACCTGTTCATGTTCGCCATGCTCACCCTGGTGCTGGCGAACAACTACCTGCTGATGTTCGTCGGGTGGGAGGGCGTGGGCCTCTGCTCGTACCTGCTGATCGGCTTCTGGTACGAGAAGCAGAGCGCCTCCGACGCCGGGAAGAAGGCGTTTGTCGCCAACCGGATCGGCGACTTCGGCGTTCTCCTCGCGATGTTCCTCGTCTTCTGGACCTTCGGGTCGCTGACCTACACGGAGGTCTTCGCGAGGGTCCCGCTGCTCCGGGAGAGCGGGGTCCTGACCACCGGCCTCGCCACGGCGATCACCCTGCTCCTGTTCCTTGGCGCCACCGGCAAGTCCGCGCAGATCCCGCTGTACGTCTGGCTCCCCGACGCGATGGAGGGCCCCACGCCGGTGTCGGCGCTCATCCACGCGGCCACGATGGTCACCGCAGGAATCTACATGGTGGCACGTTCGAGCGCCCTTTTCCTCCTGGCCCCCGACACGATGATGGTCGTGGCGGTCATCGGCGCGGTCACCGCGATCTTCTCGGCCACGATCGGCATCTGCCAGACCGACATAAAGCGGGTCCTGGCGTACTCCACCGTGTCGCAACTGGGGTACATGTTCCTCGCCTGCGGCGTCGGGGCGTTCACCGCCGCGATCTTCCACCTGATGACGCACGCCTTCTTCAAGGCGCTCCTCTTCCTCGGATCCGGATCCGTGATCCACGCCCTCTCCGGGGAGCAGGACATGCGGAAGATGGGGGGTTTGAGGAAGTACATCCCCATCACCTACTGGACGATGTTCATCGCCACGTTCGCCATTTCGGGCTTCCCGTTGCTCTCGGGTTTCTTCTCCAAGGATGAGATCCTCTGGCAGGCCTTCTCCTCCTCCCATGGCAGCCCCGTCCTTTGGGCCGTGGCGGCGCTGGCGGCCGGGATCACGGCGTTCTACATGTTCCGGCTCGTCTTCCTCACCTTCTACGGCGAATCCCGGATGGAACCCGAAGTGGAAAAGCACGTCCATGAATCCCCCTGGACGATGACGCTGCCCCTGTCGATCCTGGCGGTCCTGTCGGTGATCGGCGGCTGGGTCGGCATCCCCGCGGTCGTCGGCGACTTCTTCGGCATCCCGAACTACTTCGAGCATTGGCTGGCGCCGGTCTTCCACCCCGTCGCCGCGGCGGGCGCCCACGGGGCTGCCGCCGCGGGAGCGCACGGGGCTTCGGCCGCCGTTCATCACCCGGCGGCCCTCGAAATGGGGCTGATGGCGCTGTCGGTCGCGATCGCCCTGTGCGGCATCGGCCTCGCGTACTTCCTGTACCGGGTCCGCACCGGGAAGCCGGCGGAGATCGCGAAGAGGTGGCCGACCCTCTACGACATCGTGTACCACAAGTATTACATCGACGAGTTTTACGAGTGGGCGGTGATCCGACGGGTCGTGAACGTGTCCACCGGGCTGTGGCAGATGTTCGACGCCCTCTTCATCGACGGGATCGTCAACGGCGCCGCCGGCCTCGTTCGCGCCGCGGGCGACCGGGTGCGCAGGCTCCAGGGCGGGGTCGTCGGCGGGTACGCCTTCTCCCTGCTGGCGGGGGCGGTCCTCCTCGTCGGGTACATCCTCTACCGGAGCGTGGTCCAATGACCGGCGTAGCGCTGCTCGACCAGCACCTCCTGTCGGTCCTGATCGCGCTCCCGCTGATCGGCGCGGCGCTGCTCCTGTTCTTCCCGCGGGAAGGGGACGGCGCGATCCGGAAGTTCACGCTCCTCGTGACGATCGCGGAGTTCCTCCTTTCCCTGCCGGTGGTGGCGCGCTTCGACGTCGCGACGGCGGGGATGCAGTTGGTGGAGCGTGCCCCCTGGATCCCGCAATACGGAATCTCCTACATCGTCGGGGTGGACGGGATCTCCCTCTGGATCCTGATGCTCACGATCTTCATCATGCCGATCACGATCCTCTCGACCTGGTCGGCGGTGACGAAGAACGTGAAGGAGTTCATGGTCTTCATGCTCGTCCTCGAGACCGCGATGGTCGGCGTGTTCCTCGCCACCGACCTCTTCCTCTTCTACATCTTCTGGGAGCTGGTCCTCATCCCGATGTACTTCCTGATCGGCGTGTGGGGGGGCGAGCGGCG
>Ga0265292_1002758_pt1 | contig 11692 bp, 18 predicted proteins | sample Munlanlewell296A_FD_189080 | JGI IMG/M metagenome (GOLD analysis project Ga0265292, IMG submission 189080) | Leachate microbial communities from a municipal landfill in Southern Ontario, Canada - Leachate well 296A | ecosystem: Engineered > Solid waste > Landfill > Unclassified | place: Canada...
CGCAACCCCGAGGGCACGATCGTTCACAGCGACCGCGGCAGCCAGTTTCGATCGAAGAAATTCGTGCGCATCCTCCGCAACAACGGCCTCGCCGGCTCGATGGGTCGCGTCGGTGCGTGCGCCGACAACGCCGCGATGGAATCGTTCTTCGCGCTGCTGCAGAAGAACGTTCTCAACCGCCGGCAATGGAAGACCAGAGAGGAGCTGCGACTCGCGATCGTCATCTGGATCGAACGTACCTACCATCGCCGCCGCCGCCAACGCGGCCTCGGGCGGCTAACTCCCGTAGAGTTTGAGGCCGTGTACGAAGGAGCCTTTGCAGCGTGAAAGGCTCACAAGCTACGAGTCAACCAGATCGGGGGCAGTCCCGAATTCGCCCGGCGTTTACTGGATAGTTTTCGACCGGCGTTGACAAGGGGGGAGCGATCGGAACGCTTCAATCGGCCAGTTTCCCCTGGTGGAAGTCCTGCAACCCCTTCCGAAAGTCATGGTTCGAGAGTCGTCCACTCAGGACCACTGACGATTTTGAGCATTAGCGGTTTGCTGACCAGGTTCGATGCACGTCGTGAATCGCGAACCCTGATGAGACTCGAACCTTTGACGGCGCGCAGCCTATCGCTGACAGGCACCGCACATCGACGTCGGGCTGACTCGTTCAACGAGCTGGCCTCGCTTTCATGGCTCATCATCTGCTGAGTCCTGCATCTTCGCTATGGAGAGTGAGCCGGTCGATCCCCGGCTCTGAAATGGCGCCGAACCCGCTATGCAGTGTGAGAGATGTCGTGACGCGCCTCGGGTTCGAGTCCGCGCATCGGTGCGACCGGTCTCCGACCGCGCTCCTCGCGCCAGATGCTGAACGCGGCCGTCGATGCAACGAGCCACGCAAGTCCTAACACGAACCCTCCGACGACGTCGCTTATGTAGTGCACGCCGAGCGCTAGACGCGACAGGCCGATGGCAGATACGAGCACCAGCACGCCAAGAACACAGATCAGGCGTCGGCGTCTCGGGATCACAGGAAAGAAGATCAGCAACAGCGCGCCATACACGATCGTCGACGACATCGTGTGCCCCGAGGGGAAACTCTTCCCATGCAGCGGGACGATCGGGTTGGCGAGGTTCGGCCGGCTGCGATCCACGAGGATCTTGACGCTCGAATCGATGAGGCTGCCACCGATCGACGTCACGATGAGGAAAGATAGCAACCGATAACGGCGTCGCCATACGAGGAAGGCGCTGCAGAGCACGACGATGGCTGTGAGGAAGATCGGTCCGCCAACGAACGTCAACCACTTGAGCGCGCCGATCAACGCGGTATGTCCACGCACCGCGTCGTGCAGCGCAATCGCAGCCGACGTGTCGACCCGGACGAAGCCGCCCCTGCGGATCACTTGGTCGACGAGCCATCCGAACGGGATCCCGACCAGCGCGATCGCGATACCGAAGAGAGTCACACGAAGTCCGTAGCGTTGCGCGGGATCGAGCCGTCGGCGAACGAAGTCCGGCAGCGCGTTCTTCACGGAACGAAAACCTCGAGCGGCTTCGCGAACTTCTCGACGGTGAATCGCGCGGGGCCGTCGAACGTCTCCCCATCGCGCGCAAGGCGCAAGGGTCCGTCGAGCGAACGAACTTCGATGCGCGCGGCAGTCCTCGACTCGAAGGCGGAAAGCCGCGCGAGGCGATGAGGTCCGGCGAGGATGAGCGCGCGCAACCGCGGGTAACGTCGATCCGCGCGGAGGATCCGCACGTCGAGTCGTCCGTCATCGAGCGACAGACGCCGCATCGGTACGAAGCCGCGCGTGTAACATCCGTTGCCGATGAAGATCCCCCAGATGCGCATCGCGCGCCCATCGATCTCAACGCGGATCGGATCGTTCCCCATGGTGCGCCAAAGCGCGACGAACGCCGCGGGCCACTTGCCGATCTTCGACTCCAGAGATTCACGCTCGTCGACGAGTTCGGCGTAAGCACCGAAGCTCGCCGTGTTCAGGAACACGCTGTCGGCGATCGAGCCGATGTCGATCTGCACCAAGCGACCGCCGCGGATCGTCTCGATGCCGGATCCGATGTCTTCGATCCCGAGGTCGCGCGCGAGGTGATTCAACGTTCCGGCCGGGATGACACCGAGTGGAACACCGAGCTCTTGCGCGACGGCGGCGGCGGCATTGATCGAGCCGTCGCCCCCAGCTGCAACGATCGCTACCAGGTGTCGGTCGCACTTCGAGCGAACCGCTCCAGCGGGATCTTCGTCGGTCTCCACGATGCACGCGTCGGGGAACGCCTCGCGTATCGCTTCGGCGGGGTCGCGCGCGAGATGCGGTCCGGCCGAAGGATTCACCATGACGACGAGGCCGCTGCCTCGTCCGACATCGATCGTGCGGCGTGCAGGCAACGAAGCCGCGGCAGGGGCATGAGCACCACGCGATACCACGAAACGCCGGGTCAAGACCGCGGCGCCGGCTCCGATCGCGGCGCCGACCGCAACGTCGCTTGGGTAGTGAACGCCGGTGTACGCGCGCGAAACTCCGACACCCGCCGCGAGGATCCCAAGCGGCGCCGCCGTTCGAGGGAACTCCATCCCAACCGCGGTCGCGAATGCGACCGCCGACGCAGTGTGTCCGGACGGGAACGACGAACTGACCGGGACGCGCGCAAGACGGCGTGAAAGAGGGATCGCGTCGAACTTTGGCCGGTGACGGTTCGCGAAGATCTTCACAGGACCGTTGACGACGATCGAGCTGAGCGCGATCGCTGCAAGCCCGCGCGCGGCGGCGGTACGCCCCTTGCGTCCACCGAAGCTCGCGAACACGGCCGCGATCGCGATCCACAACAGCGAGTGGTTCGCCGCCTTCGAGAGCCGAGGAAGTGTCGCGTCCAACGCGGGGATGTCTTTCGCGGCGAGCCATGTGAACGCGCGTTCGTCTGCGCGCTGGATAACGGGCGGCATGTGCCTGCGTCTCGCTGAATCGAATCCACCTGCGAGTCTGATGCGGTCCGGCAGTCTCCACATGCGCTTCTCGAACCGCGCCCCGCGCGGCCCAGGCTCAACCCACCTCTCGATCGTCTTCTGCCGGCGCGGCATGGCGTTAGACCGTGCGATAGCGGGCTTCGACGCCACGGAATGCGGCATACGCCAGCAATCCGATGCCCACGATCCCGAGCAGGACGCGCCCGTAGGGCTGGCTCGCGAGTTTCTGCAACGCGCCGTCCAGTCCGATGGTTTTGTTCGCATCGTTGCCAATCGCGGTAGTGAGGAGGAACCATCCGATGATCGCGAAGAGCACCATCCGCGTGAGCAAACCGAACGCGGCGACTACCGTCACGATCCGCTCACGCGCCTTCGGGACCTCCCACATCTTGAGTTTCTCTTGATACTTCTTCGTGATCCCTCGGTAACCGTTGAACAGCCCCGCGGCGATGAAGGCAACTCCGATCGCGCCGACCAACCACGCGCCACCCGGCCATCTCAGTACGGTTGCCGCGTGCTTCTGTGACGCGTTGGCACCGCTCGCGCCGCCGCTGAAGAGCGAACGGACGGTCGCGATCGCGAGCGACGTGTAGAAGACACCGCGCGCTGCGTACCCAACTCGGTTGAGGACGTGTTTCTTCTCGCCGCTTTCGACTTCTCTCCCAGTGATGGCGAGGACGAAGCGCCAGATCGCGTATCCGGCGAAGCCGACAGCGACGACGAGGAGAACTGGCGCGCCCCAACCCGTGTGTGCCACGCGCGCTAGCGCCCCTTGCCGGTCCGTCTTCGCGCCGCCCTGATGGAATGCCGCCATCAGGGCGAGGAAACCCACGAGCGCGAACGAGACTCCCACCGAAGCGAGCCCCAAGCGCGCAAGGAGTTCCACGCCCTGGCGGCGATCCCGACTCCGAGGCAGAACGGATGCGACACCCATCGATCTCCTTCGCGCTCGGGATTTCCTTACCCTGGTACAGCGGATCGTTAACGCCGCGAGCGCCTGTAACCCCATCCGCCACCGGACACAAGCAGTACGAGCAATACGATCACCAATACTGTGCGCATAATTGCACCTCCATTCTGAGACAGTGTTGCCGCCGCGCGTTACGGGGCTGTCACGGTTACCCGGCAGCGACTCGATCAGAGATGCGATGCGATGACGAACTCGGCTCCGTAACTTCGTCGAGTTGGATCTGCCGTAACCGCGCGATCCAGCGTCGACTTCAGCCCAGACTCTTGTCGAATGCCGCCACTGCGAGGTTCGCGGCCATGGGAGCTCAGTGGGGCGGACCGAGGATGCCGAGCGAGACTTTTCACCGGATTACGAGTCGCTGCAGCATTTCCCGTCTGGCGACTCCTTGCGGTGCTCTGCTGCCGTGCGCTCTCCGTCGCAGCACATTTGCTCCGCGGCCTCACCGTCTTCGGGCGGTGATTCAGATCCAAGCGCCTCCGGCGGCGCTGCTGCCTGTTCCCTTGCTTCTTCGTCGGACATCACAGGCCCCTAACGTCGATCGGCCAACAGCAGAACGGAAGGGGGATCACAGAGACATACTGCTCTTGGTTCAACTCCGTATCCGGCATTTCAACCTGCCTCTCCCTCATTCGGTCAGCTAACTCGAAGGTTGTCCGCCCTCAAGCCCTGCTCCCGTAGTCTTCTCTAGCGGCCCCCGATATGGATGCGGCCTGCAAGCAGTAGGACGATCAGGATGATCAACAACACGCCACCGATCCCGAATCCGTGACGGCGATAGTTTCCGCTGCTGTAGGTGTGTCCGCCGCCGAACGCGAGAACGATCAGCACAATCAACAAGATGAGTAGGAGCATTGGCCTCCCTTCTGGTCGGGTGAGTTCACTCATCTTCTGCGCAGTTGGACGGACTTGCAAGGGTGCTCCCGGGATCCAAACTCATCGTTGCTCCCACCACTTGGACGGGCATCCGTGCGATGGCTCTTCGCCACGACGAAGTCATGGTCGCTTCGTGTTACCCAGCGGAGCCACGCGGTGACGCCGCGGTAACGCGCACCGCGCAGCCATACCAGCAACCGGAGGGTCTCATGAGCCCGTTGTTGGGCGCAGATAACACCTCCGAGGGAAGGAGTTCTGGATGGGTGGTAACACGGACAAGGTGAAAGGCCGCGTTAAAGAGACGGTCGGCGCACTCACCGGCAGCAAGCAGCTACAAAGGGACGGAAGAAGCGACGAGCGCGTCGGGCGTACCAAACAGAAGGTAGACAACGCGATCGATCTCGTTCGCGACAAGCTCGAAAACGTCACGAAGTCGCCCTCGCCGAGCAAGAAAGAGAAGTGAACCCATGGGCATCGGGATCAGCATCTTCATCGGAGCCGTCGGCGCGATCCTGCGCTACGCGGTCACGGTCACGCACAAGAACGGATTCAACATCCACACCGGCGGGGTCATCCTGATGATCGCCGGACTCATCGGACTGGTTGTCTCCGCGTTGTTCTGGAGCAGCTTCGCGCCGTTCGGTCGTCAGTCGACCAGCAGCAGCGAGGAATTGATCACCAAGGACGGCGTCGAACAAGGCCGCGTCGTCCGCCAGACCCGGGACCGCATGGCCGGTTGACCCTCATGCACGACGCACCTCCGCGAGCGATCCGCCGAGCCCGACTCTCTTCGGGCTCGGCGCCCCCGCTTCGCGCCCTGCCGACCGGCGTGCGCGACGGCTTCGCCGGCCTGCTCGATCCGGCGCGGACATGCGCCGAGCGCGGGGCCGGGTGCGACCGAGTGGCTCCGCGGTTGCACGCAGTGCGAGCTGGAACTCGGCGGCGAGTCCGGCCTTTGACAGGGGAAGGAGCGAAATGTTTCCCGGACTCGAAGCGATCGGTTTCTTCGTGACGATTGCGGGCTGTCTTGGGCTTCAGCACCTGGGCCGAGGCGCGGATCGACTCACGCGCCAGGCGCGTGAGAAACACGACTCCTCTCCCAGAGCTACTGCCTGTCCTTCCCCTTTGGTCCGAGACAATCGTGCCTCCAGCGCCGTCCCTTGATGCCGCCGCGGTTACGCTGCAGTGATGCATGCCCATCCACAATCCCTAGTTCGCATCAGATCTGGGCGAGCCTCACCAGGAGAATGAGCGTGCAATCATCGACTCTGTTGAGAAGCGCAGCACCAACCCTCGGCGATGACCTCGTGATTGCGCCCTGTCTCCATTCTCGCTCAAGGGGCTGCGGTAGTGCAGGTGGTTCGAGCTTGTCCACTCTCCTTCGGGACGGCTGATCCCTGCACATTTGTGCGAGCGAGCGGATGTCTCATCGACCCTGTTTTCCCTGGCAAACCGCATGGATGCCCTCTCGAAAGTCCTGGTTCGAGAGTCGTCCACTAAGGACCACTTGAGGGTGTCGTACTTCGGTGTGAAAGTCCGGTACCTGTGTCTCACTTTGGCTTCGGTACCTGTGTCTCATTCTGCGACCCGGCTTCGGCTCCTTGGCGACACTAGCTCCGGTACCTGTGTCCCACTGCCTCCACCCTGTTGACTTCGGCTCAGCCGACTTCCTTCACGTGTCGAGCGAGCAGGTCCAGGTAGTCCTGGACCGAGAGCGTCGTGGGGTCGTATCCCTTGCCTTGCAGGAGGGCTTTCGCCAAGGCGTCCTGGCGCGCCAGCTCCGAGAAGTGCAAGTAGTCGGAGTGGGAGATGAGTGCCGCGACCGGCTTGTCGAAGCGAAGCAAGAGGTAGTGGACTCCCGCCTCGACGTGGGGGAGCAGCTCGTGGAATTCCTTCCGGAGCCGTCCCACTCCGATCGACTCGATCCGGCGAAGATCCATCTCATACGGTCCCCCGGGGGCGCGTGCGCGTCCCCATCTGGGGACAGAACTACACCCCGGCGAACCGAGGTTGGCTTTCCGGAACCTTTCCGGACGCCTACAAGTTCCCTTTCCGCGCGCCATCAGGGGGTTGATGGTGCCGGAGGGACCTGACGTTTCTCGGACGTTTCTAGGACGTTTCTCGGACGCGGCGCTTGATCGGCGCGCTGTGTAGCCGCGCGACCTGCATCGACGCGCTTCCCCGGGAAACTTTCACGAACCCCTCGAGTTCCGCAGGGATTTGGCGAAGGGACGTTCTCCGTTCCTTCGCCGACCGGCTGACACAGCCCTATCTCAGGGGTCGCAGGCGCGTCTCGGAGCGCGCGCCGCGGGCATTTCGCTACTGTCGGGGCCGTAACCCTGGATTCGCCGCCCATCTGCTGTGCGTTGAGCCGGATGTATTCGATGCGATGCGGGCCCGCGCCAGCGAGCTGGGGGCGGAGGGCGGAAGCGCAGTTGTGGCCGGAATGCTTGATGCGATCCATGCACTCGATGAGGACGTTGTCCGGCAAGCCGTCAATCTCGGGCTTGGCTGGCCACGCGGTTCGGTAAGGATTCTCGCCCTGGATCTCCTCGCCGTAAGGGATCCCGAAGCCGCCAGGAACCACGCTGCAACCGATCCCGACCAGAAAGTTCGCCGCTGGATCTGTCGCCTCCCAAGCAGAACTTCCGTGTCCGTTCCAGAAGAGGATCCACCGCGCCTGGAGAACCAGAGGCAAGATCGGCGGGAGGCAGACAACGCGCAGGCGACACTCTTCCAAGAGCAGTGATCGTCCAATCATGGAGTGGCTCGAGCCGAACGTTGGCGAGGAGAGACTTCCCTGCAGTTGAAGCGCCCGTATGTAGCCTCGCTGGACCAAGTCCGGATCATGGTTCGAGAGTCGTCCACTAAGGGCTCTGGATCATAAGTTCGGTGACGTATTTTCCGGAGGTCATGCGGCGGCCTGCAGTTCAAGTTTGCGCATGAGTCGCGCGAGGTCGCGTCGTGTGAACTTCCACTCGAAGGGCTCAGCGATCTTCTCGTAGGTTTTCTGAAACGAGATGAGCCGCTGAGCGACTTCGGGCAAACCGCCGGGGAAGTCGCACGGTGTGAGCGCCCTGCGCTGCACGATCGAGAAGTAGATCTCGATCTGGTTCAGCCACGATGCATGGATTGGCAAGTGGATGAGCCGAAGGTTCGGGTAGCGACCTTCCACGCGTTCGATCGAGGCGCGCCCGCAGGAAGAGGAGCAGGATGTTCTTCACAGCATGGCCCCGCTGTCAGCGTCACGCGCGCGCCACGGTCAGTTCGTTCGTTCGGCGTAGACCACCAAGCGGTGGTCGTACGAGGACCCGTCGTACCGCCCGGCACAAGTGATGAGTGTCAAGTGGGAAACGCCGTCGGGCGCCGCCTGCGGTCCTCGACCGGCAACGGGGCCGGCACCGTAGATGCGCGCGAGGACCGAGGTTTCGGCGAGCTGCTCGAGGGGGTAGGTCTTTGTCGCGGCGACCGTGAAGCGAACGTCGAGGCCGTTCCGCGTGTCATGGATAACGATCACGTCGCCTCGCCGGAGATCGTGTAGGTGGGCAAACAGCGAAGGTCCGCGCCCACCGCTGACGTGCCCTGCGATCGTCGCAGTGCCCACATCTCCGGGGATCCCGCTGCCTCGATACCAGAACGCTTCTTGCCAAACGGGATCATCGATCGAACCCATCGGTGCGTCCATCACGGCGCTCCGCGTGATCCCGACTCCCAGCATCTGGGCGTCGACCTTCAGCGACGGGATGCGGAGATCGATCGGCAGGTTCACGGGCGGTGCGCGCAGATCGAGGCCCGGACGGAAAAGCGGTCCGAATGTGTCTGGGGAACTGAAGGCGACTCCGAAGTGCGCGCCGCGGGTCACTGCCATCTCTGTCGAACGAGACAGGCGAGCGACTGCGATGTCTGGGACGGTCGAGGTGTGTGTGTATGCGGGATTCATGGCCAGTATCAGGATGGTGGCGAGGAGGCTCAAGGAGCGAACGCCGGCAAGAGCCCCCGTCCTCCAGCGCCGACGCAACGCTCGATCACCCAGGCGCGCGGCCACCGAAGCGAAGCTTCCAACCAGCGAGGCGACCAACACCAGTAACCACGGGAAGCCTTCCCGTCTTGGAGCGCCGCCGGTTTGCGGCGCGCCCACGACTCGCGCGAATGCAGCGCCCTCCACCGCGGTCGATCCGTCGGAACCGGACGTAGTCCCACCCCCTGAAGTCCCGCCCGAGGTCGTTGCGGTCGGCGTAACAGACGGCGTCGCGCTCGCTACCGGAGTCGAGGTAGAAGTTGCGCTCGGCGTTGCGCTCGGCGTTGGAGTCGGCGTCGGAGTCGGCGTTGGAGTCGGCGTCGGAGTCGGCGTTGGAGTCGGAGTCGGCGTCGGAGTCGGAGTCGGAGTCGGAGTCGGAGTCGGAGTCGGAGGAGCTGAGCATGTGCTTCGAGTGATGGTATTGGTGTCCAACGTGACCGCGCCGTTCCGTGCCAACGTTCGGCCGTCCACCGTTGCGCCGGTATCAAGCGTGATGGACGTCAAGGCAAGGATGTTTCCCTTGAAGGAAGTGCCCGTTCCGAGAGTCGCTGAACTACCGACTCGCCAGAAGACGTTGCAGGCATTCGCGCCGTTGATGAGGTTCACGCGGCTCGCGGTGGCTGTGACGATTGTGCTCGACATCTGGAAGATGAAGACGGCACTGGGGTCGCCTGCGGCATCGAGCGTGAGCGTGCCCGTCATCCCAAACGTGCCCGAGGCTGAGTCGTAGACGCCGGCCATCAGAGTTTGACCGCCCAACTCCGTGGCTACGGAGGTGGGCGGTCCGCGTCCGGCGGCGTTGTCATAGGCGATCACCAAGTCGCTCTTCGCCTGTTGGGCGACGGCGTCGGCGACATGGAGGCTTCCGTTCAATGTTACGGTGTTAAAACCAGTTACCGAACTACCTGGGTGCAGGCCAACGTCTCCCGTGATCGTCGTGGGCCCGGTGTTGGTGATCGTGGAGCCGCCTAGAACGGCGAAATCGCCGGCCGTTCCGAGGTCGACGGGCGCTTGAGCTGCGCGCGCCAGCGAAACCGTCATCAATAGGAGCGATAGAACGATCAGCGTGAAGGCCGTGATGATGGCGGCGGCTCGGCCACGGCGAGCCGGTGCATCGTTCCTCGAGTGACTGTTCATCTCCTTGAGTAGTCTAGCTGCTCATCTCCTTGAGTAGTCTCGGTGCTGCGGCGTCACCGACCCGTCACCACCAAGCAGATCCAAATAAGTGAGGTATCCATCTGAGTGCGGTACCCGCCACAGGTTGCGATGGTGTCGCCAGGGCTGGGCTGGGACGGCGATGTCCAGGGTCGGCGGGGCGACCCGGCGGGCGGGTGGTGGTGATGGACGGGTGTTCTTGGGCGTGGGGTTCACGACGAGCGAGCGGTAGGTGACCGGTCCAGCATCGACGGCCTGTTCGATGAGGCGGCGGAACAGCAGCCCGTGGTGGCGCGAACCGCGGTGGTTAAACCGGAACGTGAACTGAACTCGTCGAGGTAGGCCTGCAGATGGTCGGCCTCGACCGAGCCCTGGTGAGTGCCGATCAACCGTGAGGCCGTCGACCTCCTCGGGCCTGCTTTCATTCAGTTCGGTAAGAATCGGACCGGCAGCTTGCGTTTCATCGCCGTCGAGGGCTGGATGGATTGGCGGGAAGGACATCGCGATGAGCGCTCCAGTCTGGAGTTCACCTGGGACGGCAACGACGAAGGCGATCACGCCTCTGGGCGTGGCTGGGCGGCGTTGGAGGAGGATGGCTCCCTGCGCGGCCACATCTACTTCCATCTGGGCGATGATTCAGGCTTCCGGGCCTTGCGTTCCGAGGGCTTGCAGTAGCGCGACGGAACTCAGCCTTGCAAGGTTCGCCGGATATCCTTCATGAGCAGCACGAGGTGCAGGTCATCAGTGGGGCTGGATTCAAACTCGGGGATGAGGTGTAGGTAGAGCTCCCGGGCCTCGATCGATTCGGCGTGGACAAGAAGTCCTCGGCAGTCGATCCTCATCGACAACTCGGCGACGCGCGCGAACACGTCTTGCAAGAGCGCTGCACCAAGTCCTCTTCGCTCGTGGTGGATATCTACACCCAGCCGAGCGAGCAGCGCGACCGGCTGAGGGTAGCGCCCCGCCCCCTTCTGGAGTCGTTTGGGTGCGGCCCCGATACCGACTTGTGCCATACACCAGGCGTAGTAGGCAACGACCACATGCGAAGCAACTTCCGTCACGACGAACACGCGGGTCGTTCCGGTGCTTGTCGATTGACGAGCGTGGCGACACAGCCAATCGGTTTGCTCTGCCGATCGGCATTCGAAGCCGGACAGATCGTGGTCCGCGGTGAGCGGCTCCGGTGGTCGATACGCTCCCTTCACTCGCCGAAGGGCGAAGGGCGCCGCATGAGCCGGCGCAGACCAGGTAGGTCTCTGGCGGGACGCGCATTGATCGCCGCCCAGTTCGCGAGAGAATCGGCGTCTAGCTCGAACCGGTCCCTGTCGGCGAGGACCCTTTGGGCGGCAATAACGGTATGAGACACAACGAAATCGGTGAGGTCGCCACCGGTGGCGTCCACGGCCCGGTCGATCAGATCGCGCTCCTCAGGAGTGGTGCGCAGATCCATTCGCCTGCTCCGGCGCCTTGTCGTGGTCCCGCTCACGGTCCCTCCTGTTCGTGGAATGTACGGCCAGTGTACGTCCATCACCAGGCTCATACAAGAGCCGGGAACACATTCACGGACAAATTGGACACGCAACATCGGTGTAATGAGATATCGTCAAATGTTGTGGAACGCGTGGCGTGAATCACGCGGCGTCCTTCCCCGTGTTGCGTTCGATCAGTTTTCCATTCACGAACTTCGCACCGGCGCGCACGAGCGCAA
>Ga0265292_1002759_pt1 | contig 11682 bp, 11 predicted proteins | sample Munlanlewell296A_FD_189080 | JGI IMG/M metagenome (GOLD analysis project Ga0265292, IMG submission 189080) | Leachate microbial communities from a municipal landfill in Southern Ontario, Canada - Leachate well 296A | ecosystem: Engineered > Solid waste > Landfill > Unclassified | place: Canada...
TAGAGGTACGAGAGATTCGGCGATTGACTGCGGAGCTCGCGAAGGAGCACCCGACGACTCTTCGACGACTTCAGATCCTCGTGCCAATTTGTATATTCACACTAGTTGCGGCGGTATTTGCAGTTGTCCTACAACTCATGTCTTGAAAAGGTCTTGGTTTTAGCGCACAGTTAAATTAGGATCTATGTTCACTGTCGCACGTTCTTAGCTATCCTCACTTTGGATTATGCCGTACAGGTAGCCGTTACGAGATTCTCAGTGCAATCCAATTGCGCCGACAGTTAATTTAGAATACCCGTCTCCCGGCTAGCGCGATAAAATTAACAATCTGGCGATTTTGCTGATTTACCTAGGTCAAACAAGAAATTGACTCCAGCATCGTCCAGTTAGCCGCAAACGAAACCAAGCGAACGCCGCGCGTCGTTGTGCGCTCAATCGCGCTTTAAGTTCCCTCCGGCTTATTGCCGCCCGACTGCGGGAGAAATGCGGAAAACGGACTCAGTCGCTTACTCAAGTCGTTAAGCGCGTTGGCGACGTCACCCAATTTTGCCGTTGCGCTCAGTGCGGTAGAGACCTGAGGCATAAGTTTGCGCAGAGGCTCCTCGACTTCGTCGAGAAGGCGATTGACCCGAGTGGCAACTTGGTTGACGTTGTCCATCGATTGAACAAATAATTCGAGCGAGGCGATCAGCGCGTCAATCGTGCGCTTGCCTTGTTCGAGTGCCTTGGCTCCATTCGTCAGCGGATTGAACGATGTAATGAGCGCGAAGAGATCTTCCAACGGTTGCGACGTCGAAGGCGAGTCTTGCTGTTCGGTATCGGACATGGGGCAACGCTACCGCTGTCGAGCGTTGTGATGTCGTGCGGCTATCTTTCTGTCATGACGCAATTAAGTGCACTGGAAACTATTAGAGCGGTATCGTCGCAAATCAACGACCTTGGTGGTCGTTTCATGCTTCACCCGGAAACGCTCAAGATCGGGAGCGACGCCGGTTATCCAAATGGATATGCATGGTACGTCACAGGCCGCGGCGGTGTCCTTGGCGACGTCGATGCCGATGTAGTCGTCGCCGCATTCGCCTACTTCAATCCGCAGGTCGTGCGCAAGATGTGGGAAGCCGGTACCAAAGTTGAAGGCGCGCGTAAGGCTGGCGAACGCTATGCGCTGGCCTGTGCGGAATGGGGCCGAACGCGTCTACGCGACTACGAGGGATGCGCACGGTTTGTCGAACTCGCCGAGCGCTTGGTCAAATCGGTCGACGTAGCCGGCCTCTCTCTATTCGCAGCATGGCGAAGCGAACCGCTGCCTGACGATGCACCGGCTCGGGCATACCAACTTCTGCACGTGTTGCGCGAGTGGCGGGGAAGCGTGCACATTATTGCTGTGCTGAGCGGTGGCGTCACACCGCTACAGGCATTGCTGGCATCGGAAGATGGGTCGGCGCACGCAAAGACCTTCGGCTGGGGCGATGGACTAAGTAACGCAACGCAGCTCGTCGATCAGATGGTCGGAATCGAACTACTCACCGACAACATGATGCTCAACGCATACGAGACGACGTTCAACGCCTCCGAACGAACTGAGTTCGTCGAATTGGTTGGCGGATTCGCTCACGCATTACGGTTGGTGTCGTGAATATTCCTGCAGAGCTCCGGTACACGAAAGATCACGAGTGGGTGAAGATAACCGGCACGACGGCACGTGTTGGGATCACCGATTACGCTCAGGATGCTCTCGGCGATGTGGTCTTCGTCGAATTGCCTCAAATTAACGCCACGGTTTCGGCCGGCGAGTCATTCAGCGAGGTGGAGAGCACCAAGAGCGTCTCCGAAATCTATGCACCTCTCGCCGGGACAGTCGTCGCTGTTAATACCGCCCTCGAAGCAACCCCAGAGTTAATCAACAGTGACCCATATGGTGATGGTTGGTTGTGTGAACTTGAGATTGGCGACGCTGGGTCGGCCGATTCGCTCCTTGACGCCGCCGGGTATCGCGCCCTCGTTGAAAATTGATATGCGCACGTCGCCGTTAGACGCGCGACACCGAAGCCTTGGAGCAAAAATGGTGCCGTTTGGCGGCTGGGATATGCCATTGTCGTACGCGAACGGCACTGTAAGCGAACATCTGAACTGCCGAAGCGACGCGGTCGTGTTCGATGTATCACATCTCGGCACGGTCCGCGTCGAGGGAGCGGTGGCGAAGGAACTGTTGCAACGAGCCCTGACCAACGATTTGGACAAGATTGCGCCGGGGCGTGCGCAATACACCCATTTGCTTGACACCGATGCCTCCGTGTTGGACGACATCATCGTGTGGTGGATCGACGAACAGACCTTCGACGTCATGCCCAATGCATCAAATACGTCTCGGGTCATCGATGCGATTTCCGGTCTAGACACAACGGAGTCTCGAGCAATCTTGGCGGTGCAGGGTCCCCGTGCCCGTGAACGAGTCCGAACCTTTAGTGCTCAAGCGGCCGACGTTCCTCGATTCGAGGTCAAGCGAGTTGAGATGTTCGGAACTCAATGCGTCGTTGCCGGAACCGGCTACACAGGCGAGGACGGAATCGAGATAGCGGCACCGCTAAATGTTGCGACGCGAATTTTCGATGCGCTGCTAGAGGCCGGAATAACACCGGCCGGTCTTGGAGCGCGCGACACTCTTCGATTGGAAGCCGGGCTTCCGCTCCACGGTCACGAATTGGGACCGGGAATTTCTCCGCTTCACGCAGGTCTTGGCTGGGTGGTGGCATGGAACAAAGGAGACTTCCGCGGCAGGGAAGCATTGGCAAAGATTCGCGAAGCGGGACTAGATCGAAAATTGGTTGGAATTTCGACTACGGGTCGGCGACCTCCGCGTGAGGGCTGCCCGGTAGTTAGTCACGGAAAGCAGATTGGGACCACGACGAGTGGAAATTTCTCACCAACTCTCAATCACGGCATCGCATTCGCCTTTGTGGATCTAGACCATGTCGAACCGGGAACAGAAGTATCTATCGACGTACGTGGGACGGAACTTCCCGGCGAGGTCGTCAAGACCCCGTTTGTTAAGAAACGTATTGGCTGAGCGGTTCGCACGAACACATCAGATTGCGATCGCCGTAAGCGGCATCGATTCGCGAAACGGGCGGAAAATACATTCGACCTCGTAGCGATTCGAGCGGATACAGCGCCTGGTGCCTCGAATATGCGTGTGACCACTCGCCAGCAACATCCTCGATGGTGTGTGGAGCGTGGCGTAACGGGCTGTCGCCGATGGCAACTGTGCCTTTGGCAACTAGGTCAGCCTCGTTGGCAATCGCGATCATGGCCTCGCAGAAGCGATCAATCTCACGCAATGTTTCGCTTTCGGTCGGTTCGACCATCAGCGTCCCAGTAACGGGAAAACTTACGGTCGGCGCATGAAAACCAAAGTCGATCAGCCGCTTGGCGATGTCGTCAACCGACACTCCCGTGGACTTAGTTAGTGGACGGACATCCAAAATGCATTCGTGCGCGACAAATCCGCCGCGGCCGGTGTACAAAGTGGGGAAGTACGGAGCAAGTCTCTTGGCAATGTAATTGGCGCTGACAATTGCCTGCACGGTCGCTTCGCGCAATCCGCTCGCGCCCATCAGCGAAATGTATGCCCACGAAATCGGCAGGATTCCTGCCGAACCATACGGTGCACCGGCAACCGGACCAACTGCATGAGTCGTGCTGGCTTTTCCACCTAGCACGTCGACGAGCGGATGAGTGGGGAGGAACGGGGCCAAATGTTTCTTGACGCCGATTGGGCCAACTCCCGGACCACCGCCACCGTGGGGAATGCAAAATGTCTTGTGCAAGTTGAGGTGGCTGACATCGGCACCAAAGTTTCCCGGTTGGGCAACTCCAACGAGGGCATTGAGATTCGCCCCGTCCACGTACACCTGGCCGCCGTGGTCGTGAACCACTTTGCACATCTCCGCAACTTCTTGCTCAAATACTCCGTGTGTTGACGGATAGGTGATCATCAGAGCGGCCAGCGTGTCTCCGGCCTGTTCGCATTTGGCCTTGAGATCGACAAGGTCGACGTTTCCACGATCGTCGCACTTGACGACCACTACACGCATTCCTGCCATGACCGCACTTGCTGCATTCGTCCCGTGTGCGCTCGACGGAATCAGGCACAAGCGGCGATTATCGTCACCGCGGCTGGCGTGATATGCGCCTATTGCTAGCAATCCTGCAAATTCGCCTTGGCTTCCTGCGTTGGGCTGCAGGCTGATCGCGTCGTAACCGGTTATTGCAACGAGCATCGCCTCCAATTGATTGATCAGTTGCAGATATCCCTGCGCGTCCTCAACTGGAGCAAACGGATGGATGTTGGCGAACTCCGGCCACGTGATCGGAATCATTTCGACGGCCGCGTTCAGTTTCATCGTGCACGACCCAAGAGGGATCATCGTCCGGTCGAGGGAGAGATCCTTGTCCGCAAGTTTGCGCATGTAGCGCAACATCTCGTGCTCGCTGTGGTAACGCTCAAAGATGACCTGATTCATGAAATCGTCGGTTCTCTGGTCGGCGACCGATATTCCATGAGTAAGTTCAGAGTTGCTCAACAATTCAACATTTTCGACCGAGCGCGCCACGCCGAATGATTCAAGAAGTGAAACGACCGTAGACACGGTTGATGTCTCGTCCAAACTGAAGCCAACAGTGGCGTTGTCAACCTTTCGCAAAAGAATGTTTCGCCTAAGCGCTGAGTGATGAATTAGCGCGGCTTCAGCGACACGAACTTGAACAGTGTCGAACCACGTGTCGTTGATGACGTCAAAGTTCGCCGCGCGCAGCGCAGCAACCGCGGTACTCGTGAGTTTCTCGACTCGTTGAGCCATGCGAGTGAGACCACCGCGGCCGTGCCAAATCGCATAGAAGCCCGCGATGTTGGCGAGCAATGCCTGGGCCGTGCAGATATTGGACGTTGCCTTGTCCCGACGGATGTGTTGCTCTCGAGTTTGCAATGCGAGACGCATCGCCGGTCGTCCCGCAGTATCGACGCTTACACCTACAAGTCGTCCAGGGAGTGCTCGCGCATTCGCTTCGCTTGTGGCGATAAACCCGGCATGTGGGCCGCCGTAGCCCATCGGCACTCCGAACCGTTGCGCCGATCCCACCGCGATGTCGCAACCGAGCGAACCTGGCGAATTGACAAGCATCGAAGCCAAGAGATCTGTGGCGCAGACGACAATCGCCCCGCGCTTATGAGCAGCCGCGGAGATAGTCAGAACCGTCGCATCGCTGGCAATGACGCCAGACGACGCCGGTCGAGAGACTAGGACTCCGAAACAATCGATGGCGGCGAGTTGGTCGAGTGAGCACGGAACTATGTCGATTCCGATTGCCTCTGCCCGCGTTTTCAGAACCGCAATTGTTTGCGGATGAGTGTCGTCATGAACGGCAAAAACATTTGACTCATTTGTCGTCAGACGATGAGCCATTCCCATCGCCTCGGCTGCCGCCGTTGGCTCATCCAGGAGCGACGCGTTGGAGATCGTTAATCCAGTTAGTTCTGATATCAGCGTCTGAAAATTGAGTAGCGCCTCCAATCGGCCTTGACTGATTTCGGGCTGGTACGGGGTGTACGACGTGTACCACGCCGGATTTTCCAGCACGTTGCGCAAGATGACAGGTGGAGTGTTGGTGGAGTAATAACCGAGCCCGATCAATGACGTGCGCATATTGTTCGCATCCGCCAATTTGCGCAAAGCGGCCAACACTTCAGACTCACTTTGTGGCGACGGAAGACCAAGCGACTCAGTCATCAAGATGTTGGCCGGCACTGTCTGGCTAATTAGTTCCTCTGCAGAGGCGACACCGATTGTTGACAACATGAGTGCGCGCTCGGCGGCATCGGGACCAATATGTCGTGAGGCAAACTCATCGAGAGGATGAGTGGCGACTGAGTCTGACGAAATCATTGCGAGCCTCGGATGCGGTGAGTCGGGATATCGCACAACACCGTGTGGTGCCATGCGCCCCCGCTGTTTGCTCACCTGAGAGCTTCCCGAGTTACCTACAACTCAGTTTCCCCGTCGGTGGGGTAGTGGTGTTGATGCCACGACCCACTTTCCAGCGTCGCCTGTCCACACGGTCCGGGTACCTGAGAGGTTCCTGGGCGGTTGCTCCTTCGGTGTATCAGCGCACTGGTGGTGCGTCGGTACTCTCCCGTGCAGATTAAACGGCAATTTCAGTGTAGTTCGTGGTACGAACTAATAACCCAAGCAGTAGCGGTTTCGGTTGCGCGACGGGTGCAGTAAGCGAAGTGTTTTGGAATGTCGCCGGAAGATGGAAAATTGTGTGGACCGCCTTCGTGCGGATAAGTAATCGTCGGTGGATTCCTGACATGCGCGTCTACAGGTACCTAATTGCCGGCCATTTTGCCCCATGTCCCGGTGCCACCAAACTGACATGGCAAAACGGGACGAACCTATTTCGATACTACTCACCATGGCGGACAGGCGTCCGTTTATTCGAGAACTTGAATTGGAAAGCGATCCCTTAACCATGTCTTCAGCTAGTGGGCGCTGGATTTCGAAAGACAAAGGGTCTATACCCGCAGTGGTACAGCGATATATCCGGAGTAACTTTTAGTAAAATGTCTTGACATTTCGTGAAACGTGGGTAAGTTCTGGTATATGAAACAACTCACAGCTAAAGTATCCTTTGTGGCAACGGTTTTTCTGTTTGCTGCACTCCCAAGCCAGGCAAGGGCGGCAAGTGGTTCACTATCTTGTCCGCCAGACGAATACGTAAGAACCTACGTCGGTGGCACCGGTACATATCATTGGCATACGGTGAACGGTTACGTTTATGGCATTCCCAAGCCGGACAATACGAACATTTACTACTCCAATGTAGGTTGGACAGACGTTCGCTCAGGTAGTTGGGAAACACATACAAGCATTACTACGACGACGTCGAGTGCAAACTGCGTCTACTAGCAAATACTTGAAATACAGGCGAGCCATTTTCTGGGTTGCCGCCGGGAGTGTATTAGTTCCGGTTGCTTGTTCGTCCTCCGACTCTAGAGGGGTGTCTGAGTACATAAGCACTTCCGTGCAACAGGGCACGCTGCCAGGTGAGTCACTTGGCGATGCGGCCGCGCGCGTTCTACGGTCGTGTCTAGAATCCCTAGGAGTTCCGTATGACGTGTTTGAGAGTAATCGGATTGGCTTTCGAGCGACTCCGGAATTCACGCTCGATGAGATTCAAACTAGGTGCGAGGCCGACGCTAAGGCTGCAGGTTTGGTCGAGGACCGCCCTCGAACCATAGAAGAAATATCAAAGGACCACGAGCGGCTAGCAAAGTGGGTGGAGTGCATCAGGAGTGAAGGTTATGACCCTGGTTTCCTGATCAGTCTTGAAGAGTATTTAGCGTCCGGTGGAGTCGCCGATCCGGTGCCGGGTCTCATCGCAATGATGAACGCCATGTCGAATACCGAATTGGAGCAATTGGAGGCTGACTGTCCTCAGTCTTGACGTCCGCTGACACTTGTTGAATTCAATCTCACACGAGCAAGACCCCTGGATTCGAATCAATGGAAATTCTCGTGTTGGGGTGATGCTAAATAGAATGTGTGTTGTATGCGGAGTTGGAGAACGCAAATGGAAGTAATCGAATCGATTGTCCAATAACTTGAGTCCTGTGCGGCCAATTTCTCTCGTCCCTAAACGTCGGCGAGTTGCGGTGGCGTCCGTTTCGTTTGCGGTTCTGGCCGGTGTCGGCGTCGTTGGTTTTGGCCTTGGACGACTGACTTTGAGGACGACTTCAAAAGTTCCTATCGCTGCAGCGCCTACGACGGTTGTTGCGCGTGTGGGAACGTTGATTGATGAGCGGTTGATGACGGCGAGAGTTGCATGGGAGCGATCGGGTTCGTTGTTGAATCGACTGAATGGCACTGTTACGTCTACATCAATTAGTGATTTGGGTGATGCGTTCACGCTTGAGGCCGGTGATCCATTTTATTCGGTGGATGAATCACTTGTGGTTGCGCTACCGGGGTTGGTGCCGGCCTATCGGACGATGGCACCGGGTACGTCGGGTGTCGATGTGAGTCAGTTGCAAGCGTTTCTTGAAACGAAGGGTTATGCCATTGGTGCGGTTGATGGTCATTGGGGTAGTAGCACGACTGCTGCATACCGGCAATGGCGCGCCGATAGTTCGCTACCCGTTCGGTCTAGCGTGGCGTTGGGAGAGATTGTGTTTGTTCCGTCGCTGCCAGTTGTTACGGCAGCATCTATTGGGCTGACGATTGGCTCACTGATTCGTGATGGTGATTCGATTCTTGAGGTGTTGTCGGCAATTCCGATAATCGCGTTGGTTATTGCTGGCGACGGCACGCTTCAAGTCCCCGAAGGCACGGCGATTGATCTCGAAATAGATGGTGTGAAAGTGGCGACGATTGCGACGGCTCATCAGTCGCAGTCCGATTCGGGTCGTCGGCTCGTTGAGTTGCAACTCGCGGACTCGGTGGCTTCATGCGGTGCATGGTGTGCCTCGATTCCGACAAGTGAAGAGTCGTCGTGGCCAGCGATTGTGAAATTGAAGGGACCTAAGACTGGTATAATTATTCCCGTTGGTGCAATTCGTTCGGGCGCCGGTTCTAGTTCAGTTGTCGTCTTGGCCGATGGCAGCACACAAACTGTAGAAATCGTGATTTCAGTTGGCGGTGAAGCAATTGTTACTGGTATCGAGGAGGGTGCGACGATCGCTTTGCCCGGAACTGGCGGTTAAGTCGGTGGGCTCGCTGATCTCGGTGAATCAGGTTGGATACAGATACGGTCGGGCCCAGCTTGTCCTAGATGATGTGTCGGTAGATTTTGTCGAGGGTCAAGTTCACGCGATCATCGGACCGTCTGGATGCGGCAAGTCCACACTTCTGTATCTGATTGGGTTGATGCTGCGTCCAGAATCCGGTGAAATAGTGGTGGTCGGCGCAGAATTAACTCATGCTCGCGACTTCGATCGAGCAATTCACCGGTCTGAATATATTGGATTTGTATTCCAGGATTCACTTTTGGAGCCGTCGATGACTGTGATGGAGAACGTGATTGAAGGGATACCACTTCAACATCGGGTGAGCGAGTATCAACCCGATATCGATTCTCATCTCTTGCGGCTCGGGGTGGCCGATCTGCGAGATCGGAAGGCTTCGCAGTTGTCGGGCGGTCAAGCCCAGCGCGTTGCTTTGGTTCGGGCAATGGTCAAACGTCCAATGGTGTTGTTGGCCGATGAGCCAACAGGGAATTTGGATGGCGCTACAGCGTCCATCGTGCTCAGCGAATTGTTCAATTACGGCAGACAGCCCGGTCACACTTGCATCGTCGTGACCCACGACGAGCGAATCACCGCTGACGCCGACACGGTGCTTCGACTAGAACCGATCAACGTATGACAACTTGGCGACTCGTCGCCGTGGCACTTGGGCATGCCCGTCGGCGAATCGTACTTTCACTCGCCAGTTTCCTTATCGCTGCTTTAGCAGCTGGTGCAGTGGTTTACCTGATTGGTGACAGCTCGCAGCGGAGCAATCAACTGCTCGACACACTGAATTCGCCGGAAGTCCGCAGTATCACGTTGAGAGCAAACTCTGACACGCTCAATGGGGATCTACTTCCCGAGAATATCGTTCGAAATATTGCAATGCTGCCCGGTGTCGAGCAGGCACTTGGGCTATCAAAAGTCCAATCCGCATCAGTTGCAAATGTCACCGACGACGACGCCTCCGTTGGCTATTTCGTGGGAGCATTTCTGAACGGAGAAACCCGATATCAACTCACATCCGGTCGACACCCACAATTCGGAGAAGCCGTCGCCTCGGAGAATGCAGTCGATCGACTTCGACTGACAGTGCCAAGTGCGAGCCAAATTCTCGTTAGGGACGCCCTCGTCCCGGTTGTGGGGACTTTCACAGCGTCTAGTCTCGGAGCGATCACCAACTTGTTGAATACTTCAGTATTCTCACCAGCGATCGAGGATCAAAACGGATATTTTATTTTGGTTCTGATCGTTCGACAGCCATCTGATGTGGTGGCTGTCGTGGAAGCGGCGCGTATTTTGCTTACCGAGTTCGGCGTAAGTCGATATACGTCGGAATACGACCCACGCGCGGCCGAGGTCGAATTGCTCGTGGCAAAGGCGGGCCGTTCCGGTGCACGCAGCACAGCGCTGGCCATCGTCGCACTTGCTGGCCTCATAGAAGCTGCAGTTGCATTTATGAATGCGGTATTGCAACGCCGAGAGATTGCCCGCCGACGGGCCCTCGGCTTTACACGCGGTATGGTGTTCGGCGTCCTCGTTATCGAAGGGGCAGCATTGTCCGGAGTTGGCGCGGCAATTGGATCGTTAACCGCGACAATAGTTCTGGCTAGCAACAAACACAGTCTCGTCTTCGGTCAACCAATTGCCGCTGCCTGTTTTATGGCCCTCATCGGTGTAATCGCAGCATTGCCCGGAGGCGCACTCGGAGCATTCCAAGATCCCGCCCGAATCCTCCGGGTCCCGTAAGCGAGTAACTAATAGCCCAAGCAGTGCTTGATCGAGTCCTTGATCCGGTCTGTCAACATCAAGTTGATTTTTGCCTGATCAGTGATCGACCCATATGACTGTCTCGAATTGGTCATCACGGAAATTGCCTCGTCGTTTAGCGCCCAAAACGATGTAAAAGGTTCACCGCCATCCATGCTCATTTGCGGCATTCCTCCTTTAGATACTGCCCAATAGGCGAGTGGACCGTCCGGAGTTTTCGCCACATAGACCCAACCCTCAGTCAGGCCGAAACCGCCTTTGGCCCAGATTCCGCTCTTGTCAACCATTCGTGGGTAGCCGGCGGTCTCTTCGAGTAGTGCAGGATTTACTGAATACCATTCGCCCTGTTTGCTTGGCCAAGGCTCGCACTTGGTGTCTTTGTTATTGAAGCCGATGGCGCTTCTGACAGATGGGAAAAGAAGCAGCAGGGCTATCACTCCAATGACTACGGTGCCTATGCGAGATTGACCGGCGGTCAACTCGCGTTCATGGATTTCAAGTGACATAACCTCCAACTTTCTCGTTGACTAGATATGCAATGCACCAAATTGCTCATGGCTGCATTGCGGATGAGGAGTCACTAGGTTCGGAACATGCGAACTCGTTCAAACATCATAGCGTCTATGTTCCTAGCGGGTGCTTTGCTCTTAGCATCGTGCGGTAGTAGTGACTCTGGTGGTACCAGTGACACCACTGGTACGACTATAACCAAGGCCGACTTTGTTGAACAGGCCAACGCGAAATGTGTAGATCTGAGCGAAAGAATTAGTGCGGGTCAGGATGCCCTTGGCTCGGCACCGACCGATGCGGAGATATCGGCGTTTGTCTCCGATGTGATCGTCGTTGATTTCAAGGCCACGTTTGACGATATTCGCGATCTTGGCTTCCCCGAAGGAGACGAGGATTTGCTCGAGGGAATCTTGACGGATACGGAGGATATCTTGGATGAAATAGCCAAGGATCCGATCGCCAGTTTTGTTGCGGAATCACCATTTGTCGATGTTAATGCCAGGTTCAACGATTACGGCCTCACGGCATGTGGCGAGGCTTAACGCGCCTCCCGAGTTAAACGGTGCCGTAAGCAACTTCGCCACTACGAATTTGTGTGGCGACAATTTGGTCAACTGCAC
>Ga0265292_1002760_pt1 | contig 11681 bp, 12 predicted proteins | sample Munlanlewell296A_FD_189080 | JGI IMG/M metagenome (GOLD analysis project Ga0265292, IMG submission 189080) | Leachate microbial communities from a municipal landfill in Southern Ontario, Canada - Leachate well 296A | ecosystem: Engineered > Solid waste > Landfill > Unclassified | place: Canada...
CAACCCCACCACCAAACCCCAAAACCCCTCTCAGGTATTGAAGAACGTAGGCGACAACGCCTTATCCGGCCTACCCACGTTCTCCGCCGCCTCCCGATTCAACACACAGCAAAGCACACTCAGCAAACACATACACAGACACATTCAGCAGACCCCTAACGTTGTTCACCCTCAAACCATACTGATCCTTCAAGAAGCTGAAAACCGACTCCACCAGCGGCCGCTTATGATACTCTACCACATCCTCAGCGGGACCATGAGTCCTGAACCTCCGATCAACCCGAAGCACGTCCCCACCCCTCTGGTTAGACGTGTAAGGAATCACCGCCTCCTCAACGAGATCCCTAACCTTCCCGCTGCTATACTGGCTATCCGCAACAAGGCTCCTGAGCTTCGCACCAACCTTCCCCAGAACCATCCGGGCCCTCTCCACGAGGGATGGCGCATGCTTCTCGTTATCATTAGCAGGGGCAAGGATCGTTGCGATAGGCAGCACACTGCGGTGATCTACGGCGACGTGGAGCTTGAATCCGAGGCCGTAAAAGCGCCCGTTCCTCCCAACCATCGCGTCGGAGTCAGAGAAGCCTGCTCTGCTGTCGTCGGGGTGCCTGATACTTCTGGCCTTGATGAAGCTCGCGTCAAGCAGCACATCAACATCCACCGCCCTGCTCCTCCTGAGGAGCCAAATGACCTTCTCCTCGATGATCAGCTGAAGAGTCTCTGCTCCGACGCGGCTTGTGAAGCGGCTGATGACCGATCTAGGGTAGCCGTTTTCATCCTTCATTATGAGGCAGAGTCTTCGGGCTCTTCGGTCTACGTCGAGGATCCTGGTGAGCGCTCGTAGGCTGCGTATGCCCTTCATTCGCATCACGATTAGGGCTCTGAGGATGCCGAGTGGGTTTCTCGGCTTTCTGCTGGAGCCGGTTGTGTGGTAGCAGCCGATTAGTTGCTGCTGGGTAATGCTTAAGTCGACGTTTTTGAAGAGTGTTTCAAGGGTCTCGTGTTCGTCTTGTCCTAATGGGCGGACCTCCTTTGGTTGGCGCCTTAGGTGACGAGGCCCTTATTGTCAAGATAAGTTTATTCTAACTGTTGTTGAATTTCGGGACAGGGCAGCGCGAGCAGTGCGTCCCTGCTGTTGACCCTCTCGGGCTCCTTGAAGTAGACGGTCCGACATACCTCATTCGACAATTAATGCACCTTCAATAGTGGAGACGATAGGTCTTTTTTACCTGCCGATTACCGGCGCGTGCGGCACAGACTCGGTTAGTAAACCTTAAGCGATGTGCGGAATTTTCTTGAAGAGAGAGAATGAAGAGCTTAGAAATAAACCTCGATGACGATATTTACAATTTCTTGGAATTCCTAGAAAGAACTAGATTCATTAAAAACAAAGAAGAAGCAGTACAAAAAGCTATGATATTCTTCAAGAAATTATCCATTCACGATTGGTTACCAGATATTTACCGCATAGGAAATAACAGGGTTTTAATAATGGATAGGGGCATGCTTCTCGATATTTTTGAGCTCCTAACAGAGACTGAGACATATAGGGCTGGGCAACTCACCGCGATGAAAAGAAAGGTTATGAAACCCGAATTTAGAGACATTAACCTCACAAAACAGTCTAACTGGCTGATTGTGCTAAAGGAGCTGGAGAACCTGGGTTGGGGTATATTTTCTAAGGTGGGCAACGAAATAAAAGTGGAATCTTCAGCGGTGCCATCAACCTATCTAAGAGGCTACCTCGAAACTATATTTAAGGTGGAGCTCGAGGAGCATCGCACAAAGGTCGAGGGGTTGACCGTATTCATAGCCATGGAGCCGAAACTCGATACCTGGCGCTAGAGGCCCGTCCAAGGACAACGCTTGTAGGGGCCTATGACGATGGTAACCACCGTACCTAATATACCGTCGAGGGCTAACTCGCTCTCCAGGAATTTGTTTAGATCCTCCATCTTCTCGAATATTACCTCAAACAATAGGTCTACATCCCCGCTAGTCCTGTAAAGGACATGGACATCAGGATGTGCTTTTATGTGCTCAACTATAGCCTGTATCTTTGTTGGCTGCACCTTCAACCCGATAAATGATTTAATGGCTCTGCCTAACTTATGGTAATCAAGCATGACCGTGAATTTTTTAATGACCCCGGTCTCGATTAAACGATCAATACGATTTTTTATAGTAGCTTCGCTGACTCCTGTATCTTCGGCCATTTCACGATAGGTCGTCTTCGCATCATCCGTGAGATGTTGAATTATTTTCATGTCGAGGATGTCCAAGGACATTACTATCAATTTAAGAAGCACCTAATTTATTTAAAAATTTTGTCATATAAATTGAAGAAAATAAAACGAAAAATGAAGATAATTATATTCAAAGTGAAGACATTTTTAACCCTATGTAATATTAACATTATTACGTTAATATGATTAAGTAGAGTTTATATTATTTATCATATTTAAACAATAATATTTTTTTTAAATATATTTTCTTTTGATTTCTAAATGAATTTTGAAGATTCTTTAGTTGTAAGGATTATTTTTTCCGTTTTAAATATAAATTATCATTAATAAAAAAACCGTACCATGTTATATCAGTGAAAAAGATGGAAAACGTTGTTGAAAGCATACCCTCGTCCCTCCGCGGAGAACTCTCTAAGAAGCTGATAGAAATAGTATTAGGGACGCAGGAGAAGAACGCCATATCCACCGAGCTAGCGAAGAAGATAATCTACCTCTGGAGACAGGATCAACTAACAACTCCCACCGGCTTGATGGCGCTGTTTGAGGCCGCCGTGAATGTGGATGCTAATACTACGTACGCCGCTCTTGATGAGTTAGGACTCCATCAAGCCGCCTTAGCGCTTCATAAAACAAATTAAAATCCCCCAACGCGTCATTAATTTTTCCCTTTAATTCCTTCTAGACAAAAAACAACCGAAACAATAATTTAGGTTGATGAGATAATAATTTATGACATGGTAACCAGTTACACTTTGATAAGGATTCTTCCGGTTAAGGACAAAGAAGTATATAACACTATAAAGGGCTTCTCCGAAGTAAAAGAGATCATAATGACTTACGGTGAATATGATCTCATAATCAAAGTGGAGTTGCCTTCTCTGGACAGCCTTGATAATTTTATCTTCAACAAGCTAAGGTTGATCGACGGGTTGACAGCCACCACGACTCTCCTTGAGGCAAAACCGAAGTCTATTTCTAATGAACTGAAGTGTTCGCCATGATGAAGTTCCCCTCTAACGTCGGCGATGCCATGAGCAGCCCAGTAATAACAGTAAACGAGGAAACAAACGTCAGGGACTCGGCCATATTGATGACGGACAAGGGGATAGGATCCTTGATCGTTTTAGAGGACGGGAAACCGGTCGGCATTGTCACGAAAAGGGATATGATCAAAAGGATCGTCTCCGAATGCAAGGATCCGTGCGGGACTAAGATCAGAGACATAATGACTTCCCCAGTCATCACCACGAGTAAAGATGTTGGAATACTCTCAGCCATGAGAACGATGAGAGAGCACCAAATATCACAACTGTTAGTGTTGGACGGGGATAGAATGGTCGGCGTCATATCTGAAAGAGATCTCATCAAGGCTGTTTCATACGCCTCATTGGCTTCCTTCACGCCTTTAATGAGAGGAAAAAAATAGACGCTCATGCATTTTCTTCAATGATTGGGATTATTGAACGAGCTGAGATTCACGACGAACTCGGAAAAATCGATCTCGACTCATACTATCGTGGGATGAACTACGCCGTATGCGGAAAATTTTTAATGGGATTACATCTCATATAGGTGAACCGTTGTGATGAAGAAAGTAACCATAATCACGCTTCCAGAGCACGAAGGCCTAGCCCTTGAGGCCATTGGAAAGGCGGGGGTAACGCAGTTCAAACCTCCCACTGGTTCAGAGTTTGAGGCTCTAAAGGGAAAAGGAGGGCAGCAAGTCGATTGGAAAGGTCTCTATTCTAAGATCCACACACGATTCACCGAGCTTAAAAATCTCGGGAGCCTCAGAATAGGGTACTCTATACCAGACACCGAGGGGATGAAGAGATTCAGTCTCGACCCCGATTCAGTCATCAGCAGCGTGACAGAAGACCTTGATGGGTTGATAGTTAAGCTTAAGGATAAGTATGAGGAAAAGTTCGGGGTTGGAAACAAGCTTGTAGAGGAGCTCCAGTCAAAGATAATGCAGGAGAGCAAGGCCTACGAGGAGCAGAGGAGGGAGTATGTAGACGAGCAGCGTGGCCTCATGGCTAAACTGGAGTCCGTCCAGGCCTTGGAGCCTGAGGAGCTCAAGAAATGCTTCGCCGTGGGAGTCGTGAAGAACGAGATCGTCCCCCAGATGGAGGAGTACCTGAAACGGTATCCAGATGTCTTCTCCAAAGCCGTTAAGATCTCTGATGAAGAGAGTTTTCTATTCGTGTTCGGCTCCGAGGAGAGCCGTCAGTGGGTCGAAGCCCTCTTCTTGGTATTTGATGTGAAGGATATTTTCGATGTGCTAGAATCTACAGACATCCTCCTAGTTCTTGACCCGAAGAAGAGGCAGGAGACTATTAAGAAATACAGGGAGGAACTGGAAAAGCTCAAAAGAAAAGGAACAGGCGAGGACTCCGAGGACAAGATTAAAAGGCTTGATGAAGAGCACAGGAAAAAGATCGAGAGCTTAAAGGCTGTTTATGACAAGAAGATCAAAGAAAACGAGGACAGATATACGAGGGAGCTAGACACCCTGAGGAAGGAGCAGGGTGAGATTTTAGGCAAGGTCGCATACTACGACCAGCTCCTCGCCAACTATGTTGATGATCGTGTGAAGGTCCTAAGGAGCAAGGTGATAAGCGTGCTACAGGGATACACGCCGGAGAGCAAGATTCCTGAGCTTAGGGCGGCTATCGCGGCGGTTGAGGAGGAGCTAGGGGGGAAGTTCTTCTTTCAGGTTGAGGACCCTGGTCCAGAAGATCATAACGTGCCGACGCCTCCGATGGATTTTAAGCCCGTATTCCTGCAGCCCCTCTGGACCCTCACGACGCTCAGAGGTTGGCCAGCATCATTCGAAATCAATCCAGGCTACATCTCGATTATCGTATTTTCCTTCCAGTTTGGCCTAATGTTCGGAGACATAGGTCAAGGCCTGATATTCCTACTAATTGGCATATTCCTTTCGCAAAAGTTCAAGAGAGGGATGATGTCGAAGCTGGGGACGATGTTCATCCCAATGGGCATCGCCGCCATCATATTCGGTGTTATGTACGACTCGATCTTTCTAATTGAGGGGCTACTGTTCCATCATAACACGGTGTTTTCATTAACTATTCCACCCCCAATATATGGTAGAATCACTATTCCATTTCCTAACCCCATTCACCAGACCACTGCTCTAATGAAGCTAGTTTTCATGATCGCAGCTATAGAAATCATAATCGGATTAACGCTAGGTGCAATAAACCAGATTAAGAAAGGAAACCCGATCGGAGCTCTTGGCGAACACGGCCTCGGCATGATCCTGTACGTCGGCGGCCTCTACATGACCGCCATGTACTTCATCAGCGTAGGCATGGATTTCATGATGGCGATTGGGAACTGGACTTTCTACCTTATGCTCGCTGGGTTGTTGTTAAGTTTCCTCGAGCCTGTTCTCCACTCCCTCCTACACGGGCATGGAATAGGAATAGAGTCGATAGGAGAGGGCGTGGGAGGCTTGCTAATGACCTTCGTTGAAGGCCTCGCCAATCTCTTCAGCTTCCTACGTATCGCCGCATTCGCCCTAGCTCACGCGAGCCTGGCTGTCGCCGCGGAAGCCTTAACTGTGGCACTTGGAGTCACAGGGATCGGGCTTGTAATCATGAACGTAATCGCGTTGAGCTTCGAATTCGTTTCAAGTTCGGTGCAGTCGCTAAGACTGCTCTACTACGAGTTCATGGGCAAGTTCTTCACGGGCGGAGGGGAGCCTTTCAGGCCCTTCACGGTTAGAAGGAGAGAATAACACTCTCCCGATAACCATCCAGGATCCCCAAATTTTCACCTTTCTCTTGGCCAAAGAAACTGTACGCCTGTATTGTGGATGCTGGAAGAAAGAGGTAAATGACCTCAGGGAGACGCAATTCGTCTTGTGAATCTGGTTGAGAAAATAATGGTGAGAGCTGGAGATGTCAGGGTTTCAGGAGTGGCTGTGCTCACGATGGTCTTGGGATGACAACGTATTTCATGAGATCCTGGGAGGAGACCCCCTGGGCCTTCCCCCAGCCGACGCCGACGAGGTTGTCCTTCTCGATCTCGCTGTAGACCAGGTACGCCATGATTACGTTGAAACCGAACGCGTTTATGGCCTTGCCGCTGGTGACGGTCTCGTATTTGTGCCTTCTCAGGCCTGTCCTGATCAGGGCGACGTCTCCCGTGTATATCGGTGAGAGGACCTTAGCGTAGCTTTCCCCGAGGCTCTCTATCACCTTCTTGAGGTCCTTGGTCTCGATGACCTCCCTGAGCTTCTCCAGTGAGATGCTGTAAGTGGCCGGGAACATCTCCTCGAGGTTTGCCCCGCTCTTTGATCCCTGCCTCTGCTTCATCGCCACGAGGAAGTTCTCTATGTCAGCCTCGTACTCGACTATGTTGTAGACGATGCGCCTATCCCTCTCGGGGAGAGTCTTCACGGCCTCGAAGATGGCCTTCGCGAAGACGTGGTTGAGGGCCAGCTCCAGTGGCCATATGGCCTCGTATTGCTCGTACAGTTTGAGCTTTGTGATGACCTCTGAGTATGGTGTCCCCTTGAGGCGGTTCACGGCCTCGCCTACAGAGGCTGAATCAGCCAGCTCCTTGTAGCTTGGGACGAGGTACGGGTTGATGGGCACGAGGGACTCCATGATCTTCTCGGAGGTTAGGCCGCTGAACTTCCCCCTGATGATTCTCTTAAGATTCAGGGTCTCGAACCTGAGGTAGTAATAGGTCTGGAGGAAGTCGCCGATCTTCTGGGGCGTGAGGTCAACTATCTTGAGGACCCTCTCCAGGAACTTCTCGTAGAAGACCCTCTCGAGGGCGATGGGGACGACCTCTGCGCCCTCTATGGAGATTCGTCCATATGACGTCTCGGCCAGCCTATCCAGAAACTCCTGGACGTCCTTAGACTCGGTCAACCTCTGGGTCTGCTGGTGGTTCAGAAGGTTAGCGATGCGTGCATGCGTCCTGATGACGACGTATGTTAGGTCTAACTTCATTTCCTTCGAGATGCCAACGCACCCCCTATTCGCTTCATCCTAACTAGCTCCTCGAGGCTCTCCTCGTCTAGCTTGCTTCCGATGAACTTGATAACCTGCTTGTAGTTAGGTATGACGGTGTTCTCGAGGGCGTTTACCTTTCTATTAGTCTTTCCTAGCTCATCAGCGATTCTTTCAGCCCTAGCCTCATACTCTGCGAGCTGAACTAGTTCCTCGAGAATTTCGTAAATCTTCTCCGCTGCACGAGCTAGGGTAATATCCAGATCTGTTGTGATCTGTGGCTTTGAGATGATCTTCACATATGGGTAACGGACACCCATAACGCTTCGAGGCAGTACCTCCAATTGGAGCGCGGACTTTACAGAGCTGGCCTGACTGTCTACCTCCGTCGGGCCTAAAGAGATATAGGCTGCTGTCAGGGCATCATAAGCTTCCTTGAGGTTGTTGAGGAGGAGCTTACGTCTACCCTTGAGTATGTCAAGGGAGGCGCTCAGCTCCTTGGCGAGGTGATCCCTCTTGAGCTTGAGGAACTCGCACCCCCTCTCGATGAAGCCTATGCGCCTCTTCATTTCCATGAGGTAACCCTTGGTGGGCCGGACTCCACTCATCTGAGACAAAGTCAATTATCTCTCTTGTGAGCTGGATGGAACTCTCGAATGTAAGCCTCCCTGACCCTGATCAGGTCATCCTCAGGGAGTATTGATAGTAGATCCCACGCTATGCCAAGGGTCTGCTCGATGCTTCTATTCTCATACGGGCCCTGGGACACAAACTTTTGCTCGAACTGGTCGGTGAACTCGAGCCAAGTCCTCTCCCTGTCGCTCAAGCCTACGACGCCAACGATCCTCACTAGGCCCCTGGCCCGTGTACCCTCTGCATACGCCATGTAAAGCTGATTAGAGACGTCGCTGTGGTCCTTCCTAGTCGTCTTAGCCCCTATCCCATCCTTCATCAGCCTCGAGAGGCTGGGCAGGACGTTCATTGGAGGGTATATTCCCCTAAGCTCAAGGTCTCTCTGAAGTATGAGCTGACCCTCCGTGATGTACCCCGTGAGGTCCGGAACCGGGTGTGTGATGTCGCCAGCTGGCATAGACAGTATGGGCATGAGTGTGACCGAGCCTGACTTCCCCTTGATCCTACCAGCCCTCTCGTATATTGTGGCAAGGTCGCTGTAGAGGTATCCCGGGTATCCTTTCCTGGTAGGAATCTCCTCCCGAGCGATGCTAATGCTTCGGAGGGCTTCCGCGTAGTTAGTCATGTCAGTTAGAACGACGAGTACGTGCATACCTAGATCAAAGGCTAGGTACTCTGCGACCGTCTCAGCAATCCTAGGCGTAACTATCCTCTCGATGGGCGGGTCATCGGCGAGATTTAGTATCATGACGGTCTTGCTAAGGGCCCCCGTCTTCTCGAACTCCTCCTTGAAGTACTCGGCCTCCTCATTCTTTATGCCCATGGCGGCGAAGACTATGGCGAACGCTTCCTCTTTACCGGGTATCGTTGCCTGCCGAGCTATCTGAGCCGCAAGCTGATTATGAGGCAGACCCGACTCGCTGAATATGGGGAGCTTTTGCCCTCTGACTAAACTGTTCATGCCATCTATAGCAGAGATCCCTGTCTGAATGAACTCGCTCGGCACGTCTCTCGCGGAAGGGTTGATCGTCCCACCGTTGACGTCCCTCAGATCGGTGCTAAGCGGAGGTGGCATACCGTCAAGTGGCCTGAAGCTCCCGCTGAATACTCTCCCGATAAGCTCCTGAGTCACAGGTATCTTGAGGACATCGCCTGTAAACCTGATGTCGACGTTTATGTCGAGGCCGCTCGTGTTACCGAAGCACTGGATCATAGCCCAATCCTTTGAGACGTCGAGAACTGAACCCATGATCTCCTCACCCGTCGGCCTCCTAATTCTGACTACCTCGTCGTATGAGACACCCTTAATGTTCTCGATCATCAGGATTGGTCCCTTTATCTCGGTCGTTGTCTTGTAGATCAGACCTGACTCTTCAACCACCATTTTATTTCACCTCGTACTCCTCGGCGAGACCGTCTAACTCCTTCCTCATCTTGATGCGGGCTTCGGCGATTGGCTCTACACCCTTCTCCTCTTTGAGTCTCATGAGGCTCTTGACGACGCTCAGGTCCCTCACCTTCTCAATCGGGATCCCCTTACCGATGATTGGGCGCGATAGGTTGTAGAACTCTATCATTATCTTCAGGAGTTTCGTCTGCTTATCGGCGTCACAGTACGTGTCAACCTCGTGGAATGCGCCCTGGACCAAGAAGCCCTCCCTGAAAATCTCAGCCATAAGCAGAACCAACCGCTGCTCGTCTGGCAATGCCTTCTCGCCGATTATCCGAGCGGTCTCCTCAATCTGGGAAGCCTCCTCTAGCAGGCTAAGGGCCTTTGCCCTCATTTCTTCCCAGTCGCGATCTAGGTTAGACCACCACTCTGAGGCGACGCCCAGGTATCTGGTGAAGCTTCTCAGCCAGTTAATCGCGGGGAAGTGGCGCCTGTATGCTAGCTCGCTGTCTAGGGCCCAGAATGTCCCTATGAACCTTAACGTGTTAGTCGTAACGGGTTCGCTGAAGTCGCTCCCAGGGGGAGACACGGCGCCAAGCAAGGTCAGACTGCCGACCCTCTCGTCTGTCCCCAGAGTCTGTACCCTGCCGGCACGCTCGTATATCTCGGCGATCCTATCTGCCAGATACGCGGGGAACCCAGCCTCGGCTGGGATCTCCTCTAGGCGCCCCGAGATGTCTCTGAGTGCCTCGGCCCACCGCGATGTGGAGTCGGCAAGCACAACCACGTCATACCCCATGTCGCGGTAGTACTCGCCTAGTGTGATCCCCATGTAGATGCTGGCCTCCCTCGCGCTTACGGGCATGTTGCTCACATTAGCGATGATTATTGTCCTCTCGATCAGTTTCCTTCCGCTTCTCGGGTCGGTGATCTCAGGGAACGTGTTGACGACATCCGCCATCTCGTTTCCCCTCTCCCCACACCCGACTAGCACGATGATGTCGGCATCCGCCCACTTGCTGATCTGCTGCAGTGTAACCGTCTTACCTGTCCCGAATCCGCCTGGAATCGCTGCTGCACCCCCTTTTGCACACGGGAAGAAGGTGTCAATCACCCTCTGGCCGGTCATCAGGGGCTGGTTTAAGTGCAGTCTCTCCCTTATGGGTCTCGGGCGCCTAACGGGCCACCGCTGCATCATGGTGAGCTCGACAACGCCGGAATCAGTATCAAGCTCGCCGATGACGTCGGTTACCTTAAACTCGCCCGATTTAATCGATTTTATCCTACCATTCTGATTTGGGGGAACCATTATGCGGTGCTCGAATGAGGTGGTTTCTTGCACGGTTCCGATGACATCTCCCCCTGAAATCCTGTCGCCGACCCTTACCTTAGCGTTGAAATGCCATTTCTTATCCCTGTTGAGTGGGGGTATATTTGTCCCCCTAGATACAAAGGGGCCTGTGAGGTCCCATAACTCGCTCTCTGAGCGCTCAACTCCATCCATGATCGTGCCCATCAGCCCTGGCCCCAACTCCGCTGTGAGAGGCATACCGGTATCGATGACTGGCTCCCCGGGCTTCAAGCCGCTTGTGGCCTCGTAACACTGTATGTATGTGGACTCGTCGCTTAGTCGAACGATCTCGCCCATGAGTTTGAGGTTACCCACCTGTATTAGGTCGCCCATCTTGGGTTCTTCGTCGAACTTGGCTACGACAAGGGAGCCGTTGATCCTTTCTATTACACCCTTAAGAGACATTTTCTATCATTCCAAGCATTTTAGCGGTTTTTGCCTTTGTTTCGCTTATGGCTCTAGCAAGTCTACCCTCGAAAGTGTTGTTAAAGATCTTGTCTCCCTTCGAGTTCTTTAGCACCACCCCCCCTAAGACGTCTATGGGGCTCTCAGCGAGCCTCAAATTGACACCTCCAAGGGCCTTACTAATTTTTTTGATATTTTTCTTCAGATAATCTGTATCCCGGTTGTTAGCAGAAATTATTACCTCATTATCGCTGATGGCTGATACACCCTCAATAACTAGTTTTTCTAGGATCTGTGCGTAATCGTGATCCTTTGATTTTCCTTCAGAGATCATACCGAGCCTTTGCTCGACCTGATTATAGACCTTGGATAGTATCTCGCTCCTCTTATCCATCAGGGCCTTTTTTCCTTGTAATTCCGTCTGACCTACGATCCTGAGCCTCACAGTCTTAAGCTCGGAGCCCACAATCTGAAGGATCTGTCGGTCAGCGTCGAAGTTAAGTCTAGCCACCTCGGTTTCAGCTGCTTTGATGATGTTCTGAGATCTTTCCTCAGCTTCGGCAAGCACCTTGTTTCTTTTCTGTATCCCCTTCTCTATTATATCGGACCCTATCTCGATTGATTTACTCACCGGGGAAGCACCTCCTTAAGGACTAGATCAACGGACT
>Ga0265292_1002761_pt1 | contig 11680 bp, 9 predicted proteins | sample Munlanlewell296A_FD_189080 | JGI IMG/M metagenome (GOLD analysis project Ga0265292, IMG submission 189080) | Leachate microbial communities from a municipal landfill in Southern Ontario, Canada - Leachate well 296A | ecosystem: Engineered > Solid waste > Landfill > Unclassified | place: Canada...
TATTCCTGTTTGCAAGGGGATTGCCCAAGCTTCGTCACCGTAGAGATCGAGCCCAACGCGAAGAAAGAAATCGTCGAACTTGATCTCCCCACTGACATTCCGCTTCCAACTAGTCCGACGATTCCAGCTAGTGGTTACAGCGTGCTGACTGTTGGGATCGGTGGCACCGGGCTAGTAACTCTCAACCAAATTCTGGCCACCGCTGCCGCCTTTGACGGACTTCATGTGATCGGTCTCGACCAAACCGGACTGTCACAAAAAGGAGGTCCAGTCGCCTCGCACATCAAGATCACCAAATCCGCGGAGAACTTTGCCAGTTCAATCAGCGAACGATCAACAGATCTTCTGTTTGCCTTGGACATGTTGGTGGCCAACGAACCACAGCATCGCGTCCGTTTGAGCCCCGAGCGGACCCGTGCGGTCATTTCGTCGTCGGTTGTGGCCACTTCGTCGATGGTCATCGATACCGATCAAGGATTCGGCAACAAGGAAAGAATCATTGACTCTCTCAAGCAGTCGACGATCCCAGGCGGCGCCCTCGTGGAGGACTTTGTCGCTCTCGCCGAGCACGTATTTAAGGATCACATGCCGGCTAATCTCATCGCTTTGGGCGCGGCATATCAATTCGGTGCTCTACCAATTTCCAAGGAGTCGATCGAGAGCGCGATCACGGTGAACGGGGCAGCAGTAGAACGAAGTTTGCTCGCATTTCGACTCGGTCGGCTCGTAGTTGCCGATCCCCAATTCATTGCCAAGCGAGTCTCCACCTCGCGCCCGGGAAGTATGGATCCGTCACCGTCCGAGTCGGCGCAGGCACAAGCGAGGACACTCGTTACCGATCAGCTATTCGACAATAATTCATATGACAGTGTCGGTTCGAAACTAACTGACTTTGTGTCGTTGCTCGGGGCAGAACTCATCGATTACCAAAATCTTGCGTTGGCACAGCGATATGTATCGACACTTGCGCCACTAGTGCGTCGCGAACTTGAATTTGGCGACAGCGAATTTCCGCTGTCCCACGCTGCGGCGTTGCACCTGTTCCGTCTCATGGCCTACAAGGACGAATACGAGGTCGCGCGACTACATCTCAAAGCCAATTTCCAAAGCGACATCGGTCGCATGGTGCCAAACAATCACAAGAAGCGATACCTGCTACAGCCACCGATCATGAAATCACTCGGGCTCAATCGCAAGATCAAATTGAGTCCGGTGCTTGCTCATCCGACGTTTCATGTCCTTCGGGCAATGAAAGGTGTGCGCGGCACATCATTTGACCCATTCGCTCGAGCCGATATGCGTCGGCTCGAGCGTTCACTGGTTGACGAGTACAGCGAGCACATCTCTGCGGTGACGGCTCAGTTGAACGCTGAAAACCTCGATGCCTGCCTACGAGTGCTACAAGCGCCAGATCTCATTCGCGGTTTCGAAGGAGTCAAACGCGCATCTCTCGAGAAGTATTACTTGGAGCGGGATATGGCGATGGCCGACATGAAGGCGTTGCGGGCTCACTAAGTTGGTCCTGCTCTGTACAACCAGATCTAAAGCAGAGTGTGATTCGTAAGGTCGTTGCCAATTCGAGCCGTAGTTTCGTGAGTTACGCCGGCAAGCTCGGCAAATTCAATCCACCTGCTTACTGCACTTTGGACTTCACCAATAACCTTTCTGTAATTGCGAACTTGGTATTGGTCGCCGACAGCCACTAAATCGTCCATCCCAATCTTGTCAAATTTGCCATTAACGCTCATCTGATGACGCCTCGTCCATTCTCCACTCGGATTGTGAGCATGAGTTATGTCAAACGCTGGGGATAGTTTCCAATCGCCCTTCTCTGGTAACAAGAATGCCAAGTTCTTGGTGTGGTCATCTCGATTGACTGCAACGACATTGAACACCATTCGCCGAAAAGCTTGTTCCAATGCATCGGACCCCAACTCGAGTCGGATAACGACGTCCAAGTATTGGTTGTACGAGTGAGCCGAGAGTAACTTAAAGTCCAGGTGAGCAATTGCACATAGCGATTGCATATGTATGCGGTGGCCATCTGCGGTTCGGTCAAAGCGGCGACTTAAAAAATGGACACGCGATCCTTCATGCAGAATTTTGCACTGACTCATCTCGACATCCGCCGCTTGCGCCATCAAATAATAGGCGTATTCGACCTGGCCGTAACCTTGGCTATTAGTGAATGGGTCGTAATCGAGACCTAGATCAACGTCGACGCCATCAAGTTTGATCAGCCAATGTTCGAATCCCTCTGGTGCATCAAGTTGTCCAGCGCGGATTTGATCGGTGGTTGGATTATATGCAATTACCGCCTTGGCGCGAGCACCCCCAGCCGAAGTCCCAACTTGGATGAGTTGGCGTATCGCCTCGTGTAAATTTGGCGAGGAGGCGATGTCGCTGGACTCCATCGAACGAGCGGCTGTGACAAGATCTGCAAGTTGTATAGATGTGGTGTCCGTGTGAAGTTGGTCTGCGGGAGGTCTGAATGTCAGCGCCCCCATACCGCGGTCGGCCGCGTAAGCGAGTCTGTCTAATGGTGTAATTCGATCAACTGGAACGCCGTTGTCAGCCATCCATGAGTCGACTAGTGCGTTGCCGAAGCGGTCGGGCAGAGCGTCACCAAGCATGGCTGGCAATCGGTGATAGGTACCGGTAGCTAAGTTTGGAAAGACAAAGGTTCCACTTTTGTTCGGCATATATATAGGGGAGAGTTGCTGACCTTTTGCGACCCATTCGTCGTCGTACTCAAATGCGTAGTACTCCGTCCCAGGGTCGAGTGCGACTGCTCCAACTGTTTGGCCCCATGCACTAACTTCGATCACATCAACTTGTGTGTAACTCACTTACTTGCCTTTGGGACACGTTTTCGTGATGCACGCTTGCGATTGCCGACGCCCGGCTCATTCTGTTCAATCCACAATTTCATAGGGCTTATCAACGACTCCGGAGGTGCAAATGATTCGAGCCAGTCCGTTCGACCAAGGGCGCGCGCAACAAGAATGAGTGTCCGAATCGCAGACCCGCTTCCGGACTCCAGATTTTTCAACGCGGACAAAGAAATATTTGCGTCCTCCGCAAGTTCGCGTTGGGTACGATCTTGGTGCAGGCGCATTCTGCGCACGTTGAGGCCGAGTTCCCTTTCCCAATCTCGTGTGGAACGCACTACAAGGGGCTTCTTTTCCATCTATTACCTCCCAAAACGTAGGTTAACAGTTGCTATTAAACCTATCAACGTGGTTATCGAGAATTGTTAACCTACTAGATAGGTGGAATAAGAGCTATTAAATGTAAAAAATCCATTAATAGCTCTTATTCCACCTACTAATTGCAAGCAATTGATACGCCAAATGGGCTTCTAGCTACTAATCAGATGATTTATCCCTGCAAGGTACGATCTCGTGTGCCTTGTTACAAAGTACTTCGAACCAAGCGAACAGTGCAATCGGAGACAGAATGACTACCAGTCGAGACGCAATGACGTCCGAGGAACACGATCAGTTTCGTTTGGTGGTTCGCGATTTTGCTCAACGTGAGATTGCTCCGTTCGCAGCCCAGTGGGACAAGGAGTCAAGGTTTCCCGTCGAGCTCATTCCCAAGATGGGCGATATCGGTCTGTTCGGTCTGATTTTTCCGGAGGAATGGGGCGGCGGAGACGGAGACTTCACGTCGTTTTGCATTGCCATCGAGGAATTGGGTCGAGTAGACCAATCGATCGGGATCACTCTTTCGGCAGGTGTTGGCCTTGGGATCAATCCGATCTATGCGTTCGGCACGGATGAACAGAAAAATATGTTTCTGCCCGATCTGGTAAGCGGTCGCGCCCTCGGTGCCTTCGCGCTTACGGAACCCGATGGCGGAAGCGATGCGGGTGCGACGGCGACGAAAGCCACCTACTCGGGTTCCTCTCACAGCTGGCGCCTAAACGGATCAAAGTCATTCATCACGAATTCCGGGACCGAGATCACCTCGGTCATCACCGCAACCGCGCGAACAGACGATGGCGGAATTTCGGCATTTCTCATACCGTCCGGAACGCCCGGGCTGATTGTTGAGCCGTCGTACCGGAAACTTGGCTGGCACGCCAGTGACACACACGGACTCATATTTGATGATTGCGAAATCCCTGAGGAAAATCTGCTCGGCAAGCCAGGTGAGGGATTTCAAAACTTTTTGACAATGCTTGATGGCGGTCGAATCGCCATATCGGCCCTGGCGCTTGGATTGGCCCAGACATGTTTGGACTTGTCCGTTGAGTACGCCAAGTCACGCAACGCCTTCGGCGGACCTATCGGAAGGTTCCAAGGCATCTCCTTTGCTCTCGCCGACCTCGCCGTTAGCGTCGAAAATTCACGGAACATAACATACAAAGCGGCGCAACTAAAAGACGAGGGCAAACCGTTCAAAGAAATCGCGGCGATGGCAAAGTTGTACACCACCGAAGCGGCGGTAGAAGCCACACGACTGGCAACGCAAGTGTTTGGCGGTTCCGGATACATCGAAGATTTGCCGGTCGCTCGTTTCTATCGCGACGCAAAGATTCTTGAAATTGGTGAAGGGACGAGCGAGATCCAACGTCTTGTCATTGCGCGAAGTCTCGGTTTGCCAGTTGGTTAGGATTTGCCCATGAATTGGGCGGCGAAAGCATTGCGCGGAAATCTGGAAAAGGACAGGGCCAAACTGGCGTCCAGAAATCAGCTCTTTGTGCGAGAACGCCTTGCTTTGCTGCTCGACGACGGGAGTTTTGTTGAGGATGGATTGCTGGCCAACATGTTGGCCGCCGATCTTCCTGCCGACGGAGTGGTAACGGGGATCGGCCGCGTTCATTCACGTCCCGTCTGCGTGATAGCCAACGATTCAACCGTTAAGGCAGGTTCATGGGGCGCTCGCACGGTTGAAAAAATTATTCGGATGACCGAGTACGCGCTTCGCCATGAGTTGCCGATCTTCTGGCTCATCGACTCTGCGGGGGCGCGGATTACAGACCAGGTCGACATGTTTCCTGGGCGGCGTGGCGCCGGTCGGATATTTTCCAATCAGGTAAAACTGTCCGGCAAGGTTCCGCAAATTTGCTGCCTCTTTGGGCCGTCCGCCGCCGGAGGCGCCTACATTCCATCGTTCTGCGACATCGTATTTATGGTCGATGGAAACTCTTCGATGTATCTCGGATCCCCACGCATGGCGGAGGAAGTCATTGGCGAAAAGGTGACGTTGGAGGAAATGGGCGGGGCAAGAATGCACACGTCAATCTCCGGCTGCGCAGACAATCTTGTAGCGGACGACGCGGCGGCAATCGAACAGGCCAAGTTGTATTTCAGCTACATGCCTCTCAATTGGCGAGAGACGCCCGCGCGTTACCAATCAACTCCACCGCCGCGTGAATTGAACCGTGACATCCTTCCGCAAACCGAAGCCGCAGGTTACGACATGCACGAATTCATCGAGGCCCTCGTCGATGGCGATTCATTTTTTGAGATCAAGCCCGATTGGGCAACCGAATTGATCATTGGACTCGCACGGCTCGACGGCAACACCGTCGGTGTAGTGGCCAGCAATCCTCAGAACAAGGGTGGCGTGCTGTTTATCGATTCGGCCGACAAGGCGTCACGGTTCGTTTGGCTGTGCGATGCGTTCAACATTCCGCTCGTATTCCTCGCCGATGTACCAGGCTTCATGATTGGAACTCAGGTTGAGCGCCAGGGGATTATCAGGCACGGGGCCAAGATGATCACGGCGATCACCGAAGCAACGGTTCCTAAAATATGTGTCGTCGTGCGCAAGGCCTACGGGGCCGGCCTTTATGCGATGTGTGGTCCTGCGTTTGATCCAATTGCCACTTTGGCTTTGCCGACAGCAAAGATCGCGGTCATGGGGCCTGAAGCCGCGATCAATGCTGTCTACGCAAATCGCATTGCCGAGATCAGTGACTCGGTGGAGCGATCAAAATTTATTGAAGACAAGCGGCGAGAGTACGAAGCGGATGTCGAGTTGTCGCGACTGGCCAGCGAATTGGTGATCGACGCCGTCGTCGAATTCGAGGAACTACGTAGGGAGCTGATTGCCCGCTTTGCGCAGGCCGATCCTGTCGACCGTGAAGGTGTGCGCAAGCGACACGGGGTGTATCCGGGCTGAAGTGTAAGTGTTGACATAATTTGATCCGTTCAATAACTGTGGCGTTGGGAGTTGTAGAACCACTATAGCACAATACCCGACCAATATGGTCATATTTATCAACATTCGTCAAACTCAGTGCCCGTATGGCTTATAGGTTGTGGAGCCCTAGGTTTTCGTAGATTTGGCGAGTCGATGTGGAGCGGTTGAGCGTGTAGAAGTGCAGTCCTGGGGCACCAACTTGGAGAAGTTGGGCGCATAACTGTGTGGCGACATCGACCCCGATGCGTTGCACCTCCGTTGGGTCGTCTGTCTCGGCCAAACGATCGGCCAACCACGCGGGAAAGACCGCACCGGACATCTGCGACATGCGTATCACCTGCGACTTGTTGGTCACCGGCATGATTCCGGGGATGATCGGTGTGTGCACACCCAGTTCGGCCAGTTCTTCGACGAGTCGAACATAGTGGTCGACCTCGAAGAAGAATTGGGTGATGGCGAAATCGGCGACACGAAGTTTTGCCGCCAGGTGAAGTCGGTCTGAACCGCGATCGGGCGAGCGTGGGTGCACCTCCGGATGAACGGCGACTCCTATTGATAGATCCCTACTAGCGCGCAGATGATCCACGAGGTCCTTTGCATACTCAAAATCGTTATGTCTCGATTGATCGGCATCGTTTGACGGATCTCCACCCAGCGCCAAGATGTTGTCGACCCCACTTTCCCAATATTTGGAAATGATCTCATCGATCTCTGACTTCGTGTGACCTATGCATGTCAGATGAGCCATTGGCGTAATCGGAGTGTCGCGTCGCACCCAAGTGACCAAATCACGTGTTCGCTCGCGGGTCGAGCCACCGGCCCCGTAGGTGATCGACACGAAACTTGGATGTAGAGGCTCGAGTTGGCCAATGGTTCTGAGTAGCGCAAGTTGTGCTTCGTCGGTTTTGGGTGGGAAGAACTCGAAGGAAAACGTTCGTCCAGCGGCGAGTAGATCAACGATCCTTGTCATGGGCATCAGCATATTGAAGTTGCGAATCTCATGAAGTCAAGACCAACGAGTACGCTCGCCCTGTGGTAACTGAAAGTGGAGATCCAACTCCCGAACTTGGTCAAAAGGTAGCGGAACCTCGACGTCGCGGTCGGCGCCTCGGATCGCGGCTTGCCGGAATCTCAGGCACATCTGCGGTCATATTTGGGGTGTTGTGTTTGTTTGCACTGAGTTTTGTCGGCTCTAAATCGGCGGTTACCTCGACTGTTCGTTCCGCATTAAATAGCAGTGACGTGCGCCACGCAATTGCAGAAGAGATTGTTGTCAAGATGGAAGAAGGCGGCGACAATGACCAAAAGGTAATTCTCCGGACGTCCCACGACGTAGTGGTCGACGCGGTGGCGGAGAGTCTCAAGGAAGACAATTTGCGAGAGGCCGCGGCCAACGACGCCGGAACAATTTACGGCGTGTATCTTGAAGGAGATTCATCGGCGACGATAAATCTCCAGATTTTTGCCGATGCCGCATTCAAGGCGATGCGCTTAAGCGATCCGTCGATTCCATCGCAAGCGGCGCCTCAATTCGACCCGTTACTAGTTGAACGGGATAGTGACAGCCTCGATCTTGCAGGTATCCGCAAATGGATCCTGCTTGTGCCGTGGGTCCTCATCTTGGGTGGAATTCTTCTGCTGTTCCTTTCCTGGTCTCTCAGCGTTGGCGGAAAGTGGCTGTGGTGTCGCCGACTGGGGATTCGAATTTTTATTAACGGCGCGGTCTTAATTGCCGCCGCTTATCTCTCACAGAAGAGCTCGATCAGTGAGGACAGCAGCGGTCGAATTGCTAAGGCTCTTTTATCGTTTGTGGCGGACCGGTTGATGCTGTGGTCAATTGTGATCGCCGCGGTTGGTGCAATAGTCGCCCTAGTTGGCGGACTGCTTCATCGACAGATTACTTCCACGCGCATTGCATCCGTTTGATTCCGTTGATGAATGCGCTCTGAAGATATGCAGGCTCGCCAACTATTTGCATAAGTGGCATGCGTCGCCGAATTTCGTCAAACATCATGGTCATTTCGCGCCTGGCCAAGTTGGCGCCGAGACAGAAGTGCGGACCACCGGCTCCAAAGCCGATCTGTGAGGGCATCAGTTTTCGGGTGATTTCGAACCGAGATGGATCTTCGAATATCCGCTCGTCGCGATTGCCAGAGTAATACCACATCACGACCTTTTCTCCTTCGGCAATCGGTTGGCCGTTGATCTCGGTGTCCTGAGTAGCAGATCGTCGGAAATGCATGACTGGGGACGACAGACGAACAATTTCCTCTACGGCACTTTTGCTATGAGTGGCGAAATCTTCAAACCAGATCTTGCGTTGGTCGGGATTATCGGTAAGTAATTTCATCCCGTGGCTAATTGCGTTGCGAGTTGTCTCGTTGCCGGCAACGACAAGCAGGATAAAGAAAGAGCCGAATTCCTGAGCAGTGAGCCTTTCGCCATCGACCACCGTGTTCATCATTACCGAGGTCACATCATCTCGAGGGCTCTTTACTCGATCTTCTCCAAGGGCCTGGGCGTAGGCGAAGATTTCTAGGGAGCAGGTCAACAGTGTGTCATACGTGCCGACGAATTCTGGGTCGCCAACGCCGAGAATGATGTTGGTCCAATGAAAGATCTTTTCGACATCGGAATCTGGTATACCCATCATGTCGCAGATGATTTGCAACGGAAGCGGGGCGGCGACATGTTCGACGAAATCGCATGAGCCATCTGGAAATTTTTCAAGAAGCCGATCGACCACTTTTGCTGATCGTGTTCGAACGGAGTCCTCAACGCGAGAGATTTCCTTTGGGGTGAAACCCTTAGACACGATTGATCGAAGGCGAAAATGCTTTGGATCATCCATGTTGATCATCGACCCGAAAAACTCGTTCAATTCTTGTGGCAGATCGCCGATATTGGAACCCCTACCGCTACAGAAGAGTTGTGGATTGCGGCTCACATACCAAATGTCGTCGTGGCGGGTTATGGCGCGATATCCGGGCCCCGGCGGAAATGGTGATCCCTCCAAAACGCGTTCGTTGAAGAATTGAAACGGCGATTCATCGCGAAGGGTCTTAAATGCGGCGTCTCGAAATTGGCGATCACGAGCCCAGAAATTGACATGAGATGACAAATCAATCTCGTCGAGTTCTACGGACGGAAGTCTCATGTTCTCTCGACAGTCATGAAACAAATATAGACAGCGCCTTACATGCGTCGTAGAACTGGAGCATCGTCTCTCGAATAATCTGCTCAACTGGGAGAACTTCCTTGATCCGACCTACAACCTGCCCGCCTAAGGCAATTGATGCTTCCATGTCGCCTCCGAAATACAGATCCTTGGCCGTGCCGAAGTGTTCCATTCCAACGTGATCATCCCGTTCGAGTTTGGTCGTTCGCTGGGTTCGAAGTGCACGTAGTCCAGGCTTGGAGAATCGATTGAGAAAAACGGTGTCGGTTTCGGCAGCGGCAACAATTGCTCGCTTCCAATTGTCATGCACCGGAGATTCGGCTGCTGACACCATTCGAGTACCCATCTGGACACCCTGAGCACCCAAGGCAAACGCGGCGGCCATCGTCACGCCATCGCAAATTCCGCCGGCCGCCACGATAGGCACGTCAACGGCGGATGCCACAAGCGGCAGTAAGACCATCGTCGACACGTCTTGCGGATTTTTGAATCCACCGCCTTCGCCGCCCTCGACGACGAGGCCGTCGACGCCAGTGTCAACGGCCTTGAGCGCGGCCCTCAACGTTGGCACAACATGGAACACGACGAGACCGGCGTCTTTGAGTTGTTTGGTGTATTTCGTCGGATCACCGGCAGAAGTGGTGACGAATTTGACGCCTTGGTCGATAACAAATTGGACGATATTGGGATCTCGCACAAATGCTTGGGCGATGTTCACGCCGAACGGGCTGCGAGTAAGCCCGTTCATTAACTCAATCTCGTCGCGCACGGCATCTAATTCGCCCGACGAAGTTTCAATGATTCCAAGTGCGCCGGCATTGGACACCGCGGAGGCGAGTTGGGAGCGGGCTATCCAGCCCATTGGTGCCTGGAAGATCGGGTAATCGATTCCGAGAAGTTGGGATACGCGGGTGGACAGCGCCGCCGGACGAACGGCCTTAGTCATTGCCCGGCTTAATCGCGCGGGAAGTGACAAGCGACGAATTGACCTGGGCGAATTTCGCGCAACAGGGGTTCTTCAGCAATACATTTTTCGGTCGCGGCGGGGCAACGCGTACGGAATCGACAACCCGACGGCGGATTCACCGGCGAAGGCGGCTCGCCGTGGAGCAATGCCGTCGGCACTTCGCGAGTTGGGTCTGGCACCGGCACGGAATCGATCAGGGCCGACGTGTAGTGATGGGCCGGATGAGCGTAAATCGCATCGGGAGTGCCGACCTCGCACACCTTGCCTAGGTACATGACCATGACCCGGTTGCTGACCGCCTTAACAACCGCGAGGTTGTGGGAGATGAAGATCATCGTCAGGCCGTATCGATCCTTCATGTCTTGCAGAAGGTTAAGAATCTGGGCCTGAATGCTGACGTCGAGAGCGCTTACTGGCTCGTCGCAAATGAGCATGCGCGGTTCGAGTGCAAGACTGCGGGCAATGCTGATCCGTTGACACTGACCACCGGAAAATTCGTATGCTCTGCGGTCGAGCACGATATTGGGATCGAGCCCGACATCGTTGAGCAACTTGTTAACGGTTGCGGCCTGCTCCTCGCTCGTGCCTCGCGACCAGATCGACAGCGGCTCTTCAATGAGTTGACCAACCGTCATTCGCGGATCCAGCGAGGAGATCGGGTCTTGGAAAACCATCTGGATCGATGTCCGGGCGGCGCGCAGTTTTTCCTTAGACAATTTTGTGAGGTCCGTACCTTCCAGAATTACTTCTCCAGAGTTAGGTGGCGGCAACTGCAAGATCGCCTTGCCCAACGTTGTTTTGCCACAGCCGGACTCGCCGACGATGGCTAGCGTCTCACCCTTGACGATGTCGAAACTGACGCCCGAAACTGCCTGAACCGTCTTGTGACCGCCGACGCGAAACTCGACTATAAGTTCGTTGACAGTGAGGATGACATCCTCACCAGGGCGCAAATGCGCGGTGCCGGTTCCGGCCATTACTTGTTGCCCAACGGGAACCAGCATCGGTAGAGATGACCATCGCCGTCGTCGATCAATGGCGGATGTTCAGCAAGACATTTTGGCTGAACATACATACACCTTGCGGCGAAGCTACATCCAACAGGTCGGTCGGTTGGATCGGGTAGTCGACCTTCGATCACTTGGAGACGCTTTCCACTTGGCGTATCGATTTTAGGAATGGACTTGAGCAACGCCTCCGTGTAGGGCATTCTCATCTTGGCGAACAAGCTCCTCGTTGGCGCCTGTTCGACCACCTCGCCCGCATACATGACGGCGACGAAGTCCGTGTTGCCCGCCACCACACCAAGGTCGTGGGTCACTAGGACCATTGCCATCCCAAGTTCGCGTCGAAGATCACCGAGCAACTGCAAGATTTGG
>Ga0265292_1002763_pt1 | contig 11672 bp, 12 predicted proteins | sample Munlanlewell296A_FD_189080 | JGI IMG/M metagenome (GOLD analysis project Ga0265292, IMG submission 189080) | Leachate microbial communities from a municipal landfill in Southern Ontario, Canada - Leachate well 296A | ecosystem: Engineered > Solid waste > Landfill > Unclassified | place: Canada...
CCATCTACACACCCGTCGTCTTCGTGCTCGCGATCGTGGTTGCCACGATCCCTCCCCTGCTCGACTACGGCTCTACGCGCGAATGGGTGTACCGAGCGCTCGTTATGCTCGTGTTGGCATGCCCCTGCGCGCTGGTGATCTCGACACCGGTCACAGTCGTGGCGGGTCTCGGTGGAGCCGCCCGGCGCGGAATCTTGATAAAAGGTGGCGTGCACTTGGAAGGCGCCCGAAAGCTGAAAACGATCGCCATGGACAAGACCGGCACTCTGACCCACGGAAAGCCGACGCTGACCGACCTCAATGTATTGGGAGATCTCGGTCGCGACGAGGTGTTGAGTATCTCGGCTTCGATTGACTCGCTCTCGGAACATCCGGTCGCCCACGCGATCGTTACTGCGTACGATGGTCAACTTGATGCGGTGACCGATTTCGAGGCGATTACTGGGCGCGGTGTTCAGGGCACCATCAACGGGGTCACATACCTAATCGGGAATCATCGCCTCGCCGAAGAGACCGGCGTCTGCAACGCATCGATCGAAGCGATGCTGAACGACCTCGAACTCGAGGCGAAGACAGTAGTCGTGCTGATGACTCGTGAAAAGGCCCTAGCGATTCTGGCGGTCGCCGACACGATTCGGCCAGAATCCGTCGAAGCCATCACCCGACTACGCGAGCTAGGAGTCGAACCAGTGATGTTGACTGGCGATAACACCCGAACCGCTATGGCCATTGCACATTTGGTAGGCATCACGGACGCTCGCGGCGACTTGTTGCCTGACGACAAGTTACGAATCGTCGGCGAACTCGCGGCGAGAGGTCCCGTCGGAATGATCGGCGATGGGGTGAACGACGCCCCCGCACTCGCCAAAGCAAACCTCGGCATCGCAATGGGAGCAGCGGGCACCGACACGGCAATCGAGACAGCCGACGTAGCCCTCATGGACGATGACCCACGCAAGCTCGCGGAGCTGATGCGTATCTCCATGCATACCTCGCAAGTCCTGTGGCAGAACATCACCGTCGCGCTTGGTGTCAAGGCTGTCTTCTTTGCGTTAACTATGACTCAAGCCGCATCTCTTTGGCTGGCGGTACTCGCCGACATGGGCGCCAGCCTTGTGGTCATTGCCAACGGACTCCGACTTCTCAACCGCCCGTCTCAGCGGCGGCGTCACGAAAGGATCAAATAATGAGCAAGACAACCGACATTGAAGAATCCACTGAGACCGACGAGTGTTCCGTCCGATCGGTTGACGCTCTGAAAGTCGCCTCCGCAAAACGGCGAATGATGCCGTATGACGATCTCGAGCGCATCACCGAGTTGTTCCGGTTGATCGGCGAGCACACCCGAGTGAAGTTGCTATACGCGCTAGTTGAAGCAGGAGAGATGTGTGTATGCGACCTCGCTGCCGTGGTCGACGCGCCAGAAACATCTGTCTCACACGCACTGCGGCTGCTACGAATGGCAGGAATCGTTCGCACACGGCGCGACGGGCGAATGATCTATTACTCACTCACCGACGCCCACGTGCGACTGCTGCTCGACGTCACCACAGAACACCTTCACCACACGCCGAATAAGTAGCTGCATTGGCTGCTGATCGGCACTCGGTTCCACTTTTTTGGCGCAGCCATTGCTCCAATAGGTGCCGCCTGGCGACGATCGCTCTCTCCGTAGCAGCGGTCGATCTACTCAGCAAACTGTGGGCTAGCCGAGCACTCCAGGACGGACCCGTCGACCTGCCCGGTCCACTCGACTTGCGCCTCGGTCACAACTCCGGCGTCGCCTTCAGCTTCCTCATGGGTGCACCGCCGGTGCTCATCATTCTGCTCACGAGCGCACTCACCATTTTCTTGCTGCACGGTTCAGCCATCGGTTCGCTACCACTCTTACCTGGTGCACTGATCGCCGGCGGCGCAATCGCCAACATTATTGACCGAATTGAGGCCGGTTCGGTCGTCGATATGTTGTACACGACCTTCTGGCCCACCTTCAACGTCGCTGACGTGGCAATATCGGGAGGCATGGTCTTGTGGTTGTCAATGGCTCTTCGGAATACCATCGGGGCCGATGCACCAGCATGAGTGTTGTTAGAAGCAATCCGGTCCTGACAGGGCTCTGGAATAGTGCGATGTTCGCAGACGGTCGGCTCGGCGCAGTGACCGACGATGCGTTTGCCACGTGCCGGGCGACGACTGCCGTTTCGACGAACGGTTCGGTTCATGGCGAAGAACTGCTCGACAAGACGAAACCGTTGGCGTACGGTTCGACCAACCCGGACAGCCCCTTTGTTGACGCGGTGAGAAACAACGCCTTCGCATTTCCTGTGGTGACAACCGCAATGCAGGCGCACGTTGTCGTGGATGCGATGTATCGCTCGGCCGCCAACAACGGGGCAACGGTGACTCTTGGTGGATGATCAGGATTCGGTGGAATACAAAGTCGAACGATGCGCCACGGTTGAAGTCCTGCCGCTGAGAGTGGCGGTACTTCGACACGGAACCATCTCCCAGAATCCGCGCTACGACGAGGATGATCTTGAGGGAACGGTGCACTTCGCCGTGCGCGACCAAAATTCAGGGAAGTTAATTGGTACATCAACGTGGTTGCCTCGCCCGTGGCCAGATGACCCGACTGCGAGTGCTATGCAATTGCGAGGCATGGCGGTGGCACACAGTGTTCAGGATCGCGGACTTGGTGGAGTCATGTTGGCCACCGGAATACAACACGCCAAGAAATCAGGCGCGAAATATGTGTGGGCGAGGGCTCGAGACAGCGCCCTCTATTTCTACGAGCGCCACGGATTCACTCAGGTGGGCGAAGGGTTCATTGACGAGACAACTGGCCTGACCCATCACCTCGTAGTTCAGGTCGTGACCTGAAACGTCGTTTGGTATAACAGCGTCGTATTTTTAGTTGGAACGACTATTAGTTCTAGATCCCATGCGCCAGAATAAGCAAGGTCGACGATCCCCGCATAGTGATTTGGCCCGATCTTGAAAATTTCAATTGGAATGTTCGGAATGTTGCGTTCGGGTAGCGACATTCTTGCACTCACGCTGACCACTTGTTCGAGCGCACCACCGGGCGGGGTGACGATGAGGTGTAATTCGGCCTGACCGACCCGCGCCGGCGTGATCGTGAGGTTGGCGATCACACTTGAGCGAACCAATATCGCGCTAAACGTTTCGGCCGCCTGAGACTGTCTTGGCGGGGTCCCCACCAACAACGCGCTTATGGCAACTATGACCAGTCCGATGAATAACTCGTATCCGATGGTTCGTTTGACTGAGTCCGATCCGAATCGCTTCAAGGTAAAGCGAGTCATCGCTCCGAGACATATGAGCACAAGTACCGCGGTGGTTTTGACAAGCAACGTTCGTCCAAAGTTTGTGGAAAGTATCGAGCCGAGACCATCCATCATCAGCCAGGCCTGAGTCACACCAGTAGCGATGATGACAAACACTGCGCCGAAGGCAATGCGCGAAAATCGACGGATCACAAGACCGTTTTGCGTCTCGTACCAAAATGAGCCGCCAAGACTCAAGATGGCGATCCCTCCGATCCAAGCCGACACCGCCAACAGGTGCGCGATGTCGAGGGCGACGCTGAACCAGGCCGGATGCTGAACCACAGGATGACCGGAAAGTGAAAACGTGGCGGCCATCGGAATGCTGAGAGCGATCGCGCCGAGCCACCACGCCCTTGGAGAAATGTGTCGACGAAAATAGAACATCATCGCCGTGGCAGCGAGCAAGCCCAACCGAGCGGCAGCAGCTTGACCAAACGCGGTGCGCATGGTGTCGCCGAGCAAGGAAAGGTTGTACAGGCTGGTTCCAGTGGCATTCGGTCCGTAGGCAATGAGCGCCATGGCCGAACCGAAAACCGCAAACAGCCAAGCCCCAACAATGACGATGACAGATCGCGGATCGAGGTCTGCCGGTTTTGCCAGCATTCCGCTCATCATCAGCGAACCGATCAACACGATGACGCCGACAAACATGATCCACCGCAACATGGCGCTTACTTTGCTGCCGGATGGATCGGCATGGTACGAATGCAAAAAAGTCGTTACAAGACCGGTGACATTTTCTTGCTCCGCGCCAACATAAAACGGAAACGCTCCCTGAACCGGATGGCCGTCCGCTGATGTCACTCGCCAAACAACAACATACGTTCCATTCTCTAGGTGTGGCGTCGGCGCACGCACGGTTGAGTGATCGGTTGAATCTCGCTGAGCATCGGCGGCTACAACTTCATTTCCGGACGAGTCAAGAATTCGAATGCTCTCGAACACAGGCTCGATTGATTCGTTGAAGTGCAACACGATCTGCGTCGGCGAATCGGCGAGCACGCTCGACGCCGCTGGTTCGCTACCGAGCAACTCCCCGTGGGCCAATACTTCTGACGCGGGAATCAGGGCGCCAACAGATAGCGCTGCGGCTGCTATCACCATTCGGCTGACGGGTTTCATCAAATTTGCAGCGTCATATCGGATCGGGCTTGGGCAGGCCTTCTACTTCAACTCGTCCAAGTAACCATGCCAAACGATGTCGTGTCGTTAGGCGCATTGCCGCAGGCGGCAACTCTGTGAGACCCATTGGCTTGCGACTTCGCCACGTCATCATTTGCCAGCCCAATTCCAGTCGCACATACAATTCGGACCATTGCTTCCAACTGAATTCACGATCCAAGTCGACATGATGGACTTCCACCTCGCGCCACCGCAAAAACACGAGATCGGACATTGCGAGCACGGCCCCGCGTGCGTTGCGACCCTCGCCCGCCCACGTTGTTGGGGTGGTGCTCGCCCACTGTGCCTCAAGAGAATAGATACTTCTCCGAACATCCTTAACTAATTCGTCCGCGGATCTGCCAGACCCGTCTTCAATTGCCTGGTTGCGGGCCTGAACTCCGCCTGGATACTGTTGGGCGACATCGCCTCCCGAGGCGGCTTCCAATAAATGAGTGTGACTGTCGGCGTTGCGCGCCAAATGGGTCAGCAAATGTCCACGCGACCAGCCCGGTAGCAGCGACGGCACGCGACATTCGGTGTCGGTGATACCGACAAGCGAGCCGAGCAGAAGCTGATGAGCAGCGGCACACCCGGCAACCTGCTCGTTAAGCATTCGATCATCCGTAGGCATGACTAGCCACGGTAGTGGTTGACAACTAAATACTGGGAGCGCGCTGCGGAATGACAACAACCGTGCCGTCGGGTTCGTGGTGAACCCGAGCCGAAACTCCGTAGAACTCCGCAAGTGTTTCGGAGCGCAAAACCTGCTGGGCGGTTCCAACCGCTACTCGAAATCCCTGATGCATGAGCACGAGTCGGTCGGCGTACAGGCCCGCCAGCGTGAGATCATGCATCGCGGAAATGACGGTCAGTCCTTGTTCTCGACGCAAACCATCAACCAGTTCGAGCGCGTGCTGTTGGTGGCCGATATCGAGCGCGGTCGTTGGTTCATCGAGAAGCAACACTGGTGATTCCTGTGCAATCGCCCTGGCGATGACCAGACGTTGACGTTCGCCACCGGACAGTGTGCCAAGACTCCTGCGGGCGAATCTGACCAGATCCAATCGGTTGAGCACTCGTTCGACAACATCGAGATCATGGGCTGATTCGCTTCCAAAGTGAGCGACATACGGGTTGCGTCCGAGCAGGACATACTCGTACACCGTCATGTCCTCTGGAATCAACGGTGACTGTGGAACATACGACACGAGCCGAGCACGCCATCTATTCGACTCACTTTTGATGTCCTTGTCGTCAAGTGTGATCGATCCGGAATAGTCGACTAAGCCTGTCGCCGCTCGCAGAATCGAAGACTTCCCCGCGCCGTTTGGACCGATGAGGCACAGCCATTCCCCGCTGTGAACCGTGTCGTCGAACTGGGAGACGGCGTGTTCGGTTCCGTACGTCACCCCAAAATTGATGAACGATATGGTCGTCACTTGGCAACCTGCCGAGTGCGTAACAGAAGTAAAAAGAATGGCGCGCCAAAAAATGCGGTGACGACTCCAATGGGTGTCTCCGCTGGATCGGCCAACACGCGACTCGGAATATCTGCCGCCACGAGGAATGCTGCCCCGAGCAGCAAGCTCAACGGCATCACTCGCCGATAACTTGCCCCGGCCACGAGTCGTACCGCATGGGGAACGATGATGCCAACGAAACCAATGAGCCCGCTCACCGCCACCGCCGCCGCCGTACCAAGCGTTGCGGCAAAGACGACAATGAGTCGAACTCTTCGAACATTGGCGCCTAAAGCGATCGCCTCATCCTCGCCGACTCGCATGAGATCGAGCAGGCGGCGATGCAATAGCAACACGCACGAACTAAGCACGACATAGGGCAAGATGAGACGCACGTCGCTCCATGTTGCCGTTGACAGTCGGCCAAGAATCCAGCTATACACCTGTCGAACCACATCGTTGTGGCGCTGCAAGACGAATGCCTGAATCGCCGTGGCAAGAGATGTCACCGCCACTCCGGCGAGAACCAACGTTGTTGCCGATCGCTGCGCCCCGAATGAAGTTCCCACAACATACGTGACGAACACCGCGAGCAGGGCCCCACAAAAAGCCGCAAGCGGCAACGGATCGACGATCCAATGCAAGGTGCCGGCCCGGTTCAGGGAAAATACGACGGTGGCTCCGAGACCTGCACCAGCGGCGACACCCAACAGATACGGATCGACAAGCGGATTGCGGAACACGCCCTGGTAACCGGCGCCCGCCACCGACAACATTGCTCCAACCAAGGCGGCCAAGACCACACGTGGCATCCGAATCTGCCAGACAATGTTCCACTCCGCACTGGTGATCCCGCTATGCACGGTGATGAACGGCAATCGGTTTATGAGTTCGATTGGAATTCGCCACCAAACCGGACCGGCCGGACCAATCATCGTCCCGATGACGAGGGCGATCATAAGCGCGATAACACTTGCCGACAACCACCACCGCTGACCACGTGGAAGTACAACTATTTCCACGCTACGCGGGGTTGTTGCAAGTGTCATCGCCTAGGACCTAAGCATTTTCGAGTGCCTTGGATATCGCCGCAAGAATGGTTTTGACAAGTTCGAGAATGCGTGGTCCCCAACGTGAGGCAATGTCATCGTCAAGTTCGACGACATTTCCGTTAGTGATTGCCTTCATTTCGGACCAGCCAGCACGAGCACTTACCGTGGCTATGGACTCGTTGCAACACTTGGTGTCGGCGAGAAAGATCAGATCGGGATCACTGGAAACGATCGCCTCCGCCGACAATTGCGGATAGTCATTTCCTGCCTCTGCTGAATCGGCAATGTTACGCATACCAAACAACGAAAACATCTGACCAATAAACGTATTTGACGTTACCGAATAATAAGTGTTGTCAAGTTCGTAGTAGTACGTAAGTGACCTGGGTACATCGATACTTATCACTACTGTTTGAATGTCATACTGAAGTTGCGCAGATACCTGTACAGCCTGCGCGGCGTGACCGGTGAGCACCCCAAGTTGCTCAATTTGCTCATATACATCGTCAAAGTTCGCGGCGGCATCGCCGATGTAAACGGGAATACCAAGCAACTTCAATTGCTCCTCGAGTCCACCAGGGTCGTACGACACGATGACCAAATCGGGCTCGTATGAGCCGATTGATTCAATATTCGGTTCGTATCCGGACAATCTCGTTCCAAGCGCAACTGCTTCCGGCGGATAATTCGAAAACTCGTCGACAGCAACTACTTGATCTCCTGCGCCGATTGCGTACAACATCTCAGTCGCTGATGGAGACAGTGAAACAATACGTACGGGTTGAGCATCAAGAGTGAGTTCGCCAACTGTCACCGGATAAGTTGCTTGCACAGTTGTTGTCTCGACCGCGACAGTCGTATCGGATGAACTATCGCTCGATCCGCAAGCGGCGAGAAGCACTGCAGCGGATAGAAAAAGGCGGGCAGTGCCCGCCTTGTGGAAAATACTCATGATTGTGATCTCCTTGCTCTTCTTGCGAGAGCGGTTGACGAAGTGTCGAACCAGGCGACCGGACTTATGCACGAGATTTTTCTCGTGCGCTTTACCGTTGCGAGACAGTGCCGGAATTTCACCGGACTTCGCTGGGAACTACACGCTTCGACTATTGCCGAAGTGAGTTCAGACTAGCGCAGCGAGTCGCCTCATTCCCTCTTCCAGATCCTCGTCGGAGAGAGCAAAACTAAATCGCGCGTAACCAGGTGCGCCGAACGCCTCCCCCGGCACGAAGGCCACCTTGGCCTTGTCGAGCGCGAGATCGGCCAACTCAAGCGTGCTGGCGGCCGTGGATCCGCTCAGGTTTCGGTTGAGCAGACCACGAACGTTGGGAAAGCAATAGAACGCTCCCTGAGGTTTCATGCACGTCACGCCGTTTATGGCATTGAGCATTCGATGCATAACGTCGGCGCGTCGGGCGAAGGCGCTACACATCAACGCCACTGCAGACAGATCACCACTTACCGCCTCCAGCGCGGCAGCTTGGGCGACGTTGGAAACGTTTGACGTGGTGTGAGATTGAAAGTTGATTGCTGCATTCATCACGTCGGCCGGACCAATCATCCAACCGACCCTCCATCCGGTCATTGCGTACGTCTTGGCCACGCCGTTGATCACCACGCATTGATCAATTAGCTCGGGAACCAGCGCCGGCATTGATGAAAACATGTGTTGGTCGTAGGTGAGATGCTCGTAGATTTCATCCGTCACGACCCAAATCCCGTTCTCGTATGCCCAATGTCCTATTTCGGTAGTTTCCTCCGGCGAGTACACGGTTCCACTTGGGTTATTCGGTGAGACAAAGAGCAACACCTTTGTCCGCGGCGTGCGAACACGCTCAAGTTGCTCGACGGTGACCTTGAATTCCGTTTCTTCGGTGGTGTCGACGATGACCGGAACACCTCCGGCGAGAAGTATCGACTCTGGATAGGTCGTCCAGTACGGGGCCGGACAAATCACTTCGTCGCCGGGATCGCACACGGCGGCAAAGGCAACGAACACCGCATGCTTGGCGCCATTGGTGACTAACACCTGTGAAGCTGCGTAACTCACACCACTATCGCGCAGGGTTTTGACCGCGATCGCCTCGCGTAATTCTGGTAGTCCGGCGGCAGGTGTGTAGTGATGATATTTGGGTTCTCTTGCGGCGCGCACAGCGGCTTCGACAATTCGATCAGGTGTCGGGAAATCGGGTTCGCCGGCACCAAACCCGATGACATGTTCACCCTTTGCATTCAGTGCCTTGGCCTTGGCATCGACCGCCAATGTTGCCGACTCACTGATTGCATTCAATCGAACCGACACGCGGGCTTCGGGGTTTTGACGCGGAGCCACGGATACCATGCTTACATAGTGACCGTTAGCCAAGCGAGACAATTAGTGATTTCCCGATGAACATCGAAGATGTTCTCGACGCCGAGTGGGATTCGGTTGGCGCCTTGCGCGATCCGGTCTTGGTCGTTGCGTTGCGGGGATGGTTTGACGTGGCGGGTGTCGCCACCGGGGCCCTCGAGTGGTGCATCCAGGACCGCACGATCACCGTAGTTGGGAGTATCGACCCCGATCCATTTTTTGACTTCACCCAGGAGCGTCCGGAAACGTATCTGGATGAAGACGGCGAGCGTCATATGCGTTGGCCGGAAAACGAATTCATCGTGGCCAGGTTCCCAGAAGGCGCCCGCGACCTTGTGCTGGTTTCCGGTGTCGAACCCCACATGCATTGGAATACCTTTGCCGAATGCATAGTTCTCTGTGCAGAGAAACTTCAGTGCGAAGTTGTTGTCACGGTCGGTGCCGCCGCCGATGCCGTTCCCCACACTCGCTCTCCGTTGGTAATCGGTAGCACGACGAACGAATTGCTTGCCCGTAAATTGGGTCTAAGTCGGCCGCAATACCAAGGACCGACGGGTGTCGTAGGCGTGATTCACGAACGTCTCGATCGACGGGGAATTACTGGAGTCTCGTTGCGCGTTGGCGTGCCTCACTATTTGGCCAACGCTCAACACCCAAAATCTTCTGCCGCCCTACTCCGCCATCTCGAACATGTTCTCGGAGTCCCCACGTCTCACGACTTGATGTACGAGGAAATACAGCGGTGGGAGGAGCTCCACGATGCATCTGTGGGTGGGGACGAGCAGGTTTCCAGATACTTGGAAATGTTGGAAGGCGAATACGATCGGCGAACGGAAGCAACCATTCCTTCTGGTGATGATCTGGCCGAGCAGTTCGAGAAGTTTCTCCGCGAACACAATGAAGATAAAGACAACAACAAAGAGTAACTAATTCGGCGAAAACGCAGAGTCGTTCGCTTATTCCAGCTGGACGACCTTGGCCAATTCCGACTGAAGGGTCGTGATTTGCTCGTCTGTCAGCGGCACAAATAGTGCATCTGCGCTGATCTGTTTGAGGTTGTCCACGTAGAACTGAACGAATGCGCCAACGGCCGGTTTCGTGGTGATCGAAGAATTCTTCACGTAAATGTATAACGGACGTGCCATTGGATATGTGTAAACCTGAACCGTCTCCTTTGTCGGATCGATGCAACCAGAACCGTTGTCGAGTTGGATCGCCGTCACGGTCGTAGAGTTCTCAATCGCATAAGAGAGACCGAAGTAACCGAGCGCACCTGTCTCGCTCTGGATTCCTCGTACGGTTACGTTGTCATCCTCGGAAGTCTGTACGGCCTCCTTACGCACGACTCCGGCCTTACCGTTGACAAATTCGGTGAATGCGTCAAATGTGCCAGAATCGGTGCCGGCGCCAAACAACTTGATCGGCGTATCCGGAAATCCGTCTCGAACCTGGGACCACTTGGTCACCGTGCTGTCCGGCTCCCAAATCTTTTTCATTTCGTCCATGGTCAAGCATTTGGCCCACGTATTTTTCGGATTCACCACCACCGCGATGCCGTCGTTGGCAATGATCACCTCGGTGTATTCAATTCCTGCGTTAGCGCAACTTTCGGCCTCGGCCGGCTTAATTGCTCGTGACGCATCCGAAATGTCTGTCTCATCTTTGCAGAATTTTTCGAATCCGCCGCCGGTGCCAGAAATTCCGACCGTAACTTTTACTCCATTGCTACCCATCACACTTTTGGTTGTGGTTTCGAAGTACTTGGCCGCCACCGCTGTAAGTGGATATACCGTGCTTGAACCATCGATACGGATGCTCTCGTTACTGGCACTTGCAAGCAGGTACTGTGCCTCGGTTGTTTCGGTCCAGACGAATTTCGCCTTCTGGTTGGCTTCGGTCGCGTGTATCGAGGTGCCGGGGACGATCTCGCAACGGATATAAGCGGATTCTAATTTTTGGATCTTGAATGCATCCCTTTGCGCACAAGAATCACCAAGTTTTGCCCCACCTGATGAGCTCGACCCTGAGCAGGCCACAACTCCAGTCATCAGAACTGCGATAAACAATTGGGTCAGCCGGCCCCCGGTTGAAAAGATGCTCATGAGAAATCAGCCCATTCGACCGCTGATGTATTGCTCGGTCCTCTCGTCAGTCGGGTTCGAGAAAATCTTCTTTGTTGCGTCGTATTCCACAAGAACTCCGGTTGGTCGCATGGCATTGGAGCCGATTTCGGTATTGAAAAACGCAGTCCGATCACTGACACGAGCGGCCTGCTGCATGTTGTGGGTGACGATAACGA
>Ga0265292_1002764_pt1 | contig 11672 bp, 10 predicted proteins | sample Munlanlewell296A_FD_189080 | JGI IMG/M metagenome (GOLD analysis project Ga0265292, IMG submission 189080) | Leachate microbial communities from a municipal landfill in Southern Ontario, Canada - Leachate well 296A | ecosystem: Engineered > Solid waste > Landfill > Unclassified | place: Canada...
TGTCGAAGAGTGAATATTCCTGGCGGCTTCGACACGTCTCGCAATACCTGTTTCGTTTTGACCACAACGAGAAGCGAGACGGCTCTGCCTGACTAATTGGTTTATATGGAACTTTTGATAATGATAAAATATTTCCAGCACATCAAAATAATATTTAGCCCATTTTACACTCCCGGATATTCTGCTCATTCGGATTTGCAATCCGAGTGAAAGAAGCACAGCAAATAATAATGGCCCGGATTATACTTGCTTGCGGTAAGCAGGAATCCGAGCCAGCAGAGAGACGACAAGAGAGTGCATGATTAAATTGATATTTGCAGTTGATTAAAAAAAATGTTATATTTGCCGAATTGTTGTTAATATTAGTGTTTGTATTCACAAAAAGACGTTTGATTATATGTAATAAATAAAAGAATAATTTATGATAAGAGCAGAATATAACAACTTAATTAAATGGAAAAATTCCAAAAACAGGAAACCATTAATAATCAGAGGAGTGCGGCAGGTTGGCAAGACATGGTTAATGAAAGCATTTGGAGAAAAAGAATATAAACAAAGCGTTTATATAAATTTTGAAAGCAATAATCATCTGAAGAATCTTTTTGAAGGCGACTTTGATATTAAAAGAATAATAGCTGGTCTTCAAATTGAATCAGGCATGATTATTAAACCGGGCAATACGTTAATAATTTTTGATGAAATACAAGAAGCGCCAAGAGCGCTTACTTCATTGAAATACTTTTACGAATCAGCGCCCGGATATCATCTTATTGCAGCAGGGTCGATGCTTGGCGTTGCATTACACAAAGACACTTCCTTTCCCGTAGGAAAGGTTTTATTTTTAGACCTGAATCCTTTAAATTACATAGAGTTTCTTCACGCATTAGGAGAAAATTCTTTGATTTCGCTATTAGAAAGCAATGATTGGTCTTTAATTAAAACCTTTAATCAAAAATTCATTCATCTTCTGCGACTATACTATTTTATTGGAGGTATGCCGGAAGCTGTTTGGGCTTATTGTCAAAATAATAATTTTAATGAAGTTCGGGAAATTCAAAAACGGATTTTAATTGCCTACGAGCAAGATTTCTCGAAACATGCTCCAACAGATATTGTTCCCCGGATAAGAATGGTATGGAATTCAATTCCGGCACAACTGGCAAAAGAAAACAGGAAATTTATTTATGGCGTACTAAAAGAAGGAGCCAGAGCCAAAGAATTTGAAATGGCTATTACATGGTTAACCGATTGCGGGCTGGTGCACAAGGTTAACAGGGCTAAAAAGCCGGGTATTCCTCTAAATGCTTACGAGGACTTCAGCACATTTAAATTATTTCTTGTTGATTTGGGATTAATGAATGCAATGGGAAATATTGATGTAAAAGTGTTAATAGACGGAAATGCAATATTTCAGGAATTTAAAGGCGCTATCACAGAACAGTATGTTTTGCAACAAATTGTTTCTGAAAAACAATTTTCCGTTTACTATTGGTCTGCTGAAAAATCTACAGCCGAAGTAGATTTTTTAGTACAATATAAAGATAGAATTATTCCTGTTGAAGTTAAAGCAAAAGAAAATTTACAGGCAAAAAGTTTAAAAACATACTGTCAAAAATACCAACCCAAAATTGCAATAAGAACATCCATGTCTGACTTTAGAAAAGAGAACTGGCTAACAAACCTGCCATTATATGCTATCAGCGAATTAAAAAACATTGAATAAACGCTCCTGTAAGTGCAAAAAAATAATATAGTTTTTTAATCAGGATTACGTGTTTGATAGCTTTCCCACTCATATTTTATTTTAGCTTGGGTAAAGGTTTAAGTTTTGAAATGTAATTATTCCAATTATTATTTGAATTATGGTGCATTTAAAGTTTTATTATTTTTCTGTTAAAAAATCCCAATCCCCTTTCTTAGTTTCTTTAAATTTCGCTTTTGAACAAGGAAAGCAAGGACTATCTATACTTATTTAGCAATGACAAATTTTAATATAGCAATATTTGTGATTCTTCAACTTTGAGTAGACGATTTTAGATATTTTGCCCTCTTATAAGCTATTAAGGATTTTGCAAAGTTTATATATCTTGTTCTTTTCTAAATCGGGATAATTGCCAATATAAAAGCCAAAGAAATGAATATGCTCAGCATTCGGGTATTTTTCATGTTCAAACTCACCCATTATTTTTTTCAGGTAGGGTTGCCTTAGTTGATTTCCTCCGCCTGATGTACCTCTGCGAAATTCAACCTTCAAATCGCTTAGAGCATTCATAACTTTATTGCAGAAATCCATATCAGGTTTTCGCAAAACTAATGTGAATGCATAATTACAACTGCCTTCTGTTTCAAATTCAGTAAAATATTTATTCTTATCCAGGTTGTCAAGGAAAATTGAAAGATTTTCTTTTCTTATTTCATTGTTAGAATCTAACCTTTTTAACTGGTTCAGTCCAATGATTGCATTTATCTCGGTACTTCTTACATTATAGGCAGGGAAAGCAAAAATAAAATCCAATCTTAAATCGGGATGTTTTTCACTGTACGCCTGTTTTAAATTTTCATTCGTTGATTCTCTTACCATTCCATGTGAACGGAACATTCTTAAATATTGATATATTTTTTCATCATTGGTACAAACCATACCGCCTTCAATTGTACTTATATGGTGTGCATAAAAAAAAGAAAAATTAGAAACAAGTCCATAAGTTCCCAATTTTTTATTATTAAAAGTGGCTCCGTGCGATTCGCATACATCTTCTATCAATATAATGTTTCTTTTTTCTAGTTCAGAAAGCAATTCATCAGTTAAAGCATTATAACCTAAAATATGTGTTAAAAAAACCGCTTTTGTTTTTGGCGTTATTTTTTTAAAAATTTCGTTGGTGTCCATTCCTAAGGTTTGTATGTTTATATCAGCAAAAACAGGAGTAAATCCATTTTGAATTACTGAAGCAATATCCGACACCCATGTTAATGGAGGAACAATAATTTCACCTAATCCATAAATTTCTCTGATTGCAGCAATTGTGATAAGATTTGCGGAAGAACCTGAATTAACAAAAACACTATATTTTACGCCTAACCATTCTGACCATTTTTCTTCAAATTCTTTTACTTTACCTGACTGGGTTAATATAAGGTTATCTTTATCTTTTATGTAATCAACAACGCAATTCAGATCATCCTTAGTAATATTGTTGAGCATCAAAGGCAGGTTTAAAGGTAAAGATGTTTTTTTCATTTCCTGTTTTTCTTTTAGAACCTGTTTTGAATTTGTATAAATATATTACTCAAGTTTAGCATTTAGACATTTTAAGTCACTCAGAGCCGTTCCGCCTTTTCGGCGGGACGTGTCGAAGAGTGACAATCCGGTCGATTTCGACACGCTTCTCCTTCCACTATCGTTTCAGGAGAATCGGCTCAACCTGACCGGAAAAATTTATGGTTATATTATACTTGGAAAAATTCAAAACAATTTCTTAGACTTCCAATAATTTTCTTCGTAATTTAATTTTTAAAATATTTTGTATTTCTTCTACAGCGCTATAACCAAATGATTTTTTAATATGTTCCTGATAATTTTTATCTTCATAAATTGACAAAAATGCCTCATCTCTAAACTTTAAAACCTGGGCGCTTGTTAAATAATTTGTTCTGATAGGATGGCATTCATAGGAGTATTGTGAATAACTAGCCCAGGTATCAGGCAAAGCCCATCCGTTATCAATAGCAAATTGATATAATTTACTACCGGGATAAGCCATCATAGCGTACAAATTATTAAATTCACATTGAAGTTTTCTGGCAAACTCTCTTGTTTCAGTCATAGTATTAATATCATCATCAGTAAAACCAAATATAAAATTACCACCAACATAAATACCATTATCTTTAATTGAGCTTACTATTGATCGAATATTTTTATTTGTGAATTTTCCTTTCATTGCAGTTTTACGAATATTTTCATTTCCTGATTCTATTCCAATTGCTAACCAGTTAAAACCTGCTTTTTTTAATATGGGTAATAAATCACAGCTAACAGTATCAATTCGTGCATAAGCCCAAATATTAAAATCGTATCCGTTTGAAATAATATAATTACAAATACTTTCCACTCTATCCTTTTTGTAAAAAAATAATTCATCCAAAACCTTAATGTTTTTAACATTCAAATTTACAAAATCATCAATTTCCCGGAAAATAATATCCAGTGGTCGTTCATAATATTTTGTATTATAAAAAGTTTTTATCGTACAAAATGAACAATTGAAAGGACAGCCTATTGATGTGCAAAGTACACCATAAGGTTTACGTTCTAAAAGGTTCCAATTGCAATGCCAATTATGCGCCCGGTATTTTTGCAGATCAAAACTACTCCAACAAGCCTTGACATCTGTCGGTAAAAAATCTAAAGCAAATTTTATTGTAGTATCTGGTATGTATTTTTTTATTTCATTTGCAAACTCCTCTATGCCATACCTGTGTTGGATAAAAGCGGAAGGATGGTTGCCTGTCGGGAAAATTTCAACTTTTTCTATTTTATTTTGTTCTAACCATTCAATAATTTGTTCTGTGGATAAATTTTCGATTTCATTATCAATGATACCTACTACATTCTTTTCTTTTATTAACAATTGTTCCCGTATCATCATCCAATAGGGCGGCTCAATTGCAGTAGCATTATTTGATAGCTCCTGGTAAATTTTTTTTTGATTGGAATTACGAATTAGGGCTATTTTCATTTATATAAAATTTTATCTTAAATGCATTGGTATTATGGGTCGTTCGTTATTTAATGATAAAATGATTTTTTTCCATGAATTATTTTTTCTTTGCATTGCCCATAGACCTTCCCACGAAGAAACTTCTTTTTTAAAAAAAGTATGTACAGCAAGTGTTACCCCTGGATGAAAACGTTTTTTGTTTTTATTGTCAAATGATAAATCCGTGTTTTTAATATTTTCAATATTGCTGTTATCGATTTCAAAATATTGTAATTCCAAGTCGTCTCCACAAATAATCCCATTTTCCTTAAGCAAGCCTTCAGCTGATTTTAAATCAAATAGTACATTTTCATACGAATGATTTCCATCAATAAAAATCACGTCAAATTTATTAGGATACAATAAAGGAGTAATATCAGACGAAAATCCTTTAAGTATATGGATCATGTAATCAACTTTTGCTGCATTAATGTTATACAAAAATAATTTTAATATTCTTTTTTTTTTAATTGAATTATGCATCGTTCTATATGTCCATTTTTTAAAATTTATTTCATTATTATTGAAATAAGGAGACCAGTTATCAATACAAAATAATTTGCTATTATGTGAATGTTTTTCCAATGCTTTACAAATTGTAATTGCACTTCCACCAGCCCATGAACCTATTTCAATAAATTTACAACTATCATTATTAAATCTTGTACAATATTGTTCAATAAGTTTTTCTAAATAATAATGTCGCAGAACATTTCCTTGTTTAGAAAATAAATAGCTACCAAAATAGGGTTGATGATTTAGTTTTTTCCATTTATAATCAACGAATGAAAAAAAATTAAATAAGCTATCATCAATAGTTTTTAACAAACCAACTTGTTGAATTTTTTTAAATAATTTCAAATGTTTAATTTCTAATTTTTAGTCAAGTTTTATCGTTTTTGTTACTTCAAAAGAAATAGAATTACAGTCAAGTTTATTTTGCTTGTGAAGTTCTTGTCTTGTGCCCATATCAAAAATATATTTCTTTTCAAATCCAAAGTTTTTAATAATTAACTTTGAATGAATCTGATTGCATATTTTATTTATTATGGAATCCAGTCCACCACAGTCAATAAAACCTTCTTCAATAGAAAAAATATATTTATGCTTTTTTATTTCTTTCTTAAGAGCTATCGCATTTAAAGGAGAAATCCTTAAAATGTCAATTAACGTAATTTTTAGTTGTTTATTTTTTTTAATAATTTGGTGTGAAGTTTGACTCATGTATCCTGTTGATATGATACATATATCATTGCCTTGGTTAAGTATCCGGAAACCGTTTTTTATATCTTCTTTATTAATTTTTTCAGAAAGTATAGCCAGCGGTTTTCCATCAAGCCGAAAATATTTAGGTTTTTTTATTTTTCGTGAAGATTGAAATAATTGCAATGCACTTAATGAATCGCTTGGTGAATAAATTGAAAAAAAAGGAAGAGAATTAATGATTGAAATATCTTCCAGGCAATGATGAGTTGGACCCGAAACATCGTAACTTAAGCCTGCACCAACACCAAGTATGGTAACATCAATATTTTTTAACTGCGAATGAATTGCAAGGTTGACTCTCAATTGCTCAAATGCCCTCATGGTTATAAATGGTGCAATTCCGTATACGATGACTGAATTCCCTTCAAGAGCCAAGCCCAATGCAATGTTTATTGTGTTTTGTTCAGCAATACCTATGTTGAAAAACCTTTTAGGAAAATCTTTTCTGATACGGTCTAAGCGCGGAGATCCAAAATCACTGCTTAGAAAAAAAAGATTTTTCTCTTTCAGCAGCCGTGTGTAAATATCATCAATTATGATATCGCGCATTGAGATCGCATGGTCAAAAGTTTTCATTAAGAATTAATTAGATTTTCGATTTCGTCTTTCGAAAGTGTCCTTGTATGGCTGAGTCCATCTTTCTCTAGCCGTGGCACACCCTTCCCTTTAATAGTGTTAGCTACTATCACCTTAGGTTTTTTGATCGATTTTGATTTCGAACGTTTTAAAGCAGAAAGCATAGAAGGTATGGAATGACCATCGGTTTCGCAAACATCCCAACCAAATACTGAAAATTTTTCAGTTAAAGGCTCCATATCTAAAATATTCTTGGTAAAGTCGAGCATGCCAACCTTGTTATTGTCTATTATAAAAATTAAATTATTCAGTTTATGATGACCTGCAAAAATTATCGCTTCCCAAACCGAACCTTCCTGCATTTCACCGTCACCTAGAATTACAAATATGTGTGCATCATTCTTTTTATTTTTCAGCGCAAGTGCTATTCCGCAAGCCACGCCGGGACCATGTCCAAGAGATCCGTTAGTGGTTTCATAACCGGGAATGATGCAATCTGGAATTCCACCCAGGAATGAACCAGGCTTGCATATTTTTTTTAGTTCGCTCTTATTGAAATATCCAAGATCAGCTAAAATAGGATAAAGCGATATTGAACCATGACCTTTGCTAATAATGATCCTGTCTCTATCTTCAGCCAATAAATGTTTGGGATGGATTTTTACGATATTACCATAGTAAAGCGCAACCAAAATTTCGACACACGAAAGTGACGAAGCAATGCGGGTTTCGGGTGCAAGCGCATGAAGTAATAATGTTTCCTTTCGGATAAATGCTGCTTTGTTTTCCAGAAAATTGAAACTAACAGACATAAAATAAAATTAAATGTTACTGTATTTATTGTTTGATAATATGGTATAACCTTTTACCAGTTCATTGATGCCCGATTCAAGTGAAAAGACAGGTTTATAGCCTGTGCGTTCAATTTTTTCATTCGAAACTATATAATCCCTTTTATCCGGGTCTTCACCGATAGGCGCTTCGAGATAAACAAAAAAATCGGGGATATGTTTTTTTATTTCCTCGCATAATTCGAGCTTCGACAGGTTTGCGTCGGAAAGTCCAACATTATATATCTGGTTGTTCATGCTGTCGTAATTTTTCATCACGTGAAGAAAGGCTCTGGCAACATCTCGGATGTGAATAAAATTCCTTTTAAAATGCCCTTCAAACACAACGATGGAGCGATCTTTCACTGCACGGTAAGTAAAATCGTTTACCAGAAGATCAAGGCGCATTCTCGGCGACATGCCGAAAACAGTGGCTAACCGCAATGAAACAGCATTTCCCCTGTCCATAATAATTTTTTCAGCTTCTACTTTTGTTTGTCCGTAAAGACTAATAGGCTTTAATGGTGTTTCTTCGGTACATATTATACCTTTCTCGCCAATGCCGTAACCGCTATTAGTAATGGGAATGATAATCCGCTGATTTCTTGAAGCGATTTTCGCAAGCAGTTGAATGGCTTCTTTGTTTGTACTTACAGCGGCCGTTTTATCTTGATTACACATTGGCGCTCCCACAATTGCAGCAAGCGGAATAATAACATCAGCGTTTTTCAGCAAAGGCTGAAGAATCGATTCATCCCTTGCGTCACCTTTAACTATATTAAAATTTTTAGAACTGCAGCATTCAAGCAAAGAGCTTTGTGAAAAAACGAAACTATCAAGCACAGTAACTTTATGGCCTTCGTTCAAAAAGGCTGGAACCATTATTGATCCGAGATAACCTGCACCACCTGTAATTAGAATATTCATATTTTATGTTATTTATTTTGTAATTTTTTGATGAGTCAAGAAAGCAAATATTTTAAAGGATAATAATTTTTTTAAATATTTCTTTCATTTTATGTGCTTATGCGGAGGTGCAAATATAATGCTTTTTGTACTTCAGTGCAAGTGCAAAAAAATAATTTACTTTTTTATTCATGGAGTCTTTGAGTTTTGTTTGTAAAAGTATTATTTTTTAAAATAATAATAATAAAATAAGCCAGCACATCTCCTATTATTCCTGTTAATCTTAGAATAGCTAACGCAATTAAAATTGAAGCAGGATTACAAATAGGCGACAATAAAATAATAATTATAGATTCCCTAATGCCAATACCGGCAGGAGAACCAACAGCAATAAAGCCTATGAAATAAGCTATAACGGATGATCCGGTAATTAAAATAATATTATTTGCTGAAAGAGGGATTTCCGTATATAAATAAAAAACCCAAATGATTATGCTGCTGGTAATAATAAAATTAATACTGTATAATGAAAAGCATTTTAATAGTAAGTTTTTAATTTCTTTAAATTTAGCATACGAAAAAAGCAATTGTAATTTTTTGCTTTTAATACCCCAAATTAAAAAGCCAATAATAAAAAAAACAGCTATTAAAATAAATAAATAAATATAATTATAATTAATTAATAATTTTAACCGGTTCAAATCAGTTTTATCAGACAAAACAATAAAAATTATAAAAATAAAAAAAGTAAACAAGGTGCCAAGAAATAACTCTAATAAGCTACTATAAAGGATTTTTTTTCGATCCCAGCCTAACTTTTCGCCTAGAAAATTCCTGCTTATATATAACATTACATTGCCAGGTAAATATTTTGAAATATTAGATTTTATATATACATTAATTATTTCCTTCGTATTTATTTTTTTACGACTTGAAAATTCCAAAATGAATTTCCAAATAATTGAGCTAATAAATAGGGTTATTGTGTTAATTACTGTAAATAAAAAAAATGTGCTTATTAATAAAAATAATGAATATTTATGGAAAGGTATTGTGTCATATCTGTAGTTTAGAATTATATAGGCAATATAAATAAAAGATATTATTGTTAATAAGATACCGATTATTTTATATTTTGATTTTATCATAGTTTTTAATAATGCTTTAATAAGTGTTTTATGAAATTTTACATTTAAAAAGAATATATGGTATAAATGAACTTGTGAAAAGATTCATTGTCCATAAAAATGGTTTGTAAATTATGCTTTTTTTACGATAAAGAACATATTTGGAATCCAAGATTTTGAAACCACAGTCAATAAGTAATTTTGATAATGTACGATAACTGAAATAATAATAATGGTCGGGATGAACGGTTTCTCGGTTTGTGAACATTTCAATGATCCTGAAAATAAAATTGTGAATATTGGGTGCGGTAATAATAAGAATTGCTTCTTTATTGGTATTCGTTATGAATTTGCGCAGTGACTCCAAAGCAAAACCTGCATTTGGTAAATGTTCAATTACTTCAGAAAATATGATAAAATCAAATTTGTTTTCCAGCAGCAACTTGTTTTCATTTAACTTGTAAATATCAAGGCAATAAACATTATCAATGCCATTGTCAGCCATTATTTTTATTGATTCTTCAGATAAGTCAATGCCCGTTACGCTTTTTGCGCTAGCCATCAGATCGAAATGCAATAGCGAATGATCCTCCAGCTTTTCCTTTGTGAGGGGGTAATCGGTACAACCAATATGTAGCACCGTTTTCCCTTTAATGTCTTTTTGGAATAAGCTTATTCGGTCAATGATTGGATTTCTGGGTAATTTATTATCGCTCATTTTAAATCAGTTATTTCTTAAGAGTTTTATTAAAAAAATCCAGATCTCCGTTCTTAATTTCTTTAAGATGCTTTAAACAATAAAAATATGCTTTAATTGAATAAATAATTTCAACAAATTTAAATGGCCTGCGTGGGTGAAATATAAAAAGCAACTTGAAAAATATTCTGCCAATTCTACCCCATATATATATTAGTTTATTTTTAATATTTTGCCGGAAAAGTTTGAAGAAAAGGTATAAATAATATACTTCTTCCATATAAGCAATTTCTCTATTAGATGCTCTACCCGTTGATGAAGCTTTATGGATATATTTTGCATTCAAATTAAAAAATAAAGAAACAGAGTATTTTTTATAAATTCTGTAACTAATATCCGAATCCTCTCCCCATGAGTATTTTTTTAGATTTTCATCATAAGTGAATTCATTAAAAATTTCTCTTTTATATGCGGATGCACCTGATAACCATTGGCAATTTGGGATAATACTTTTTATATTTTTTCTGGGGTAAGGCATTGTAACCCCTAAAGAAGGAAGCAATTTGAATTTATTTTTTTTATAATAATTTTGATAAAAAAACATTGCAGGAATATTTAAGCTATATAAGGCTGCTTTTTCATATTTTTTTAGTTTTATTACAGGGTATCCACTCACCGCAAGAGCATCAGGATACATTTTAAAAACTTTTATTATCTCCTGATAATATTCTGGGTATAAAATCACATCATCATCCAGAAAAGATATTATATTGCCCGTTGAGTTTCTTACACCTAAATTTCTGGCTACTGTTAAGCTGTTTTCGATAGTATTGTTAATGTATTTAAGGAGTATATTTAATGTTTCGAATTTTAAGTAAGTTGCTTTAACCACTTTTTCTGTTTCTAAACTATTTTCATTATCTATTACTAAAACTTCGTAAGGCAATACGGTTTGCATTAGTATAGAGTCAAGACACTCTTGAATATCTTTTATCCTTTTGTAAGTAGGAATAATAACAGTAATTGTATACATAAAAGAGTCTATTTTAAACTGATTTTAATAACTGCTCCGAATTGCTGCCAGTTTTTATCATTCCATAAATCCAATAACATTTGTATTTATAAAATTTCTTCAAAAAACCTGTTTAATATAATCGCTAAATAAATGCAGCTGTTTCGCATCCGAAAAGTTAAATAAAAATGGAGCAACATCTTTTGTCATTTCATCTAAACTGATTTTGCCACATACTTGTAAAACTTGTTTTTTCAGGGCTTTTTCTGTAGTTATCCCCATTTTTTTTTCTAAATAATCATAATTGGGGCGAACCATTTTCAGCAAGAAAAGAATATCAAAAAAATCGCGGCCTTTTTTACGTTTTCTGTTGCACAATGCATAAAACTTTTGTGCTAAAAGCACTTCAGGCGGTGTTGTATTGATAGAAGTAAAAACATCAAATTTATTTATTATTACTTTCTCAGGTTTATAATCAAAATGTTGAGGCTCGGT
>Ga0265292_1002765_pt1 | contig 11670 bp, 9 predicted proteins | sample Munlanlewell296A_FD_189080 | JGI IMG/M metagenome (GOLD analysis project Ga0265292, IMG submission 189080) | Leachate microbial communities from a municipal landfill in Southern Ontario, Canada - Leachate well 296A | ecosystem: Engineered > Solid waste > Landfill > Unclassified | place: Canada...
TCTCTTCTCCCCAAGGCGTTCGTCGTCCTCCGTTCTCCGTGTCTCCGTGGTGAAGTTGACAGCCTTTGCACCACGTCAAGAGAAACGATATCGTACGAGAGCCGCGCCGATCTTCACGCCGTCTCCGACGCTCCCCAGCTTCGTTACGCCCTCGCGCCGCCCGTACCAGATGGGCACCTCCGCGATGCGCAGGCCCGCCTGGACGGCGCGCGCGTAGAGTTCGGCTTCGACCTCGAAGTGCGTGCTCGTGAGGCCGAGGTTGCGGACGGTCTCGCGGCGGAACGCCCACATGCCCGTGCAGACGTCGGTGCATCGCCGGTGATAGAGCACGGAGGCGAGCGCAGAGAGCGCGTGGTTCCCGAGGCGGTTCACGCGCTTCATGGCGCCGTCCTGTATGTCGCCCATGAAGCGCGAGCCCATCACGATGTCGTAACCCTCGTCGAGCATGGCGATGAAAGCCGGGATCGCGTGTGCGGGGTAAGTGGCGTCCGCGTCGAGCATGACGATGTACTCCCCGCGAGCCACAGCGAGAGCGGCGCGCACGGCGCGTCCCTTGCCCGTGCCAAGCTGCTGGATCACGCGAGCACCGTTCCTCGTGGCGACGTCACGCGTGCGGTCATGCGAGCGGCCGTCTGCCACGAGGACCTCGATTGGATACCCTAGTTCGCGCATGCGCATGATCGGAAGCGCAGCGAACGTCGCCTCGATGCCCGTCTCCTCGTTCTTGGCAGGCAAGAGGACCGTGACGTAGGGCCGGCGGGTGATCGCCGCCGCAAGGACCTTGGTCGCTTCCCTCATCGTCAGGATCCCGCCCATTCGTACAGCTTGTACGAGCCGCCGGGCGTTTCGTGCACTATTTCCCAACTCCCGTCGTCCAGGAAGCCGAAGTCGCCGCCGGTCTTGTGCGCTTGCTTCACTTCATACTTGTCCACGATGACGTACTTCGGTGTGCCCGGATGCGAGGCAAGGAATTGCGCGCGCACGCCTGCATCCTTGAAGAACTCGGTCGAGTAGTGCGACTGGCTGGGAAGCATGAGCGTCTTCACCAGGAGTGCTGGCTGCCACGTGGACGTGACGATGCGCGCGTCGGGATCCGTGCCCACCACATCCGCTGTGCGCTGGAACGCGGCGAACTCCTCGTCGTCGTACAGGTGGTACCATGGGTAGGCGTGCGCGGGATACGTGGCGACCGCTCCACCAAGCAGGAGGATGCTTGTCAGCAGCGCGGCAGGAGCAGCGACAGAGCGGACGCGCACGCTCTTCACGTTCGCGAGCGCGAGACGCACGCCGCCGCTGACGGCCGCGCCCACGAGCAACGCGACGCCCACACTGAGGTATGCGACCGTGCGCGAGGGCCAGTACTGGCTGTGGAAGATGTTGATCGCCGTGAGCGGGAAGAGCAGCACGCTGAGCGAGAGCCCAAGGTCGCCAAGCGGCGTGGGCGATAGGAGCGCGACCGCGGTCCCCACGAGCGCGAGCACGATCGCGACGCGCCCCAGCATCGCTGCGTAGCCCACATCTTGGGGAGGGTGCATGGAGAGGGTGCCAACGAGCATGAGCAGGATGACGACGAGTCCCGCCGCGATCGCGACGCGCCCGACCCGCGGCGTGACCACGCGAGCGGTGGCAAGTGCGCAAGCGAGCCCGATGCCCACGGCGATCACGGCGCCAAGCAAGAGAGAGAGCGCAAGGAATAGCGCGAGGCTTGTGGCTTGTATGCTTGCGAGCGCCCCTAACGGTCCGAGCATGGCGAAGAAATCCGCGAAGCCCGTGTCGCTGTCGGTCCAGCGCGACGTCATCGCGAACGCAGTCGCGAGGGCGACGAGCGCGCCCGGAAGGACGAGTCGGCGCGCGACCGACGCGGCGCCATCGCCGCTGCGCACGCATGTCAGCGCGACAGCGACGAGCGCGGGGGTGGCGAAGAGCGGCACGAGCCATGGGTGCGTGAAGGCGAGGACGATGCTGAGCGCACCGAACGCGAGCGACGGGCCGATCCTTCGCTCGCTCGTGGCCGCGTGCCAGAACAAGAGCAGGAACGCGGGTACGATCGCGAGGTCGAGCGCCGTGGGGAAGAACAAGTTGGTGCGGAAGATGTGCTCGGGCATGATGGCCGTGACGAGCGCCGCGGCGAGACCAGCGCTTGGGCCGCCCAGGCGCGAAGCGAGGACAAAAGTGCCCAGGATCGCGAGCGCACCAAAACCCACTGGGGCGAACCGCGCAAAGTCGTAAAGGTGGATGCCCGAGAGCGGCGCTAGGACGCCAGCGAGCGCGTGCAAGCCTGGCGGGTACATGGGCGTGCCAAGGTACCACGAGTCGCCAAACCAACCTCGCTCGAGCGCTTCTTTCGTGAAGACCACGTGCGTGTACGGGTCCTCGGCTCCAAGCGAAGGGCTCGACAACGGTTCCTTCAGCCGCAGCGTGACGCCCAGCGCGAGGATAGCGACGATGGCAGCCGCCACGATGAGGCTGGTCACGAGCGAGTCTCGAGCCTGACGCATGGGGTAGCCGCGAGCAGGGGCGGAGAAGCCTGTTCGGGTACACGCGTCGATGAAGGGCGAAGCGCGAACGACAAAGGAAGAGGAGCGAAGTGCGATGGGTACGCATCCTTCGCCTTTCGCCCGTCGCCCTTCGCCCATCGTTAGGGAAAGGATTTCCCGCGACAGCTCCCGGGTCCGGCCGTGGCAATGCCAGGCCTCACGTTCGCCGCTGTTCGCCGCGCGTGGCGCGACCCCGTGTACGCGAACGGCATAGCCCTCGTCCTGAACTCTGGAACAGCCTCGGCGCTCGGTTTCCTCTTCTGGCTCGTCATCGCGCGCCGCTACTCGAGCGCCGAGTTCGGCTGGGGCGCCGCCGTCGTGTCGGCCTCCACGTTGGCCGCGCTCATAGGGAAGGCGGGCTTCGACGCCGCCATCATCAGGTACGGTCCATCGTCGAGCGTGCGCGTGCTCCGCAAGCTCGTCGCGCAAGCCGCGCTCGCAAGCGTGCTGTTGACGGCCGTCGTGAGCGGTATCGTCCTCGCTCTTGCGGACACGAGCCTGGTCACTTCGCTGGCACCGTTGCGTGCGCCACCGGCCGCGATAGGGTTCCTCGCGCTCGCCTGTGGCACCGTGCTCGCGTGGGTCTTCGACGCGTTCTTCATCGCCGAACAGACCGCTCTTTACACGCTCTACCGCAATATGGCGTTCAACCTCGTGAAGCTGGTGGCGCCATTCGCGATCGCTGTCACGTTCGCCTCCTTCGCCGTGCCACTCTCTTGGGGGGCCGGGCTCGCGGTCTCAGTGCTCGTCGCGATAGCGTTGGTCCCCGTTGCGCTGCGGCGACGCCGCCCTGCCGCCACTGTGCCCCCGCCAAGCCGCGCCGAGGTCGCGCTCTACTCGGCCAAGAACTACGTGCTCAACGTGAGCGAGTTCCTTCCCTCGCTGCTCTTGCCCATTCTCGTCCTCGAAATGATGGGCCCTGTGGCGAACGCGCGGTTCTTCCTCGCTTGGACCATCGCGAGCGTTGGGTTCCTCGGCAGCAAGGCGATCGCGCAGAGCAGCTTCGCCGCTCTTGTCCGAGAGGGCCGACCTCATACGGCTCTCAGTAAGGGGGCGCGACTCGCCATGTGGCTCCTTGCGCCACTCGTCGTGTTCCTCTTGGTATTCGCGCCACTCCTCCTACGCCTCTTCGGCCAGGGTGGCCACGCGGATGCGATCCTACTATTGCGCTTGCTGGCGCTATCATTCGCCCCCGTCACTGTCACGAACCTCTACCTGTCGTACCTCAAAGCCCGACAGGCCGGGTGGGAACTCACGATTCTCCCCGCGGCCACGCTACTGGTCACGATCGGATCTGCTATCCCTGCGCTCACGCTCGGGATGAGCGCGCTGGGCTGGCTGTGGCTTGGCGTCCAGACGCTCGCCGCAGGCTACGCCGGCGCCCGCCTCACCATCATGCTCAAGAGGAATCACCATGGAGTCACCAACAACATGCCCCGTATCGGTCGTCGTGCTCACGAAGGATGAGGCCGCCAACGTCGCGGATTGCCTCGGCGCCGTGTGTGCCCAGCTTCGCGACGGCGACGAAGTGCTCCTCATCGACTCGGCGTCGCGCGATGCGACTGTCGCGATCGCGCAGGGCTTCGCGCCAGGTGTTCGCGTGCACGCGTCGCGCGAGAACATGAGTTTCGGCGTCGCGCGCAACATGGGCGTCGCCCTCGCGAAGCACGACGTCATCGTCTTCCTGAGCGCGGACGCCGTGCCCGAAGCCTGCTGGCTCGATGGGCTACGAAGATCGATCGAGAACGCGGACATCGTCTATGGCCGCCAGCGGCATGCGCCCACGACGGAGAACCTTGCCACGGTCTCGCGTGGCCTCCGCTATCGCCACTTCGAGCAATACCAACATGCTCTCCCAGAGAGTTACGCATCGAACGTCAACGCGGCCTATCGCCGCTTCGCCTTCCGATCGCTCTGCTTCGACGAGGATGCGCTCGGGGCCGAGGACGTCGCCTTCGCGAAGGCTGCGCGCCTCGCCGGCTTGCGCTTGGCCTATGCGCCGAAGGCGGTCGTGGGCCATCGCGACGTCGCCACGGTCCGCGCCGAGTGGCGAAAGCTCGCGCGCGAGGGAGAGGCCCACGCTCAGCTGCGCAGGCTGCTGGGCACCCCCACCATGCACATCGCGTGGGCGTGCGGCGTTGCCGGCCTCGCGCTCACCACCGTCATCACCGGCAGGTGGTGGGTGTTGATCCCCACGTTAGTCGTCTTCTTCGCGCCCACGCTGCGGCGCTTGCTGTCACCAGGCGCGCGCCAGTACCGTGCCTGGCCACTGCTGGGTGCGGCTGCGGCCTCCCCCTTCTTCGATCTCGTTTTCCTCGGTTCCTACGTGAAGCGCCGGGTGATCCGCTGATGCCAAGCGAAACGACCTTCCTCCTCATCCTCGATGCTTGCCGGAGAGACTACATCACGCCAGAGAACGCGCCTTTCTTGCACTCGCTGATGAAGGAAGGTCGTACGGCCAGCATCGAGTCGCCGCCGGGCTTCACACAGCGCACCACGATGTTCACCGGCACCTTCCCTGACACGAGCAACGCGTTCAGCGCCTTCGGGTACGGGCCGCAGAACTCTCCGTTCAAGTGGGTGAGCAAGCTCGGCCCCCTCGCGCACGCGTACCAGCCGCGCAAGATCCTGTTCCCGTTCCGACTCGCCGTGAAGAAGATATCGAAGTGGACATCTGGCCAGTACCACACGGACCCCGCGTGGATCCCGGGGCCGTACTTGCCAAGCTTCGAAGTGGTCGAGGATCACAAGCCCATCTTCGAGGAAGGCGCGATGCCGCTGCCCGGCATCTTCGACCTCTTGCGCGCGCACGGCAAGACGTTCAAGTACCTCGCGCACCCGATATCGGGGGACGACGACGAGATCCACAAGATGGTGCTCGACACGTTCCGCAACAAGGAGCCGCACTCCTTCGTGTTCGCGCAGTTCAGCAACCTCGACGAGGGCGGGCACCACCACGGCCCACTCGTGCCAGATGGCCACACGCCGGCCTTGAGCCAGACGGACGAGGACCGCAAGTTCATGCGTGAGCAGATCCGGGAGATCGACCGCAAGTGCAAGGAGATCCATCAGACGCTCCGTGCGAACTACGATACACCCCACTTCATCTGCATCGGCGACCACGGCATGGCGCCCGTCATGCAGAAGGTGAACATCCTCAAGCAAGTGCGATCGCTCGGCCTGAAAGCCGGCAAGGACTACACTCTCTTCCTTGATAGCACTCTCGCGAAGGTCTGGTTCGAGACCAAGAAGGCCGAAGCGCTCATCACGGAGCTCTTCATCGACAAGGAGTACGGCCGCATCATCTCGAACGAAGAGCGCAAACGGCGACGCATCCCACTGGACCGGCGATATGGTGACCTGCTCTTCGCAGCGGACCCCGGCGTCCTCTTTTGGCCAGACTACTTCCACGTGGTCGAGCACGATATCAAGGGAATGCACGGCTACCTCGAGAAGGGCATCGCGTGGCCACCCCAATCCTTAGAGGACACGTGGGGCGCCGAGACGACCGGCGTCCTCATCATGGACTCGCCCCGGGCCACGCGCAAAGACCTGGGTTTGCGCAACCTCGTTGACGTGTTCGCCACACTCTGCGATCTCGCGGGAACCGAAACGCCAGACACCAATGAGGGGGCCTCTCTTCTGGGGCAGAAGCCGGATGCTGTCACCCCGTGAGAGCGTGGACGTGCTCGCGTTCCCCTACACGGAGCACGACACGCCCGAGAGTCGCGCCCGTATAGGTCACGATCTCGAGACGATCATCGAGCATGCCCGTGACGGGGACCCCGCGATGGTCGCGCTCGTGCTCACGGGCGGTTTCAGCCGAGGGGAGGGCACCCTCCGCGATGGTGCCCCAGTGAATGACTACGACCTCATCGCGGTCCGCTCGCGCCCTGGTGGCCCCGCTGCGTACGCACGACTCGGCCACGCGCTCACAGAACGCATCGGGCTCGAAGTGGACATCATGCCGATCTGGCGTGCTCGCTTGCCCCATGTCGCGCCCAAGCTCTTCTGGCTGGACGTCCTGCTGGGCGCGCGCGTCCTCTGGGGCGACACGAGCGTACTCCAGCGCCTGCCACACTTCACGGCGCGCGACGTCCCACCACGCGAAGCTGCGCGCTTGCTCGGGAACCGCGCGGCTGGCCTCCTGCTCGCGCTCCCTGGGCCCAACCAGCCCATAGATGTTAGGCTCGCGGACCTCCAAGCCACCAAGGCGGCGCTTGCGGCGATGGACGCAACGCTTCTTGCCGAAGGGAATTACGCTGCACGCCTTCGTGAACGGCTTGCAATATCAAGCAGCCACCCGGATCACGCGATCTTCGCACGCGCGGTCCAGTGGAAAACAGGGGGCTCGCACCCGCCGCTCGGGGCAGCGTGGTGGCACGCCGCAGCTGGGGCCCTACTCCGAGCTGTGGATCAGACGAACGCCCGCATGGCGCCCGATAGTCTCCCCGAAAGAGGCTACCACGCTTGGCGCGCCATGAGGCTGCGCGCGCACCCGTCCCGAAGGGTCCGCGAAGCAAGCTGGACATTGCTTGGTTCAAGTCGTTTTCCCGAGGGGCCAAGCGTCCAGGATGCAAAGCGGGCGCTTGCGCCGCTGGGTTTCGTCGAGGACTGCGCCGATTGGCCCCAGCTCAAGGCCCGGTACTTCGCCCTGCGCGCGCGCACACTTCAGTGAAGACGCCCAGACAACGCTGTGAAACGCCTGCCCAGCTGTGCTCTAGCTCGACGCGCGCGCGCCCTCGTGCCCCCAACGCCCGAGCGAGCTCGGGGTCGCTTAGGATGCGCGCGAGGCGCTCTGCGAGAGAAGCGGCGTCGCCAGGTTCTGCCAAGAGCCCGTTGTCGCCATCACGCACAAAGCACGGAATGCCACCCACCCGCGAGCCCACGACGGGGCGACCGCATGCGTTCGCCTCGGCGAGCACCATGCCGAAGCTCTCGGCGTCAGTGACGGACGGCAACGCGACCACGCTGGCCGCGCGGTACTCATCCACGAGCCTCGCGTCATCCACGCGGCCCGTCACCACCACGCCACACGCGCGGTATCGCTCCGCGAGGTCGCCATCCCCGACCGCGCGCAGGTGTGCCGTGGGGAAACGTGCGCGGAGCAAGGTGATAGCCTCCGTGAGGAAGCTGAGCCCCTTCCAAGCGTAGGCCCTCGCGACTGGCCCCACATATAGGATGCGCCCGGGGACCGGAGTTCCACCAGGCGTGAAGCGTTCGGTGTCCACGCCGGGCGAAGCGAGTGTGCTCTTCAGCCCGTGGAAGACCCTGCGCGCGACAAAGTCGCTCACGGCGATGCGCGCGTCCGCGTTGACGATCATGGCACGCTCCATCGTGTGGCGGTGAAAGCGCGCGGGCACAGCGAAGAGGGACGAGCCCGACCGCAGTTCGCCCGCGTGGTACGTGACGACGAACGGCGTTCCCTCACGGCGGGCAGCCCACCACGCCATCTCGGCGGCGCCGGGCACTGGCGTGTGCGCGTTCACGACGTCGAAGTGCTCGGCGCGCAGGAGCCGCCGCAGTTCGCGGTGCATGCGGGGGCGAAGCGGTGTGTTCGAGATACGAAGCGCCGGCGGGAGCCCGATGCAACGGACGTGCCCCCGCTCCTCGTCCATGGGCTCGCTCGTGTGCCCGACGAGCGTGACCTCGTGGCCGCTCGCGGCGAGCGTCGTGCCGACCATCGCGGCGTAGCGTTCGAGCCCGCCACCCTCCGGGTGAAGGTAGGGTGTCACGAGCAGGATCCTCACGCGCCGTCCCCCGCGGGTCGTCGCGCCCGCGTGGGCGCGCGGAGGCTCGACTTGGGCGTGGAGAAGGCCGCTTCGTACGCGCGCTCTAAGCGGTCGAGCACACGCGGCCAACCGTAAGCCGCGTGCACGCGCGCGCGCACGACCGCAGGCGAGCCGAACGCTCGTGGGCGCTCCCACGCCTGGACCACCGCGCGCGCGAGGTCCTCGGGGTCCCCCGGCGTGGCAGTGAAGCCAGCGAGGCCCGCGACCTCGCGCACACCTGGCAGGGCGCTCGCCACGACCTGCGTGCCAGCTGCCATGCTTTCGAGGAGCGTGATACCGAAGGCTTCCTGCGCGTTCGCGCTGGGCAGCACAGTGACGCGCGCGTCCGCGTAGGCTCGCGCGAGGGCTGTGCGTGCGAGGCGGCCCACGAACCGCGCGCAGGGTGGCGCCATGGCTTCGAGGCGCGCGCGCTCGGGGCCATCGCCAACGACCGTGAGCGTGGCGCCAGTCGCGCGGTGGATGGCAGGCATGGCGCGAAGAAGCACACCCACACCCTTGTACGGCACGAGGCGCCCCACGCAGAGGATGCCGTTGCCGTCACCACGCTTGAGCGGGAACTCGCTGATATCGACGCCATTTGGCACCCAATCGAGGCGCTCGCGCGGGACATGAGACAGCGTGGGGGAGCGCTCGGCGTAGTCCAGTGACTTGGTGAGCACGCGCGTGGGCCACCGCGCCATGGTGCGGCCAAGAGTCGCGGCGTGCAGCGCGGTCGCCACGCGCATCGGCACGCTCGTGCCGTGCACGTCGAAGTGGTAGTCGAGCACGGTAGCGCGACCGCGCCGTGCTTCGCGCATGGGAATGATGTCAGAGACGAAGGGGTACGTCGCGGGCACGTGGACCAGGTCCGCGTCGCGTGGCACGCTCGCGTGCAATGGAGCGATCGGAGTGCGGAAGATCATGCCGCGGCGTTTCACGCGCACGAGCCGCACGCCATCGCCGTCAACGGTCTCGCTCGCTCTCACGGAAGAGGTGACGAGTGTGACCTCGTGGCCCCGACGCGCGAGCCCAGAAGCACAGCGGTCCAACGCTTCTTCGACGCCTCCCCGGACGCCGAGAGGATCGTGCAGCCCATCCGGCCGGGGATCGTACGGGCTCACGATCGCTACATGCACGACCCAATGCGCGTGCGTGGCGTGGGCTGCCTTTTCTGGGACAGCGAGCGAAGGGTCACCATCTGTGCTCTTTCGTAGGCAGCCCGCAGGCTGCTGAGGAAAAGCGCGGACGGCAGGACCGCAGGCGCCCGAGGCCTGCCGCAGCGGGCCGAGGCGCCGAGGAACCAGCCGTCTAAGCTCTTTCGTAGGCAGCCCGCAGGCTGCTGAGGAAGAGCGCGGACGGCAGGATTTGAACTTGCGAGCGCGAGGCGCATCAGTTTTCGAGACTGACGCCTTACCGGGCTAGGCTACGTCCGCTTCGGGGGCTGGCCGCGCAGTTTCGTCCCCGGACATAAAGCTGCGTGAGGGCAATCGCTTGGAACACGAGCGCGGACGGCTGGACCGCACCGCAGTGCGGCGCGGACGCGAGGGCCGCAGGCCCAGTCGCCATCAGGCGACGCGTCCAGCGTTTGAACTTGCGAGCGCGAGGCGCATCAGTTTTCGAGACTGACGCCTTACCGGGCTAGGCTACGTCCGCTTCGGGGGCTGGCCGCGCAGTTTCGTCCCCGGACATAAAGCTGCGTGAGGGCAATCGCTGAGGCCGGTGAAGAACCCAGTTTGTCGGCCATGGCCGAGTCGAGCCCGGGTTAATTGGCCCCCCTATGGCATGTCTCGCCAAGACCCCAAGACCCCAAGAAGCGAAAGCAGGGATGGCTCTTCTTGGGTTCTTGGAGTCTTGGCGTGATCTTGCCGGGAGCAGGGTTCGGCGGCGCCGGCGTAGCGAGGTTCTTCACCGGGCTCAATCGCTTGGAACACGAGCGCGGACGGCTGGACCGCACCGCAGTGCGGCGCGGACGCGAGGGCCCCAGGGGGAGGAAGAAGTGGGCGTTCCCCCACATTGTTCAAATGCGGGCGCGCGGGTCCCTCTGTGTGGCCCTCGTGGATGACCTCACGTCCAATGTGGGCCGGCCCACCGTTGGCCGCGAGGAGAGGTCCTCGTGAGGGATGAGGACCTGTTGGAAGCCATTGTCCGGGTGGACAGCGTGACGGGCGACACTGACCGTGCGGTCGCCACGTTCGTCGAGCAATGTCGCGCGCGCGGGCTGGACGCGTGCCGTGATGAGTCGGGGAACGCGATCGCCCTCGCCGGTCACGGTCCACGCGAGATCCTGCTCGTGGGCCACATTGACACCGTCGCGCCGCCCCTTCCGGTCAAGCGCGAGGGCCATTTCCTGAACGGCCGCGGGAGCGTGGACGCGAAGGGGCCGCTCGCGGCCTTCGCGTGTGCAGCAGCGCACTTCATCGATAGTCCCACGCACAAGCTCGTTGTCGTTGGCGTCTGCGACGAGGAGGGCGAGAGCCATGGCGCCCGCGCGCTCTTGCCGCGGCACCACCCCGACGCGCTCATCATCGGCGAGCCAAGCGGCGTCGCTGGCGTCACGATCGGCTACAAGGGCATCGTGAAGATCCGCTATCGTTTGGCGGATGACCTTCAGCATACGGGGGCGCCCTACCCCAGCGTGCCCGACCGCGGTCATGCATTCTGGCTCGCGGTACAAGCGTTCCTCGCGCAACAGCATGGGGCGTCGTTGTTCGACACGCCCAGCGTCAAGCTCAACGACTTCTCTACGGCGCTACTGCCCACTGGGCGGGTGCAGGTGCAGCTGACGGGCAGCGCGCGCACGCCGCCAGGCTTCGACGCGCCCGCCTTCATCGAGTTCCTCAATACGCGTGCGGGCAACGCGAAGGTCGAAGTGCCAGAGTGGGCGCCCGCGTGGGTGGGCGACAAGAACGCCGAGCTGACGCGTACCTTCATCGCGAGCATCCGTGACGAGGGGCTCACGCCGCGCTACGTCAAGAAGACAGGCACGAGCGACGCGAACCTGCTCGCGCCAGCGTGGGGCTGCCCCACCGTAGCTTACGGGCCTGGTGATAGCAGCCTCGACCACACGCCCCAGGAGCGCATCGACCTGCGTGAGTTCGCCGCGAGCGTACGCGTGCTGGAGCGGGTGCTGCGACGACTGATGGCACTTGGCCCGGACGATCGAGGGTAGGACAGGATGAGCAGGATGGGCAGGACGAGCGTCTTCCTTGGGTCCCCGTCCATCCTGTTCTTTCCTTGAACGCCAGACCCCTGCTCACGTTGGCCCAACGCGCCGCTTTGGCCTTGGCAAGGAGAACCCTGGCGCGAGCGTTGGCAACGCGTCATTGGGCACGAAAGTGCGGAACGAGAGGTACGCGTACAGC
>Ga0265292_1002766_pt1 | contig 11668 bp, 10 predicted proteins | sample Munlanlewell296A_FD_189080 | JGI IMG/M metagenome (GOLD analysis project Ga0265292, IMG submission 189080) | Leachate microbial communities from a municipal landfill in Southern Ontario, Canada - Leachate well 296A | ecosystem: Engineered > Solid waste > Landfill > Unclassified | place: Canada...
CAAATTCTTAATAAAAAGCTAGTTAAACTAAAAAGACAGACATTCAGAAATGCGTTCAGTGAACGTCCATCTAAAAGCACCCGTTCTTTTCGCCTTATAAATCTTGAATAAACAAAACTCTAAAGGATATTTTCAAAGTACAAGACCTGAATATTACTTCAGTGTTAAATAAATAGCAACAACCAATATAAATGTCAACTACATTGTCCTATTCTATGTAGAAAGTATCTATCTTATCCGTCCCAAACACATCAGAAACAGTAGAGGGCAAACTATCCTTTTTATATATGGGAGAACATGTAATAAGATCAATATGAACAGAGTTAAACTCAGGCCATGTGTGAACAACAAGGTTGGAATTTGCCAGTACAAATGTAATTGTCATGCCCCCTCCCTTAAAACTAGTAAATTTCTTATCCATAACCTTTAGTTTGTGCGCAGAACAAAGCTTTCCTATGGCAGTCAATACCTTCCCTTTTGATCTTAAAACATCATTCTTTACTCCAAAAACCTTAAAAACAACATGGTCAACAAATGGAAACTTCTCTTCCTTCTGCTCCTCAAACGTATAAATTCTTTTTGAATCAAAATCTATAGAGTGAGTAAACTTATTAGCCTTTAAAATATACAGGGAACTTGCACTTCCAATAGAATCTGCTCCAGTATATCTTGAAAATTTCTCAATCTTATCTTCAATTACTAAATTAAATCTACTTATTACTTCCTGAATCTTTAAAACCTTCTCGGGAGACTTAAAACTATTCCCGTAGTACATGAAAATATATTTGCCTTCAAACCCGTTAACGTTCCCTAGAAGTTCAACGGCTCTTTGAAGAAATAATGTTACCCCACTCCTAGTGTATGGTGGATCAAAAACCACAACATCAAATCTTCCTAAATATTTTTTATCAAGTTTATTTCTTACATCATAACTAGTTGTTTCAATATTTTTTAATCCAATTTTCTCAGAAGCTTTTTTAACAGAATCCAAAACCTGGTTATCAATATCAAAAACTGTTATATTTTTATAGCTCGGATCCAATATCCCTAACGTTAAGGAATTTAAATCATCATCCCCAATAAATGCAATCGACTTTCCATCAACCATCCCTTTCTCACAAATAATCTCTGCTTTCATGTAAGAAGTTTCGGGAGTTGCTAAGAACTGATCATATTCTCTTCTTGGGTTTATGTCATACTTATTCCTTATTTCAGATACTTTTTTAAATGAATCTTTATGACTAACCTCCCCAGGACATAGGGACCATTTGTATGGTTTAAGATCAATACTACTTAATTCCTTTTTTCCATTTTCACTTAAAGCTACTGAATCATTTTCAGATTTCTCAAGTAAATCAGATACAGATTTCTTAAACTGTTTTAAGGATTCTTTTGGAATTCCTGTTAGAGTAACAAACTCCTGATTAGTAAAGGGCGTGTTGTTTTTTAATAAGAATAACAGACCTTCTATCTCAGCAGATTTAAAGTCAGGGTTATTATTTTTGATCTTACTTACTAGACTATTCACAGGGGTATTTTACTACATTCTATCTAAACGAGAACCATATACATTGAACACAAGCATAAAAGGAGTTAGTAAAATATAGTGAAGAAAGTTTTAAAGGTAATAACTATCCTATTTTTATTCTTAATATTTATCCACATCTCATACGCACAGAGTAATTGGGTAAAAACACCACTAAGTACCCCCTTTATCAAAACTGTAGAATCAACTCCATGGGGACTATTAGCCGGAGAGATGGGTAGATATGACTCAGTCAATGCAGTCTATATTTCAAAAGATTTAGGAAATACTTGGAAAATACTGGGTCTTGTTGGAAGAGGAGTACAAGACATAAAATACTTTGATGGAAAATTATATGCTACTACCTACTACATTATAAACAACACAGTTGGTCTATTTGTTTCAAACGATAAAGGAAATACATGGAATAAAATTGGACCTTCAGGCGTAGCAACAAAAGTAACTAGAGACTCAGAAACAATATATCTAGGAACAGAACATTCAGGCTTATGGATATCAAAAGATGATGGTCAAACTTGGATTCAAAAAATGGGAAAGGGGGTAGATGGAACAAAAATATATTCTGTTGAATGCTCAGAAGACATTACATTTGCAGCCACTCTAACAAAGGTATTTAAAAGTACAGATCACGGAGATACTTGGACAGAAATAACAGACCTGTATAACAAAAGTATTGTGTTCTTCTATATCAATAGAAACATAATATTTGCTGGGTCATCCTATACCTACGGCTTTTATTTATCTACAGATACAGGCAAAACGTGGAATAAATTACAAAGCTTTGGAAATTATGCAGTTGGGAATATAACCTACTTTAACAACAGATATTATGTTGGAAGACAAAACACTCAAGAACAAACATACTCTGTCTACTACACACCAGATCTTGGAAGCACTTGGGTTGATACTCATCTTGATACACCACCTCTTGATAGAACGTTAGAAATTACATGGCTTTACTCTGATCCTTCATACATATTTGCAGCCTCACTCAACAACGGTATTTACAGATACCAGATTCCAAAAGATGAATTTTCTAAACTTCCAATATTTGATATACCCTGGAGGTATGAAAACACAAATGAACTAATAGATAGAATAACCTCCTACTTTGATCACAGCTATCCCCTACTTGGATACAACTATCATAGTGAACCAGAGGATGAAAATACAAGTACACTAAACTTTCTTGGAATTAAAAATGTTGAACCATACATTTACTACAGCTCACATAGTGGAATAGACTTTGGGTTAAAATTTGGAACAGAAATATACGCACCAGCCTCAGGTTATGCAACCTACTACTACTGCTCGGCATGTGGAAACACCATAAAAATAAACCACCTGAATGGCTACCAAACCATCTACATGCATCTTCAAGATATAGATTTAGCAACAAAAAACGATCAAGTATGGGTGACTAAAGATGACATAATAGGAAGAGTTGGTATGACTGGAAATACATCTGGTCCTCATCTCCATTTTGAAGTTATCAAAGATACAAACAATAATAATTCCTTCCTAGATGACTTTCCCAGTGGAAGAGCAGATCCATTCGGATGGCAAAATTTTAAAACTAATGATCCCTGGAAAAATTATTTCTGGAGTGACTCACTTGGAATTCACAATGGAACAGAAAGTATTTACTTATGGAAAAACAACAATGAATCATCTTCAACTCTTCTTACTAATGATACAAAGGAAATCTATTTAGATAACAAAAAACTCACTTTTAGTAACTTAGTAGAAAACATAAATGTAAAGATTACTCCATACATTCGTCCCTTATTTAACCCCTCATCTAACTACCCTACAAATACCCTTAAATATTTAGAATCTACATCGTTTCTATTAGATGTACTTGATCAAGTGGGAAATAATATTTATCAAATTGATAATCCAGTAGAAATAGAAATTAGCTTAAGTCAAAATCAGATTTCCAACTTACTTTTAGATACTATAAAACTCTACTTTTGGAATGAATTAACAAAAATCTGGGAGCCTATAACTTCTATATTCAATTCAGAAACAAATAAACTTATATCTTCAGTTAATCACTTTAGCTGGTTTGCGGTATTTGGAGAAAAGCAAGACTCAAGTCCTCCTGAAACACAAATTACTGTCTCTGGGAGTCAAAATAATGGATGGTTTACACAATTCCCTATGATAACCCTAAGTTGTTACGACGCAGACAATACCCCTATTGATACTATATTTTATTCAATCAACAACGGAGAAGTGTGGAATACATATACAGATCCATTTTTCATTCAAAAAGAAGGGATCACTAACCTTCTCTTTAAATCTCAAGACGTATATGAAAACATGGAAGATACTAATAACTATATTATTCAAGTAAATACATTGGGTAAAAACGTTCTAAAGAGAAAAATAATAAACTCGAGCTTTCAGATTCTTTAACTACTTCTTAACGACACACCCTGATACAACCTCTGACATAGCATTAATAACATCGTTTATTATATCCAAAGCTTCATCATATCCCAACCTTCTAAAATTATTAGGAAAGTAATGAAATACTAAATTCCTTCCCCTCTTCCAAGCACTCCACAATCTTCCAGGCATATGTTTTCCTACACCGGGGTTATTACATATTTTTCTATAAATACTTGTGTTATCCTCATATCCTGGATTTAATAATCTTCCAATTCTAATTTCATCACTATAATATTCATCTTCAGTAATAAGTCCTGAATCAAGAAAGAATCTTTTTAAAAATCCTTCATATGCTTTAGCAAATGGAAACACAATAAAAGAATAATCTGATATTTCTGCTTTATGTTTATTCTCATAAACAAAGTTTAAAATAACCTCTCCATCCTCAATCAAGTCCCTTATCTCAGGTATCATGTAGTTCCATAGTTGGGAGTCTCGGGCAATAACCTGCATATGTAAATATTAGACTACTAAAGGATAAAATGAAAGAGTATAGATATTAAAAATCAGTAAATTTAGCTACTTCAACAGAGGTATCATTAAGTCTATCTAAAGGAACTAAAATAACGTTAATTTCTGACCCCTCACTTGAAATAGTATCAACTAAAACACTACTAAAACCTTGGGGATAGGATGCGATAAATTGTCTAGCTTGAGATCCCCAAGCAGGTTTAATAAATATCTTAAGATAAGAATAATCATCCCAATCAGACGTATATAAAATAGAAACGTCTTGATCTTCAACTATCCCTCCTCCAGTTATATCTAAACTTTTACCAGATATTAAAGAAGATAAACACTCTTCTTTTGTTTTGCATAAATATTTAGACATTTCCCAAGTTCCATAATTAGAACTAACTTTAACAATTATTCCTTTTGAATCTGATTTCGTTTTTGCTCCTCCTACTACCCCATCTGTATTTTTGGAATTAAGAAACCAGAAAGCAATTGGTAACACTAGAAATGTACTAACTATAAAAGCTATGGGTAAAAGGGAACTCTTTTTCATACGTAAATGAACTCATAATTTAAATTATGTGTCAATGGTTTACATATACATTTACCGAAGAAAAGAACTCCTAGATTATAAGGAAGTAAAAAAACACCCTTGAGTACGGTATAATACATCCATGAAACAACCGAAAGTAGCTCTTGCACATGAGTTTTTAGTCCAGTATGGAGGAGCTGAAAAAACATTTGAGGAAATATCAAAGATATTCCCCGATTCCCCTATCTACACAGCTAAATATGATCCTAAACACATGTCAGAATACTTAAAATCAAGAGAAATAATCTATCCCAAGGGAATACTAAACAACGTAGCTTCAAAACTATTCTTCTTATTCACAATGCCAACAATATTTGAAAGTTTTGATTTTAGAAACTACGATATTGTAATTTCAGATGGAAATACATGGAACAAAGGAATAATCACAAAACCAGAACAACTTCATATAACATACATTCATACCCCACCCCGTTTCTTATACAAGTATTCTCAAGAATCTACTAAATGGGAAAAACCATTCTTTAAACCAATTTATAGCTACCTTGCCAATGCATTAAGGATTTGGGATTACGTAGCAGCTCAGAGACCAGATTACATACTAGCTAACTCAGAGAATACAAGAAAGAGAATAAAGAAATTCTACGGAAGAGATTCAAAGGTAATATATCCCCCAGTAGATCTTGATTTTAAAGTTGAAGATGGACTAAAAAAAGTAACTGTTCCCTACTTTGTAGCAGTAGGAAGATTATCTAAATACAAGAATTTTGATCTTCTTATTGAAACTTTCAATAAAGTTAGATTCCCTCTTGTCATTATAGGTACGGGCTTAGAAGAGGATAAACTAAAAGCAATGGCAAAAGATAATATAACATTTAAAGGAAGGGCTCCTGATGAAGAAAAGCATCAAATACTTGAGGACTGCGCCGGTCTTATTAATCCAATTGTAGAAGAAGATTTTGGAATAGTTCCAATTGAAGCAATGGCTCATGGTAAACCAGTACTTGTTCATAAATCAGGAGGACATTTAGAAACGGTAATTGAGGGAGAAGATGGAATGTGTTTTGAAGATCTAACAGTAGACTGTCTATCAGAGAAACTAATAAAGTTTGATAAAGCAATAAAGAATAAACAGTTTGATCATGAAAAGATAAAAGAACATGCCCAAAGATTCTCAAGAGAAAGATTTACAGCTGAGTTTGAAAACTATGTAAGAGAAAGATGGGAAGAACATCAAAAGAATGCCTGAGTTTCCAGAGGTATATACAATTTCACAAGATTTAAAGAAAAATATCACAGGATATACTGTGAAAGGTATCCAAATATCTACTAACTACAAGTTACCCACTACCATAAAGGCAAAATTAAAGTCACTAATTGGAAAGAAAATAGTAAATACTGATAACATTGCTAAGAATATAGTCCTAGAACTCTCAGAAAACATGTATTTAGTATTCCATTTAGCAATGACTGGAAGGATATTACTAAGGGAACTGGGCTCTAAACCAGACAATTGGGTAAAAGTTTCCCTACAACTTGAAAAAGATAACAAAAAGAGGCTCTTAAGATTCGCAGACATGAGACAATTTGGCAAGGTGTTGGTGCTCAACAAGAAAGAACTAGATAATTTAGTTAATAAATATGGGTTAAACCCATTAGACAAAGATGCCACCCCTGAGAAATTTCTAAAAGTAATAAGGTCCAAGAGGACAAATATCAAAAATTTACTTCTTGATCAGAAAGTAATAGCAGGAGTTGGAAATATTTATGCAACTGATGCCCTATTCTTATCAAAGATACACCCTAAGATATCTACTCAAAATCTAGACTTGGAAAGTACAACTACTTTACTTAATTCAATTAAAGAAGTTTTAAAAGAAGGAATAAAAAACAGAGGCTCTACTCTTCCAGATAAAATGTATGTAGATATTTTCGGTAAAGAAGGAAAACAACAAAACTACTTTAAAATATATTTAAAACAAACCTGTCCAAACTGTAATTCAAAAGTAGAAATAATAAAAATAAACGGAAGGAGAACTTACTTCTGCCCTACTTGTCAGATACTACTTTCTAACAAAAATTCAAGAAGTACTAAAGAAAATTTAAACCAGAAAAAGCTACTATAATTAGCTTAACAGGATAAAACTTAAACTTAATTAAAACTTATGAAAATAAATAACTTAACACTTACAAACTACAGAAACCATTCCAAACTTTCCATGGAATTTGATGAGAAACTTACTCTTATCACGGGACCTAACGGTTCTGGTAAATCGAACATATTGGAAGCAATTCACATGCTTTCAACAGGTAGATCTACTAGGTCAAAATATGATAAGGATCTTATTCAATATAACAAACCTTTCTGTTTAGTTAATGCAAAAATCCAAACAAAAGATGAGAAATTTGATATGGAACTACAGATAATTAGAAATGAGAAATTTGAGAATGTTTCTATCAAAAAAGCAAAAATAAATAAGGTTGCTAAAAGTATGCAGTACTTTACTGGAATATTTAATTCAGTTCTCTTCTCTCCTGAGGATATACAGCTTATTACAGGTTCTCCATCCGAAAGAAGAAAATACATGGATGATATGATTTCACAAGTTGATATTGAATATGAGAGATCTCTAAGTAATTATATAAAAGCAGTAAAGCAAAGAAATAAACTTCTAGAACTTATTAACTCGGGTCAGGGAGGATACGACCAAATAGAATTTTATACAAAACAAATATTAACTAATGGAAAGATAATCCAAGATAAAAGAGACAAAATGTTTAAAAACATTAAACCTCACATTAGTGAAAATGGAAAAAGACTAAATAATAGTGATACAAAACTTGAAGTTGAGTATAAGAAGAATGAAATAAATGAAGAAAGACTAGAAGAATACAAACAACAGGAAATTGCTGCAATGACAACATTAATAGGTCCTCACAGAGATGACTTTGAAATCTATCTCAACAGTCACAATGTATCTGAATTTGGATCAAGAGGAGAACAAAGAGGTTGTGTTTTAGCATTAAAACTATCTGAAATTGAATACATAGAAAAGATAAAAAAAGAAAGACCTGTACTTTTGTTAGATGATATCTTTTCAGAATTAGATTCAAAACATCAGGAAGCAGTACTTCAAACAATAGAAGGACAACAAACAACAATAACAAGTACAGCAAATCCAGAATTTATTAAAGATAAAGCACTAAGAGTAGTACTTTTGCCTATTGAGAAATGAAAGAACCTTCGATTTGGGGAATAAACCGAAGGTTCAAAAATTTAGCGCACACTTACTTTTAAGACAATCGATAGCGGCTCGAGATTTTTCCCATTTGTTTTAACCACAATACTCAAATCTGATTGCCTTTTAACACTATCATCGATGTCAAATGTAACAGAACCGATAAATGTAATACCGAGATTTTGACCAAAGCTACCATCAGGGGTAGAAAGTTGTGCCTTTCTAACCGCAGTGTTAATTCTACTTGCGATTTTAGCCCCACCCCCATATAGTGTTACACAAGCATTTTTTACCTCATCTCTATGGCCAACAACCCAAACTAGAATCTTGTTTTTAAGATAACCGTGCAAAACAATAGGTTCGCTCATACTCCTCTACTCCTTCCTTTTCTTTTTAGATTTAAGTATCAGCATTATACCAGAACTCCTAAAACCTATTTACTTTCCTGCGGGAAATATGCAAGAATTAATCATGTTTCTTCCTGAGTATTCCATAACATCAAAAACTCTTAAAAACACTGCTTCAATAGAGTATGGAAAATCAATCATTGAAAATACTCCCATACTTCCCTCTTGGGAATCACAACTTAAAAAAGAAGCTTTAGTAAAAATAGTTCATGGATCTTTAATTCTTCTTGGAATAAACATAGAAATACAAAAAATAAAAGCATCCATAGAAAATATAAACAAACCAGTAAATCAAGAGTCATCAAACATAACAAAAGCAGCTTTTCTTATGGATGAACTATCAAAAGATAATGAAATAGAAGAAATAGATCTAAAACATATCCATAAAACACTAACAGAAGGTTTAATCTCAAAAGTAAAACAAGGGTCATACAGAACAAATAAAATACAAGGAAAAACAAATCCTGAGGAAATTCTAGCTCATATAGTACAGCTTTTTGATTGGTATAACAGCCTAGATGCCAGAGATACTCACCCTATTGTTACATCAGCAATACTCAAAGGATATCTTGAGATAATAAAACCATTTGAAGAATTAGATAACATCTCCTCTAACCTACTTACATATATGTCTCTCAAAACATCAGGATATGGATTTAAAGATTTCATTTCTTTAGAAAGTTATTATAAAAATACAAAAGCGGAATATGAAGATCAAATAAATTCACTTGATCTAAAGGAATTAGATTTTACTAGATTTATAGAATACTTCTCAGAAGGTCTATCTTCAGAAGTTTCAACAACAGCTCAGAATGTAAAACTTCTTGCTAAAGATACAAAGATAGCAAAAGCAACAGGAAGAATAAAACTATCTTCAAGACAAGAAAGAATAGTTGAGTATCTTCAAGACTACGGACTTCTTCAAAACAAAGACTTCCCAAGATTATTCCCAGATATCTCAGAAGATACAGTTTTGAGAGATCTTAAAGTCCTTCTAGACATGGATATAGTACAAAAGATAGGAAGTACTAAATCCTCTAGGTACGAGCTAAAATAGCTCACTAATATCCAATAAAAACACCAATTTTCAGCCTAAAATAAGCTATAATACAGTTATTATGAAGTTCTCATTATTTGCTAACTATCTTCAAAAACTAGAAGAAACCACCAAAAGATTAGAAATGACAGATATCCTAACTGAACTAATCTCCAAACTATCTCCTGAAGAAACAGACAAAGCAATATACCTAGCATCAGGTTATCTAGAAGCTCCTTTTGAAGGAATAAAATTTAACACTGCAGATAAACTACTAATAAAAATAATAGAACAAACCTTCTCTACTCCATCAAACATAAAACAAAATAATCTTAAAAATAAAATCCAAACTTTATATAAAAAATCTGGAGATTTAGGAACCGTAGTTTATGAATTAAAAAAAGAAAATAAAAATGATAAAGACTTAAACATAACAGGAGTATATTCAAGGTTATTTAAAATAACCCAAATAGAAGGAACAGGATCTCAAGATCTTAAAGCAACTAAAATAGCTTCCCTTCTCAAAGAACTAGAACCTTTATCTGCAAAACATGTAACAAGAATAATCCTTGGAACAATGAGACTTGGATTTACAGAGCTCACAATAATAGCAGCTCTTGCAAACTATCTTAAAGATAAAAAACTAACTAAAAACATAGAAGCTAAATACAACATATATCCTGATATTGGCTTTATTGCAAGGAAAATAAGAAGTAAGGGGATAAAAGGAATAGAAGATATAGACATGGAAGTAGGAGTACCAATTCTATCTCAAAAATGCCAAAGAGTTACAGGAATGGAAGAAATACCAGAAAGAATAAAACACATGTGGGCTGAATTTAAATTTGATGGAACAAGGATCCAACTTCATTTAGATAAAGACAAACTTATGAAAGATGGTAAAACAGATCAATCAAATCTCTTTGGATCAGAAAAAGAAGGTTATCTTGTTAGAAGCTACACAAGAAACTTAGAAGAAACTACTCACCAGTATCCAGAGATAATAGAAGCTGCTAAAAAACAAATAAAAGCTACATCTGTAATTCTTGATGGTGAGGGAATTGGCTACAACAAAGAGACAGGAAGCTTTCTCCCCTTTCAGGAAACAATGCAGAGAAAAAGAAAATACAACATCTCAGAAACAGCAAAGAATATTCCATTTAAATACTTTGTCTTTGACATCCTTTACTTAAATGGGAAACCACTAATAGATAAAACACTAAAAGAAAGAAGAGAAATACTTACCAAAGTTATCCTTCCAGGAGATGTAATAAAAATAGATGAATATTTAGAAACAGATGAGTTTGAGGAACTTGAAGCCTACTTTCAAAAAGCAAAGTCCCAAGGACTTGAAGGGATAGTGGTAAAAACACCAGGAAAAGCATATGAAGCTGGAGCTAGATCATACTCTTGGGTAAAGTATAAAACTGCAGATAGGGACTTACTAACAGATTCCGTAGATTGTGTGGTTTTAGGCTACTACTACGGTAAGGGTGCTAGGTCAAAGTTTGGAATTGGAGGCTTTCTTGTTGGAATATACGATGACAAGAAAGATAGCTTTAAAACTATATCAAAGATAGGAACAGGGTTAACTGAGGAAGAGTGGGTAAAAATAAAAGAAATGTGTGACAAGATAAAGATAAAAGAAAAACCTTCAAATGTTGAGATGCATAAGATATTTAAACCAAGTGTATTTGTTAAACCATCTCTTGTTGTTGAAATAGGAGCAGATGAGATAAGCATATCCCCTACTCATACAGCAGGGTATGCATTAAGATTCCCAAGACTATTAAAATTTAGAGAAGATAGAAAATCAGAAGATACAACATCATTAAAAGAAATAGAAATAATGTATAAAAATCAAAAGAAACAAGAAACTAAATAACTATGGAAAAAATATCCAAAATATTAAGAGGAAGAAAATTTAATAGAGATTATAGATGTTCACATGAATTCCAGGCATATGGAAATAGACTA